>LUMQ01000799.1_pt1 | contig 13024 bp, 14 predicted proteins | sample 729621 | NCBI WGS metagenome assembly LUMQ01 (sample SAMN03860259, study PRJNA289734) | marine metagenome | biome: seawater column; feature: ocean; material: water; isolation source: Red Sea water column Station 12 - depth 25m | place: Saudi Arabia: Red Sea | collected 2011-10-15 | depth 25 m | reverse complement strand
ATCAAATTCAATTTTTGACTTTTTATTGTACATATTGGAATGTTAATAGAAAAAGAGCCTATTAACAATAAATAATAGGCTCTTTTTATTCATTAAAGTAATAATTAATTACTTAAATCAGGTCTATGAACTGATACTTGACTAATACCATTCCAAGCGCTTTGACCCCAAGTAGATTCCCAATCAGGCATTCTTTTAGTCATTTCGCCAAGCAATGTTAGAAAGGCAGATTGATCTAAGGCCTCTGAAAGTGTATCATGTCCAGAAACGAATACATACTCATTGAAAGGTTGACCAGTATTTGAAACCATACAGACAAAATGTTCATCTGAACCTAATTCGTCTCGAATTTCATTTGCAAGTTTAAAAATTGATTCTGCGCTAGATTGACCGCCTTGTCTTACATTCCATTTACTTTGTCTAAGATATTTCCAAGTTTTCACTTGAGGATTGTAACTTAAATCAGGTCTTAAAGTATAAAACACAGTTCCATTTCGTCCCTCAACCATTTTACCGTCAAATTTGTCATAAGGAACAGGATCATGATTTTGCCATTCATTAAAAACGGCATCAATCATATCTGCTGAAGTAAATATAGATTTTGGCATTCTTATATAATCTCCTGCATCTGGACCATTGATAATTTGGTAAGTAGTTGCAGCACCAAGATCTGTCGCATGTGCCTTATTGTGTTGTATCATAGCTTTTTCATAATCAGAAACTTTTACACCATCTTGAACACCAATTTGAATTTGCATGTTGTATGTTTGTGAGAAAGCTAAAGTTGAAAAAACTATCATTAATAATATATTTTTCATTTTCCCTCCATTTTGTTAATAACCTTTAATCTTAATTATTTTTAGCAAAAAAAGTAATATAATAGCTAATTAAAGTGATAATTTGTTACCTCTTTCAGTTATATTAAATCCATTACCGATTATTTTTTTATACTCAAGTGAATCCTTATTTAACGCAGGATTTGTGTGGTTTAAATGAATAAAATATATAGAATCTTTTTTATCAGAATGTTTAAATAATTTCATTGTTTCAATTATAAAAGGATGAGGAATTTGAGACATATCTCTGCCTGGAAGTTCATTGATATCATAAAAAGTTCCATCTAATAAACTGTAGTCTGAATTTTCAACAATATCTATAATATCTGTCTGCCATTTACTCCATTTATCAATATCTGGAATGAAAACTAAAGATTTTGATGGTCCTTCTATTCTGTAACCCACAGTTTCAGAAAATTCATCCCTATGAGGTACCTTAAATGGAATAATAGATAATCTTGAATTTAGTTGAACTTTTTTATTGTCACTTAAACCTGATAAGGAAATATTCTTTAAATCAACCAATTGACTCCAAGGACCATTATTTCTTAAAAAACTTTCCATTTTAGGCATGACATTAACTACAGTACTTTTTGCACCCATAACCTCTCTTCCTAAATGCATCAAACCAGTATAATGTCCTATGTGAGCATGCGTTAAAAAAATTCCTTTAAGTTCCCTTTTATTGTTATTGGTTAACAAATGTAACTGTTCAGCAAAATCAGGCGTTGCATCAATCATCCAAACTTCATTTGAAACAGGGTCAACAATACCAATACTTGAGACTTTGTTGTGAAGATTTGGATCGTTCCATTTATCAATACAACAAGTTTTTTGACAAGCAGCATGAGGAGCACCACCGTCTTGTGCAATTCCTAGAATTACAACATATGGCTGCTCTTTTATATAGGTAAAACTATAAAATAGCGATGAAATCGATAAAACTAATAATAACCTAACCACCAAGTTGAAGTTCATCATCGGATGATGTTACGGGTGTGTTTGGTGAATTGTACATTGCGTCAATTTCAGCTTTATGTTTTTCAACAACCACTTTTCTTTTAATAGACATTTTTGGAGTTAATTCTCCTCTATCAACGGTCCATTCATCTGCAATTAAAGTGAATTTTCTTACAGATTCATATCTGGAAAAGTTTGTCATTGTATCTTTAACAATGGCATCAAATAAGTCGTATGCAAGTTCATGCGCACATAAAGCGTTGTAATCTAAACCAGACAACCCTTTTTCTTCTGCCCACGCTAAAAGATTTTCTTTATTTGGAACTATCAATGCTGAAATGAAATTTCTATCATCTCCTACAACATTACATTGTTCTATATATTTATTAGATGTAAGTGAAACTTCCATTGGTTGAGGAGCAACATTTTTACCTCCTGAAGTTACAATCAAGCTCTTCTTTCTATCAGTGATGCGTAATAAACCATCTTCATCAAATTCACCAATATCGCCTGAATGAAACCATCCATCAATAATTACTTCATTAGTAGCTTCTTCATTCTTGTAGTAACCCATCATAACATTATGACCTTTACAAACAATCTCTCCATCTGGTTGGATTTTAACTTCAACTCCAGGAATTGCTTTTCCGACAGTTCCAAACTTAAAGAAATCTGGATGTCCAATTGTCATTACTGGACTTGTTTCAGTTAAACCATAACCTTCGATAATTGAAATACCAATTCCACAAAAGAATGATCCAACTTCTTTAGATAATGCTGATCCTCCAGAAGAACATGCTCTTACCTTACCACCTAAGGCAGCTCTAAATTTGTTAAGCACTAACTTATCAGCAATCTTATATTTTAAACCAAGTACAAACGGTAAGTCTCGATTAGTAGTACGATAAGGTACAGTTTGCAACCCAACAGAAATTGACCAGTCTGCAAGCTTCTTTTTGATTCCGGTCATTGATGCTACTGAATCTAAAATTTTAGCATGAATTTTTTCAAAAATTCTAGGTACCGCTGTTAAAAAAGTTGGTCGAACTTCTCTAATATTTTCAAAAAGAATTTCAGGAGTAAAATTCATTTCAGCGTAATATATTGAGGTTCCTTGGCTAAATATAGAATAATGACCACCAACTCTTTCAAAACTATGACTGATCGGAAGAAATGATACAAATCGCTCTATACCATCAGCAGGTTTTAATTCAGGGTTAAGCTCCATTGCAGCCTTAATATTGACATCAATTGAAAGTAAATTATTGCAAATATTTGCATGGCTAACTTGATCTTTCATATTAAATACATCACCAAAATTGATAACATTCTCTTTGCCGCCATTATATTCATCATCCATAATAATAATGGTATTTAAATTTGAATTAGCGTCATTGATTAAAGGATATACCTTATCCAATTGAACCTCATCTTGAACAATAGCTATTTTACTTTCTGAATGTTCAACAACATATTGAGATTGCGTTGGAATAAGCGTTGGGTAAACCGGAACAGATACAGCTCTAATATGAGCAATTGCATAGTCAGATATTGCCCATTTACGGGAATTGGCACCAATAATAGCAACTTTATCATTATCATTTATTCCTAAATTTTTTAATCCATTTGCAAAATCTTCAACCATCACTTGAAGATCAGCTAACTCTACACCTTCCCAACCATTTTCAGTTTTTGTATAAAAAGTTTTTAAGGTTGGTTTTTCGCTTACTAAATGTTGAAACATTTGTGGTACTGTTTTAAATGACACTATACACTCCTTTTAATATTGGTTATTGACAAACTACATACTTTATCTGAAATTTGTCAACATCTTTGCCGGGGTGGCGGAATTGGTAGACGCGCTGGTCTCAAACACCAGTGAGAGCAATCTCATGTCGGTTCGAGCCCGACCCTCGGTACAAAAAAAAGGGCTTAAAAAAGCCCTTTTTTTTGACTAATTAAACTTATTCCTCTTCTTCTGGAGGGAAGACTTCATTATTAAGTTTTTTTAACTGTTTCTTAATATCTGATAGGTCTCTTCTTGTTCTACGCTTTTCTGAATCAAAGTTATCTTCTAAACCTTCAAGATCACGTTGAACATTTTTAATTCTTTTTGTTAAGTCTCTATCAACTCTTTTAATCTCGTACGCTAAGTCATCGATTAAATTCCCAAGAGAGTCAGCTTTAGCATAAATTAACTTAGTATTTGCTAGAATCATATCTTGACCTCTTTTAATCTCTTTACCCTGGCCGATATTTTCTAACTCAACAGCTTTGACTCTTTGTTTAAATTCTTTATTAACCATATCTACATGCTCTGCTTGCTCACCTCTTAATTGAGCCATTTCATCCATAGCTGATCCATATTGCATTAATGAAAAACCAACTGCTAGAGTCAAAGCAAGAACAACAACACTTAAAATTTTTTCTGTACTAGATAACATAATAAATACCTCAATTGTTTTTTTAGTCCAAAGAAACTAATGAATGAAAATTCAATATGAAAACATTTTTTTTATTTAGGAATATTTCCAATTCTGGAAAGTCTGGGTAAATAATTTTCTAAATCTAATGAAAACCAAGTAATTACTGGTTGTCCAAGAATATGACTCTTAGGAACAAAACCCCAAAATCTTGAATCTTCACTATTATCTCTATTATCTCCCATCATCCAATAATAATCTTGTTTTAAAGTATATGTATCAATCTCGCTAATATCTTTATCATTTATTTTTAAATATTTTAAATATTCTTTTTTCATTACTGACATCCATGGATTAATTAATGAAGCATTAGGTTGCGGAACATAATTATCAAATACTTTTCTATCACCCGTTCTTCTATACAGGTCATATGGATCTTCGTTGGTAAATGTTAGCTTTTGATCGTTAACAACTAATTCAACTTTATTTCCTTCAAATAATAGTAAAGGAAGAATTAGCTCCCAATTCATATCCTCGTTAATAATATATGTATCGCCTTTTTTAGGAATTTTAAGCTCTTTCATATTATCTTTATTTCCAAGATTCATAAATATACTTTCATCAATATAGGATTCTGATGAGGGTTCTTGCGATAAAAATTGACCACCTTCAGGTAATAAATACTCTTCATTATTAACTAACACTTTTCGATTTTCAATTCTAATATTATCACCAGGCAAACCGATACATCTTTTTACATATTTATATACATTATCTCTAGGATATTCGAAAACTACTACATCTCCTCTTTCTACATCTTTAAATGCAGGAAATCTATAATCAGGAAGAAATGTAGGAATACTTACAGCTGTAAATGGAACCCAAATTTTTTGAGGAACTTTCATACCATAGATATATCTACTTCCAACAAGCATGTCTCCTCTTAATATATTCTTTTCCATACTACCTGTTGGTACGATATAAAGCTCTAAAACTGTTTCTTTTAAGAAAAGGATGGCCAAGATTAAAACAGAAAGTGATTTTATTTCTTTAATAAAGTTTTGCATTATTTAATATTAGATGATATTGGCTTAAAGGTTAGTCTGTGTATTGGTGTATATGAGTATTTGTCTAATGCTTCCAAGTGTTTTTTTGTTCCATATCCACTATTTGATATAAAATCATATTGTGGATAAATATAATGAAATGATCGCATTATTTCATCTCTTGTTACTTTTGCTATAATTGAAGCAGCCATCCTTTTATGATACCTTCATTTTCAATTTGAATGTCTAATGAAAACCCATCAACTAAAACTTTATCTGGCCTAACGCTTAATGAGTTTATTGCATCTTTCATAGCATCTTCAGATGCAATCTTAATATTATGCTTATCAATATAATCATTCCATTTAACTCCAACTGCAACTGAAATAGCATTTTCTAAAATCTTGCTATATAAAACTTCTCTCTTCTTTTTAGATAATTTTTTTGAATCATTTAGTGAATCAATAGAATTATTTAGAATGACTGCTGAAGCTACCACTGGACCAGCTAAACAACCTCTACCCACTTCATCAACGCCTGCAATAATCATTTTTTAAATTAATAATAAAAAATCAATGTACATCTTTTAAAAAAATAATTAATATGTGTCCATGTCAAAAAATCAGTACACGCTTCTAGTTTTTTCAATCATAGGAATTTTACTATTGATCCCAGGATATGGAGTTCACTTTTTTGAACAAATTTGGAGTTTTCCAGGAAATCTTTTTTCAGATGATTTTAAACAATCATTTCCCTTAGCTACTATACCACTAATGGTTATTTCTCTTTTGGGAACTGGTATGTACATGACTTTTAAGCTAGGATTTCCACAATTAACTCGCATTGTGCACGGTATTAAAGTTACTCGAGGTGACTACGACAGCACGGAAGATGAAGGAGATTTAAATCATTTTAAAGCACTTTCAACTGCTTTAGCAGCTACAGTGGGTATTGGAAATATTGCTGGAGTAGCTATTGCAATTCAAATTGGTGGACCTGGCGCATTATTTTGGATGTGGATTACAGCTTTTTTTGGAACTGCTTTAAAGTATGCTGAATGTACTCTTGCGGTTGAATACAGAGAAACAGACTCTCAAGGAAATACTGCGGGAGGACCAATGTATACAATAGAAAATGGTTTAGGTCCTAATTGGAGATGGCTAGCAGTAGTATTTGCATGCTTTACAATTATTTGCTCTTTCTTTACAGGAAATGCTATTCAATCAAATACCCTTACACAGCAGCTATATAGTCAATTAGCTTCTATTTTTGGAACAGATAATTTTTTAATGTCTACTAAAGAAGTTGCTTTATTAGGTGATGTTTCAAATATATCTATTATGCATGTTGCAATTGGTCTAATTTGTGCTGCAATTGTTGGTTCAGTTATTTTAGGTGGGATTAAAAGAATAGGTAATTTTACAAGTTTTCTTGTACCTATTATGGCTGCTATTTATGTTTTTTGTGCTTTATTTATTGTGATAACAAACTTTGATCAGGTTGGTAATTCTTTCAATACCATATTTACCATGGCATTTAATCCGCCATCCTTGCTAGTTCCTGCTACTGGTGTTGCTTCAGGAGCATTTATAGCATTTTTAAATACAATGTTAATGGGTGTAAAAAGAGGTTTATTTTCAAGTGAATCAGGTCAAGGTTCAGCTGCTATTGCTCATTCAACAGCAAAAACACCGTACTCAACCAGAGAAGGTGTTGTCGCTTTATTAGAGCCATATATTGATACTATTATAATTTGCACTTTAACTGGTTTAGTAATTATGGTTACTGGTTCATGGAAATTCACTGAGTTTTATTCCTTAAGAATTGATTCGTCGATTGTTGAATTAAAAGAAGGTGTACTACTTACTAGCTATGCTTTTTCACAAGGAATTCCTTTTGGTAGTGAAATGGTTACCATTGCTGTTGTTCTTTTTGCTCTTTCAACTGCTATAAGTTGGTCATTTTATGGTGACAGAGCAACTGAGTACTTATTTGGATCTAGTTATATTACATATTATAGATATGTTTATGTTATGATGGTCTTTTTTGGCTCACTATTAACTTTAAAACAAGTTTGGAATCTTGGTGATGCTGCCCTTGCTTTTATGACTTTCCCTAACCTTATTGCGATCATTCTTTTAAGCACCAAATTAAAAGATATTTCCTCTAAATACTTTGAAAAGTACTAATCACATTCTTGATACTGCATTAGAAATTTCAGATCAAGCTGCTGAACTTATTCGTTTATCTTCTCAAAAAATTAAATCTTTTAAGTCTAAAGGAGAAGTTTCAAACCTTGTAACTCAAACTGATATTGAAGCTGATAAACTTATCACCAAAAAAATTAAAGATTCTTTTCCTGAACATAATATTGTTTCAGAAGAATTAGGATCAAATAATTTGAGTTCAGATTATACCTGGTACATTGACCCAATTGATGGCACCAACAATTTTGTACACAATTATCCTTCTTTTGCTGTTTCTATAGGCGTTTTCTTTAAAAGTAAACCGCTGGTTGGGGTTGTTTATGATATCCCCAATAACGAAAAGTTTTTTGCTTCTAAAGGCGGTGGTTCTTTTAGTAATGATTCTCCAATATCTGTTTCAGATAAAGATTATTTTAATGAAGGGTTATATGTTACTGGTTTTATACCATACGATGAAAATTATATTGATAAAAATTTGCAAGTAATAAAGAATATCAATCTTAATTCACACGGTGTTAGAAGATTGGGAGCAGCATCCTTAGATATGTGTCATGTAGCAAAAGGTATTGTTGAAGGATTTTGGGAATACAATTTACGACCGTGGGATACAGCAGCCGGTAATATCATCATTTCTGAGGCAGGTGGATTTGTTTCAAATGAAGACGGAAATCAATATAATTTTGATAAATGTATTGTCGCTTCTAACAAAAAAGTGCACAAAGATTTTTTAAAAATTATTAAAGAATCTTAGCTCAACTCTAAATAATCTTTAACATCAGATAATACGCTTTTCATAAGCTTGTCATCAGTTTCTAGTAGAGTTTTAACTTTTTCTCGTCCTTGAGCAATCTTATCACCTTTGTAAGAGAACCAAGAGCCCATTTTTTCAACTACGCCACCTTGTAAAGCTAAATCTAGTAAATCTCCAGCATACGAGATTCCTTTACCGTACATAATATCAAATTCAGTCATTTTAAAAGGTGGAGCTACTTTATTTTTTACAACTTTTACTCTGGTTCTATTTCCAGTCATATCAGTTCCTTCTTTAATAGCAGCTATTCTTCTAATATCCAATCTAACTGATGAATAAAATTTCAACGCTCTACCACCTGGAGTTGTTTCTGGACTACCGAACATTACACCAATTTTTTCTCTAATTTGATTAATAAAAACTACACATGTTCTAGATTTGTTAATTGGACCAGAAAGCTTTCTTAATGCTTGTGACATCAACCTTGCCTGTAAACCAACTGTAACATCACCAATCTGTCCATCAAGTTCAGCTTTAGGCACTAATGCAGCTACAGAGTCAATAACAATAACATCCAAAGCAGCTGTTTCTAGCAACTTTTGAAGAATATCAAGTGCTTGTTCTCCAGAATCTGGTTGTGAAACCAATAAGTCCTCTGCGTTACATCCAAGATTTTTTGCATATTCTGGATCTAAGGCATTTTCAGCGTCTATAAATGCTGCTTTTCCGCCATTTTTTTGACATTCAGCAACAATGTGTAAAGCTAAGGTGGTTTTTCCTGAAGATTCAGGTCCAAAAACTTCAATAATTCTTCCTTTTGGAACTCCGCCAACACCTAAAGCCATATCTAATGAAAGACATCCAGTTGAAATTGCTTCTACATCAAGAGTGGCTGTTCCACCCAACCTCATAATGGATCCTTCTCCATATTCTTTATTTATATCTAACTGAACTGCTTCTAACGCTTTATCTGTTTTTTTTGCCATTACAACTTCCCTTTAATATTTATGAATTTCTTAAAATTTTTCGTATTTCATTAAGACACAAGGTAACAGTTAATTCACGATTTGTGATTCTGTCAGGTGTTAAATTATACCTCTTAATATATAAATTATTTTTATAAAATATTCCAACAAATACTAATCCAACTGGTTTTTTTTCTGTCCCACCATCTGGACCAGCTATTCCAGTGATTCCGATTCCGATATCTGTATTATTTTTTTGAGCAATATTTTTTGCTAGAGATTCTGCAACCTCTTCACTTACGGCGCCATATCTTTCTATCAAATCCTTATCTACACCAATATCATTAATTTTTAACTCATTACTGTAACAAACACTTCCACCTTTAAAATATTGAGAACTTCCAGGAATATCTGTTAATCTTGATGCAAGCAAACCTGAAGTGCATGATTCAGCGGTACTTACTGTAAGATTATTTTGAATAAGCAGGTCAGCTATTACTTGTTCTAACTTATCGTTATCATAACCATATACATATTTTTTAATTCTTGGAACTATTGAATTAATTAAATCTTCAACTAATTGATTATCTGATGATGTGAGACGTATATCAACTCCTAACATCCTATGAGGCAAGAATGCAATATCACATTTTTCCTTATTAGCATCAATGATATCTGTAATTTTTTCTTGAAGAATGGATTCAGGAACCCCTGTTGTTCTAATGCTTTTACAAACCACTTTACTCTTTAATGATTTTTCAATTTCTGGTAACACATAATTTGTAAACATAGATTTCATTTCTTTGGGAACTCCTGGAAGTGCAAAAAAATTGACTCTATTTTTATCTCCTGCAATCAAACCTTTTACATTTTTTAAAACTGAATCATGTTTTTTAGTGTAATGCAACCCTCTTGCAGTACCAACCAAATTTGGAATCATAATTCCTCTTTTAGATTTATAGGCCTGATTTTTATTAAGATTTGGCATTTTGAAGTTTAATCTTTTGAATCTTTCTGACAAAATTTCCCAATATTCTTTATCAAATTCATGTGAATCATCGAAGTATTCAAGAAATGAAGACACTGTAATATCATCGACAGTTGGTCCAAGACCTCCTGTAACAATAATCTGATCACACCTCCATTCCCTAAATTGATACTCTAAGGTGTCATAAATAACACCAAAATCATCTGGTATAGTATGATGAACATTAACTTTAATTCCTGAAGAAAGTAGTTGTTGTCCTATCCAAGCAGCATTACGATCTACGGTAAAACCACTTAATAACTCATTCCCAATTGTTATAATTCCAACTCTCATTGCAGTATCCATAAGTTAATACTTAAAAAAATTATTACAACAATTATGGACAAAAGTGCGGCCATAATATCATCTCCTACAACCCTATTGTATGCTTTTTCCTTTGGATTACTTTCAACCCATCCGACTGGACCAATTTTAGAAATATCAAAAAATCTAAAGACAATAAATGTTAATATGAAAAGCTCACTTGTTGCGGAAAGAGATTCTATAAGATTAAACGAAAGCTGATCAAAAATGCTTGTAAAAATATAGACACCAGAAATAGCAATACCCATTCCTATAACCTCATCTAAAACATATTCTTTGGGATCTTCAGATTCAACAAGAGCGGTAAGCTTTCTGTAAGCACCTGGACCGATAATTAGAGTAAAAAATGCTAGAAATGAAGCTGTTTCTGCGTTTTGTTCATATAATGCAATAAGTAAAACTATAAGGGAGGCCCAAGTACCTCCTCCGGGAATTCTTCCAATGCCAAATAATGTGGCAAGCTGAATATTAAATCCTTTACTAAAATCCATTTTTAACAAAATAATGAATTCCAGTTGCAGCAGCATAGATTGCATTAATATTGACAATTAGATCAACCATAACTTGTGATGGATTTACAAGCAATATTATTAAAACCATACCGTGTTGAAAAACTGTTTTTAGCTTTCCAAATTTTGATGTTTCAAGTGGTTTATTATTCGCAATCAGATAGTTTCTATATATTGTAATAATTATATCTCTACCAATTATGATTATGTAAGGCCATAACTGTATTGTATCTAATACTAATAGCGCTGATAATGCTCCTATCATTAAAACTTTATCAGCCAATGGATCCATATAATTACCGTGACCTGAAACCAAATCATATTTTCTAGCAATTTTACCGTCAGCAACATCAGTAAAACTGCAATATGCAAAGATTATACCTGCATAAAGAAAATTGTCATTTAAAATTAAATAAATGATTAATGGGGTTAATAGAATTCTAGAATAAGTGAGGAAATTGAGAAAAAATTTCAACTTAACTTCACCCTTCCTGAAATAGCTGAAGAAATAGTTTTGTCGTCGATATATTCCAAATTACTACCAACCGGCAAACCAACAGCAAGCCGGGATAGTTCAACGTTCTTATCTTTTAAAATTTTTTCGAGATAAAGTGCAGTGGCATTTCCAGACGTACTAGGATTGGTTGCAATAATAACTTCTTTTAATCCTGAATTAATTCTTTTTAAAAGCTTATCAAAAGATAGATCTGATGGACCAATACCATCTAATGGAGAAATAGCTCCACCAAGTACATGATATAATCCGTCAAAACTGTTGGTGTTTTCAATTTTAATAACATCTTCCATATTTTCAACTACACATAAAATTTCAGAATTTCTAGCGTCACTGCTTAATGGAGATTCTTCACCTTTCAATAGTACCATCCCTGTATCTGGACAAATATCAAGTTTTTCATCAACCTCTTTTAAGGCGCCAATTAAATTCTTGCCCAATGACTTATCGGACTTTACGATAAAATATGCTATTCTTTCTGCTCCTTTTCTTCCAATTCCGGGAAACTTGGTCAAAGAATCAATTAATACTTCAATATATTTAGTAGCATTTGCCATTAAAATCCTGGTAATCCATCAGTTAAACCGCCAGTTACAGCTTTTAACTTCTTAGCTGATGTATCTTTAGCATCTTCTAGTGCGTTATTTACAGCAACCTTTATTGCATTTTCAATTACATAAGCTTCGCTACTTAAAAGTGTTTCATCAATTTCTACATTTTGTGTTTTCATATCTGCCGTCATAATAACCTTACATGCACCATTAGCAGACACTCCCTCTACTTCTATGCTCTCTAACTCTTTCTTAATTTTCTTCATTTGAGATTTCATATTTTGTGCTTGTTTAAGCATTTCTTTCATATTTCCAAACATTATAACATATCCTTTCCATCAAATAGAGATACAATATCATCTTCATTAACTTGTTCATCTTTTTTATCTTCAATTTTTTCAACCTCAGTATCAACCACCAAGCTAATATTGACATTGTAACCATACTTTTCATCAATAATTGACTTTACAAGCTCCAAACCTTCCTGTAATAGTTTTTGATTAAATTCGGAGCTATCATAAGAAATCACCTCAAGATTGCTACCTTTTAAATCTCCAAGGATACATCCAGATAACTGCGCTCCAATTGATCCCCTTTTTTTTGAAACTTCCTTTACGATTTGATTCCAATCATTTTTCAACAATTCTTCATTTAAGTCTATTTTTTTCTCTTTTTTTTTAGATGTTACGTCAGGGGTTTTATTTTCCATTTTTGCTTTTGGAGTTTCTACCTGTTGTTCCTGTGAAATTTCTTTTTTTAAAAATTCTTCAATATCAACGCTTGAATCAAATTCTAAGAGCTTGATTAAATTCATTTCTAATAATAAATATTGATCAGAGAATTGTCGTATTGTAGCATAAAGCGTTGAAAGATTATTAGATAGTCTAATTATATCTTTGTGACTCCAAGTA
>LUMQ01000302.1_pt1 | contig 13083 bp, 14 predicted proteins | sample 729621 | NCBI WGS metagenome assembly LUMQ01 (sample SAMN03860259, study PRJNA289734) | marine metagenome | biome: seawater column; feature: ocean; material: water; isolation source: Red Sea water column Station 12 - depth 25m | place: Saudi Arabia: Red Sea | collected 2011-10-15 | depth 25 m | reverse complement strand
TTATTAGACAACTCAATCTTACTAATCACGTTTCCTTCAAAACAAATCTTTCTAAAGAAGAAGTTGCATATGAATATCAGTCTAGCTCTCTTGCAGTTATTAGTTCTTTGTATGAAGGGTTTGGTTTTCCTGCAGCTGAGGCAATGGCATGTGGAACACCAATTATTTCTTCAAATTCCTCGGCACTCCCTGAAATTGTTCAAGACTTTGGACAGTTATATGAGCCTGGCAATTCAGATGCCCTGAAAGATTGCATTGAAAATTTTTATCTAAATAGGTCTGCATTTAATGACCTTGCTAAAAAAGGATCTCTATATGCAAATGAAACTTTTAATTGGGAGAAAATTGCATTAGATTACGAAGAACGATTTATAGAGACAATAGAAAAATTTAATTCATGCTAACGTTTAATTTTAATAACATTAGTCCAGAGAAAGATTCTTTTATGCTTGATGCTGGATGTGGACCCGGAAGGCATGTTTTTGGTTTTATGGACCAGTTTCCTGATATCACTTGTGTTGGAGTTGATTTAGACTCTAATTCGCTTCAGGAAGGGAAAACAAATTTAACTTTATTTAGCTCGATTTCTAATAAAGAATCAACATTTCTTCAAGGCTCTGTTTATAACTTACCCTTCAGCGACAATGCCTTTGAGACAATAATTTGCTCTGAAGTTTTAGAACACGTTGCAGATGTCGATGCAACTCTCAAGGAGTTAACAAGACTGCTTAAGCCTGGTGGCAATTTGCTCATAAGCGTGCCATCTTATTTTCCAGAAAAGATTTGTTGGTTGCTCTCCAAAGATTATCAAAATATGCCAGGTGGTCATGTAAGAATATTTAGAAAAAGCGTGCTTCAAGAAAAAGTTGAAGAAAAGGGTTATAGCTTAGAGAGGACTGAAAAGTATCATGCCTTGCATAGTCCTTATTGGTGGCTTAGATGTCTATTTTGGTCATCTCAAGACAGTAATTTTCTTGTGAAAATTTATAAAAAGATATTAGAGATACAAATTTTGAGAAATCCTATGATTTTGAGAGTCTTGGATAACCTTCTTAATCCATTTCTAGGGAAAAGTACTTCTTTTTATTTTAAGAAGTTATGAAAATGATTAAAGATCAATTAGTTCCTGCTAAGGATTGGATAATTGAAAATCAAAATAAGAGTGGATCAATATGCTGGGACCATAGAGGCAAGTGTGATCCTTGGGATCACTGTGAGTGTTTAATAGCTCTAGCAATATATGAAGAGTGGGATGCATTTAATAAGGGCATAGAATGGTTCTTTAATAATTTAAATGCTGAAGGTGAGATTGCATCAGAATTTATTAATGAAAAAGTTTCTAAGGGATATACCGAAAGCCATCATGCACCATATGTTTTTCTTCCTCTTTACCAAAAATTTTTAATTGACAATGATATTGATTACTTAGTTAAGTACAAAAAAGAAATACAGTCTATATATAATTCAACTTTGGCCTTTGCAGACTCAGAAGGATTCTTGTTTTGGGCAAAGGATGAAGATGGGTATTCTGATAATTCTCTAATAACTGCCTCATGCTCAGTTCACATCTCATTAAAAACATATGAAAAAATTGCTGTTACTTTAGGCTTGGATTGCAACCATGAAAAAATACTTCTGAATCAAGAAAAAATTAATTCAAAGAAATTTGATCGTGATGGTGTAAGCAGGAAAAGGTTTTCCATGGATAATTATTATCCTTTTTTATGTGGTATTGGAGACGATGAGCTGATTAGTAAGACTCTTAGTAATTTTTACCATGAAGGATTAGGAATTAAATGTGTTATTGAAGAGCCATGGGTAACTTTTGCGGAATCATCAGAATTTATAATTAGCCTAGTAAAAATGAACAGAAAAGAAGATGCCAAAAAGATTTTAGAAGAAATAATGAGATTCCAAGATAACAGAGGAATATTCCCAACTGGCTATCAATATAAATTGGATATTTTATGGCCTGATGAGTTTTCAACTTGGACAAATGCTGCAGTTATCATTGCTGCAGATTGTGTATTTGAGATCTCAAAAAAAAGAAATGTATTCTTAGCCTAGCTTTCTTAGAGCAACTAAGCTGTGAACTCTATCTATTAGCTCAAAGTTTTCAACTAATGCTTTTTCATAAATTTCTCTAGGAGCTTGGCCTCCCTCCAATTCTGAGTCATAAATATCATGAATTGCTAAGATACCACCAATTCTTATTTTATCTCTCCATGAAAAATAATCGTTTCTTGCTGACTCAAAAGTGTGACTTCCATCAATAAAAACAAGGTCTAAATCATCTTCAATTCTTTTAGATGCTTCCACAGAACTATCCACTACTGGAATAACAGTATCAACGAGATCAAATTTTTTTATGTTGCTTATAAAAAGAGGATAGGTATCAACTCTTTTCTTTTCATAATCGTAGATCTCTTCATCAAAATACTCTTCACCAAATTGCTGCTCTTCCGATCCTCTATGATGATCAATGGAAAATAATTTTGTATCATTTTCTTTACAAGCTAAACCAATATAGCAAGCAGATTTGCCGCAATAGGAGCCAATTTCAACAGCAAATCTCTCTCTACATTCTCTTGAAGAGAGCTCATAAAGGAATTTTCCTTCATCTGGATGAAGAAAACCTTTTATGTTGTTAAACCGATCTAACTTAGCGCTCATAAAAACTTTCCTTTCCCAAAGTTGATTTGAATCTCCTGTGTTGCCATAAATATTCCGATGGCTTCTCTCTAATTCTAGCCTCAACATGTGACGAGATATCTTGAATCATCGATTTTGAATCTGAGATGTTTATCCTTTCAACAGAAAGAATTAATTTGTCTGAGTCATAATATGAATTTAAAAACAAAACGTTGCATCGAGTTGCATCTACAATTTTGACAGGAGCATTTGTAGTAGCTGTTTTAATGCCAAAAAAATCTACATTCGAACTATTCTTTAAGCCATAATCTTGATCAATGGCATAAAGAACAGTTTTATTTTTCTTGAGCCATTTAATGAATGTAATTGGTGAATTTTTATCAGCGAGAGCATTAAGCCCTTTCAATCTTCCCATGCTTTGTACTTTCTGCATGAAGGATGAGTTATGTACTCTTTCTACCCCGTAAAGCTCACAATGCATTCCAAGTATTCTTGAGTCCAGCTCTAAATGATGAGAGTGTTTAAAAATGAGAAGGTTGCCTTTGGTTGCAATAAGCTTATTTAAACCAAATATTTCATATTTAATTAAAGAATTTATCTTTGAATCATTCCAAAACCATGCTTTACCAGTATCAAATATTCCATGAATCATCGACTTGAGATTTTTATTAAAAAGATCTCTTTTTTCTTGTTTATTCAAGTTAGGAAAAGCAGCATCAATATTTTTTCTACTAAAAATATTTCTTTTAAGATTGGGATTTTTTAGAAGGAAAAATAAAATATTTGTTAAAACATTTTGAAAGTTTATCGGAAGAGCAACAATTAGCTTCCAAAAAAATACGCCTATCTTTTGATTGATAAATTTCATTTAAATCCTGTTGCGCAGTTATTATACTAACCAGAGTAATAAACTATGCTTATCTTTATCTATAATCTCATTTTTCTGGTTTTAACCCCAGTATTTATTATTAGGATCTTTTTCAAAGCAATTGGAGATCCAGGTTATTTAAGGAATCTAAAAAACAGGTTTGGAGTCTTATCAACTTCTATGGAACCTGGCCTTGAATCAATATGGTTTCATTCAGTAAGTTTAGGAGAAGTAATTTCTTCGAGTGATTTAGTTAGAAAGCTATCAAAGGATCATAAAGTCATTCTTACTACAACAACTGGAACAGGATTTAAAAAAGCAAACCAACTTTTTTTTGATAATAAGCGAGTTGATATTGCATATGCGCCATTTGATTTTTATTTTTTTACTTTGCTCTTTCTAAATAAAGTAAAACCTAAGGCAGCTATCTTTTTTGAGACAGAAATTTGGCCAAACTCTATCCATTTATGCAAGGCACTGGAGATACCATCTATTGTTAGCAATGGAAGACTATCTAAAAAGAGTTTTAAAAAATATATGAAGCTTAATATCTTTCTTAAAAAAGTTTTCTCTAATCTTGATCTTGTCATGGCTCAAGGAGATGAAGATAAGAATTACTATCATCAGCTTGGCTGCAAAAATATTCACGTCACAGGCTCAGTTAAATTTGACCAAGGATCTAATTTTAGTAAATCAAAATCACTAAGTTTTAAAAAGTTTTTAGAGCACCCATATTTTCTCGCTGCATCCACCCATGAGGGAGAGGATAAAATTATTTTGGAATCTTTTAACCTGATAAAAAGAGATTTTCCATCAGTTAAGTTAGTTGTTGTGCCTCGTCATCCAGAGCGGGCAAATAAAATTAAAGCCCTTTTTCTTAATATGGGATCAAATTCAATTTATGAAAATGAACAGGAGACTTCATCAGATATTTTAATAGTTAAATCACTTGGAATTCTTCCCACACTTTATGCAGATGCTCAGCTAGCTTTTGTCGGAGGAAGCTTAGTAAACAGAGGAGGCCATAATATTATTGAGCCTGCAATAGCTCAGTGCCCATTTATATTGGGAGAACACTATTTTAATTTTAAAAATATTGTTGAATCTTTCATAAATGCTAATGCAACACACATTGTGAGAACTCCATTGGATATATTTGAACTTTTTTGCAAAACCTATAAGAATCAAGAAGACTTTAGAGAAGGTATGATTAGTAATGCAAACACAGTTGTTGAAAAGAATATCGGAGCAACCATGCGCCAACTTTCACTGATTAGAGCTAGTTTGTAAATTGCATAATAGCAAGATTAAAAAGAAAATAATTACCCTGATTGGACCAACTGCATGTAATAAAACTTCTACTGCAGTTCATTTAATAAAAAAATTTCCAATTTCAATCATAGGCGTAGACTCAGTTCAAATTTATAAAAGATTTAATATTGGATCTGCTAAGCCCCCCAAAGAAATCCTTGAAAAATACAAACATCACTTAGTTGATAGCGCTGATCCAGAAAATATTTTTTCAGTAAAAGATTTTTATGATCAGGCCTACAGAATTGTCATACAAGCGCATTCAAATAATAGGATTCCTTTACTAGTTGGTGGAACAATGATGTACTTCAATGCACTATTTAAGGGAATAAATAATATACCTGAAGGAAATGAAGCTATCAGGGAGGAGCTTCAGCGAGAGCTTGATAATCGAGGAGTGGATAAACTATTTAATGAATTGAAAGAAATAGATCCAGAGTCAGCTAAAACTATAAAGCAAAATGATAAACAGAGAATAATGAGGGCTCTAGAGGTCTTCAAAATATCAGGTAAGAAGATTTCTGATTTCAAAAAAGAAGATACTGAAAATATCTTTGAAGAATTTGAGTTTATAAATTTAGGAATTTTTCCAAGCGATAGAGAGATTCTTCAAGCAAGGATACGAGAAAGAATAGTAGAAATGATCAACATGGGCTTAATTAGAGAAGCTCAAGAAATAATTAAATTAGACAATATCGCAAAAAATCATCCAGCTCTTAATTCAATTAATTACAAAGAAGCAATTCAAGTAATTAATGGAGAATTAGATGCCAATAAGCTTGAGGAGAAGTGCGCCATTTCTACTAGACAATTGGTAAAAAGACAGCTTACTTGGATGAGGAGTTTTAATTTCTCAAAAACTTTTGATATCAACTCAGCTATTGAAATTGAGAAATACTTAGAAGAGCAAATTTTTTAAAATAATTTGTTTAATTATCTTCTTTCATCCATATATTAATGTTAAACATATATAATAAGCGTTATGAATTGGGATAATCAGGATAACAAAGACCCTTGGGGCAATCGCTCCAATGGAAATGATCAAGACTTTGATGATCTTCTAAAGAGATTTTCTTCTATCTTAGGCAGCAAGTCTGGTGGAGGAAAAGGTTCATCATCAGGCGGTGGTTTTAATTTTTCACCTAGTAGATTTCTTGGTTATGGATTTTTTATATTAGCAGTCGTCTATCTATCTGCATCCATCTATACAGTTCAGCCTGGTGAAAGGGTAGTTATCTTAAGACTTGGCGAGTATCACAAAGAGACAACAGAAGGTCTTAACTTTATGTTATTTGGAATTGATCAAAGATTTAAAGAGGATGTAGCCCTTACGAGAAGATATTCTCAAACAGCAAATATGCTTACACAAGACGAGAATTTAGTCGATGTTACAGTTTCAGTTCAATACAGAATAAGCAATATCAAAGACTTTGTTCTCAATGTTAGAGATCCGGAAGCAAGCCTTAGAAAGGCTACGGAGAGCGCATTGAGATTTGTTGTAGGCGATAATTCATTGGAACAAACTTTAACAGTAGGAAGAGAGAAGATAGCTCAAGATGTTGGAGACAGGCTTCAAGAATACCTTGATATTTATCAAGCTGGATTAATTGTTCAACAAGTTAACATTGAAAAAACTGATCCGCCGGTTGCTGTAAAAGCTGCTTTTGATGATGTGGTTGCTGCAAGAGAAGACAAGATTAGGCTTCAAAATGAGGCTGAAAGATATGCTCTTACTATTGTCCCTGAAGCAAGAGGTCAGGCTGAGGCAACTATTAAAGCTGCTGAAGCATATAAAGAACAAGTAATACTTACTGCCGAAGGTGAAGTTGTAAGATTTAATGAAGTTTATGATGAGTATAAAAAGAATCCTGAAGTAGTTAGAAAGAGAATCCATCTTGATGCTATGAAAAAAGTTTATTCAGATTCAACCAAAATAATGATTGATGTCAACGATGGAAGCAATATAACACTTCTTCCCTTAGGTGATATTTTGCAACAAACACAAGATGAGGATGAGGATTAAGTATGTCTTTTAAGAATTCAACAGTTTTATTTTCTCTCCTTGCTGTATTAATTTTATTTAATAGCTTTTTTATTGTTGATGAGCGTGAAAAAGCAATTGTTCTTCAGTTTGGAGAAACAGTTAGAGAAGATGTAGGCGTGGGTTTCCATTTTAAAGTACCTATTATTCAGGAAGTTAAAAAGTTCGATGCTAGGCTTAGATCGCTAGATGAGGATCCAGATAGAATTCTCACAAATGAAAGTAAATATTTGTTAGTTGATTCATTTGTTAAATATAAGATTAGTAATGTTCTACTTTTTTATAAAGCTACCGGTGGAAGCTTTAATAACTTAAATAACTTGCTTGGACAAAGAACTGAATTCGAATTAAAGAACCAGTTTGGTAAGAGAAGTGTCACTGAAGTTGTTTCGGGTGAGCGTGATGAGCTAATGAGAATAATGAGAGATAATCTAGCTGCGTCTGTTGTTGACCTTGGCATTGAGGTTATTGATTTTAGGGTTAAAAGAATAGATCTTCCCCCTGAATTAAGTAATTCTGTATACGAAAGAATGAGAACTGAAAGAAATAGACTCGCAGAGGAGTTAAGATCAGAAGGTAAGGAGCTCTCAAGAGAAATCACTGCATCTGCTGACAAAGATAGAATAATAATTCTGGCTGAAGCAAATAAGCTATCTCAACAATTAAGAGGAGAGGGCGAGGCTACTGCAGCTGCAATTTATGCTGAGGCTCATAATCAGGATCCAGAATGGTATGAGTTCATTAGAACTATGGAACTTCTTCCAGATGCATTCAGCAATAAGTCAGATGTTATGTTGATCGATTCAGATCAAGAAATTCTGAAATATTTCAAAGATTCTTCCGGCGAAGAAAAGTAAAATGTCTAACAATACCCTTATCCTTGGTCTGCAATGGGGAGACGAAGGAAAAGGAAAAATTGTTGATGCCTTAAGCGAAAGCGTTTATGCAGTATGCAGATTCCAAGGTGGTCATAACGCTGGCCACACAATAAAAGTAGATGGGGTTCAAACCGTTCTTCACTTGATACCATCAGGAGTTCTTCATAAAAATGTTAAGTGCCTTATAGGAAATGGAGTAGTCCTATCTCTTGAAGCAATTAAAAAAGAAATTGAAGGATTGGAGGAATTTGGTGTTGAAATACGTGACCGATTATATATAAGTGAAAACTGCCCATTAATTCTCCCAAGTCATATAAAGATTGATCAAGTAAGAGATAAAGATGAATTTATTGGCACTACAGGAAGAGGCATTGGACCAGCCTATGAAGATAAGGTTGGACGAAGAGCAATAAGATTCGGTGACCTAAAAGATGAGACTTTATTAAGAAAAAAAGTTTCAAGGTTAATTAAGATTCATAATAAATTGTTGGAGCATTTTTATGATTCAGAACCCTTTTCTGAAGAAGAAATCCTAAATAATCTTCTATCTTTTAAAAACTTTGCTGAAGCTTTCTCAGTTAATACAACAGATTTATTAATGAATTGGTCTGAAAAGGGAAAAGAGGTTTTATTTGAGGGTGCGCAAGGGACTTTCCTTGATATTGATCATGGAACCTATCCCTATGTTACTTCATCAAGCACTACAATTGGTGGAGTTTCATCAGGTCTTGGAATAGGGCCAAAGCATATTAATAATGTAATCGGAATTGTTAAAGCATATGCAACAAGAGTTGGAGAAGGCCCATTTATAACTGAGCTTTTTGATGAAGATGGAGAAGAAATAGCTAAACGTGGGAATGAATTTGGAGCAACTACGGGTAGGCCAAGAAGATGTGGATGGCTCGATCTTGTTGCTTTAAAAAAGGCTATTTTTATAAATTCTGTTGACAGTTTATGTATGACCAAAGCCGATGTGCTTGATACTTTTGAAAATATAAGTGTTTGCGTAGCTTATGATGACAACAACTTACCGATCTATAAGAGATTCGAAGGATGGCAAGAGGATACTAGTCAATGCAGTTCATATGACGAACTTCCACAAAAATTAAAAGATTATGTAAAATTCATTGAGGAAACTGTTGAATGCAAAGTAAGCATAATCTCTGTTGGCCCTTCTAGAGAACAAAGCATACATTTATAAATTTATCTCAGCTAAATTTTATCTAAACTCGCATTTATAAATTTATATGATTCAGGATTAGAGAATTTTTTTGTTAACCTTATACATTCATCAATGACAACAGTTCTTGGTGCCATTTCATTATTCATTTCTATTATGCCAAGACACAAGATTGCTTTATCAATAAGTTCAATTTCATTTTCTTTAATTTTCATTTTTTTTGAAATAGTTTTCTCAATAACCTCGTTGTCTTTAATAAGTTTATCTATACAAAGTTTAAATCTTTTAAAGTCTACTTTTTCAGGCCGATGTTCTTTTTTAAACTGTTTTAAAATTTCTTGAGAAGGAGTTTTCTCAAATAAATGCTGATAAATTGCTTGAACTAAGACTTCTCTAGTTTTAACAGCTATTTTATGTTTTGCTAGATTTTTCATTAATTAGAGCTATTAAAGCATTGGCATTATTTGTTGTTGTAGTGATATATCTTTTTTCAAGTTGATCTTTGTTATCTACACAAATTACGCCATTTATTATTGATATATCGGGATAATCAAGAGCTAGTTGTCCCAGTGATCTAAAAGTTTCATTACTGACCAAGTCATAATGTGATGTTTCACCTCTTATGACAATTCCTATAGCAAGAATTCCTTTTGTTTTAGAGGTAATCTTTGCTTTGGCTAAGGCTGGAATTTCAAGTGACCCAGGTGCTTTAAAGGATTTAATCATACAATCCTCAGATCCTAATCTTTCCAAAGCCGCGCCCGTCATCTCATTAATAAAATCTGTATACCAGCTGGTATAGATAATCAGGATTTCATCATTTTTAGTCATTTTCAAAACCTACTATTTCAATGTTAAATCCAGAAATATTATTATATTGAGTTGGGGTACCTAAAACTTTTATTTTTGTGAGCCCCAGATCTCTTAAAATTTGAGATCCGGCTCCAATAACTCTTCTGCTTTTTTTTGTTAGCTCTTTACCTTCAAGTAAAGAGAGCCAATAACTACTAGCATCTCTATGATTTATTAAAACAAACACACCTGCTTCTGATTTTGATATCTTTTCCAGGGAATTCCTAACTGACCACTTCTTTCCAAGATCATTAATTGCTAACGTATCTTGTAAAACGCTTTGCGTTTGAACTCTGACTAATGGTGCATCTATATTTTGGATATCACCTTTCGATAAAGAAAAATGGAAGTTTTTTTCTAGCATATCTTCCCAAATCCTTAACTCAAATTCACCAAAGTCTGTTTCAACAGATCTTTTTTCAACCTCCTTTACAGTTGCTTCAGTTGTCAGTCTAAAATCAATTAAATCAGCAATAGTACCAATCTTTAAACTATGTTTTTTAGCGAACTCAATAAGATCATCTCTTCTTGCCATTGAGCCGTCATCATTCATGATTTCGCAAATGACACCTGATGGAGAATATCCTGCAAGTTCTGCAAGATCGCAAGAAGCTTCGGTATGACCGGCTCTTGCTAGAACACCGCCGTCCATTGCTTGCAGTGGAAAAACATGGCCAGGTTGAGCAATGTCTTTTTTAGTTGCATCTGGGTTAACAGCTGCAAGAATAGTTGTAGCTCTATCTTGAGCAGAAATTCCTGTAGTTATACCTTCTTTTGCCTCTATGGATACAGTAAAAGCGGTTTTATTACTGGATTCATTAGAATCAGTCATTTGTTTTAAGCCCAGAACAGAGCACTTTTCTTTGGTGAGCGTTAGACAAATTAAGCCTCTTCCATGCTTTGCCATAAAGTTAACAATATCTGAATTAACTTTATCTGCTGCACAAACTAGGTCGCCCTCATTCTCCCTATCTTCATCATCGACGATAATAACCATTTTCCCTTCTTTAAGGTCATCAATGATTTCTTTTGTTGTATTCATGGTGTTTTTAAATAAGTTTCTTTACTATCATCATTAATTTTAAAAGAGGATTTTAAATCAAAACCTAAGCTTTCTATAGTTTTATTTTCAAACCAAGAAACCCCTTCATCTCCCAATGTAATATTAGACTTATATATAATTATTTCATCAACTAAATCGTTATCTAGAAAAGCATTTACCAAATTTGGACCCGCTTCAACTAAAATTGAATTTATTTCTGTATTTGATAGCTCTGTAATTACTTTATTTAAATCAGATGAGCGGTTAATTATTACATCTCCACTTTTAAAGAAATTTGATTCTTTATTAATTTCTTGAGAAGTTAAAAGTATTTTTTGAGGCTGATTAACTTCGAAATCAACTCTAGCATTCATCCTAGGATTATCATTCCTGAGTGTATTGCCGCCAGTAAGGATTGCATCAAATCCTGCTCTTACAATTTGCACATCATCTCTTGATTGTTCAGAGGTAATCCAAGTAAATGTATTATCTTTTCTGTGAGACATTCCATCTGCTGAGGAAGCAATTTTTACAGCTATGTAGGGCCTGTTATAAGTATTTTTGAAAAAGAAATGTTTATTAAGTTCAATCAATTCTTCTTCAAAAAAACCAGACAGAACCTCAATACCATTATCCTCTAATTGTTTGATACCAGATCCAGAAACCTTTGGGTTTGGATCTTTGATCCCGATTACAACCTTCTTAATACCAGACTTAATTATTGCATCTGTGCAAGGTCCAGTTTTACCATGATGACAGCAAGGTTCTAGCGTGCAGTATAAAGTGAGCTGTCTAAATTCTGCTTCGGAAATATTATTATTTTTATTAAGATCCTCAAGCGCATTTATTTCTGCATGATTAGAGCCATATTTCATATGGTGCCCCTCTGCAATTACTTCGCTGTCTTTGACTATAACGCAACCAACCATAGGGTTAGGTTTAGTTAAATATTTTCCTTTACGAGCTAGATCAATAGCCCTTTTTAAAAAAATTTCATGCATTATTTCTTTTTAGACTTTTTCTTATCTTCTTTACTTAGCGACTTTATTTCATCTGAAAAATCACTGATATCTTGGAAATCTCTATAAACAGACGCAAATCTAACATATGCAACTTGATCAACATCTTTAAGAGCATTCATCATAATCTCTCCTATTTTTTCAGAGTGAATCTCTCTTTCTCCAAGCACTCTTATATCACTTAAGATCTTTGAAAAGAGGGCATCTGTTTTCTCAGCCGAAAGAGGTCTTTTTTCAAGGGCTCTAAGCATCCCCTTTTTTAACTTAGAACCATTAAACTCTTGTCGCTTCCCATCATTCTTAATAATCTTTGGAAGAGCTAGATCAGCAACCTCAAATGTTGTAAATCTTGCGTTGCAAACATCGCATTTTCTTCTTCTTCTGATTTGAGAGCCATCTGCAAATATTCTTGAATCAACAACTTTTGTATCTTCTGCTTGGCAAAAAGGACAATACATTACTTATATACTGGGAATTCTTTGCATAAAGACAAAGCTTTATTTTTAATTCCCTCAATTTTTTTCTCATTATCTAAATCAAGGACTATGTCGCAGATCCAATTTGAAATTTGAATAATTTCATCCTCTTTAAAGCCTCTTGTTGTAACTGCAGGAGTTCCAAGTCTTATTCCTGATGTTACAAAGGGAGACTGTGGGTCATTAGGAACAGCATTCTTGTTTACTGTGATATTAGCTAAACCAAGTTTATATTCAGAGTCCTTTCCTGTTATCCCTTTATTTCTAAGGTCGACAAGAATCATATGATTTTCAGTGCCACCTTTTACTATATCGACTCCTCTTCCAATAATAGTCTTCGCCATAGTTTTAGCATTACTAATAACTTGAGACATATAGGTTTTAAATTCAGGTTCAAGAGCTTCTTTAAAACAAACTGCTTTAGCAGCAACAACATGCATCAAAGGGCCTCCTTGTGATCCTGGAAAAACTGCGGAGTTTAATTTTTTTTGTATATCTTCATTCTCTCTTGCAAGAATAATCCCAGACCTTGGACCTCTTAGTGTTTTGTGAGTCGTAGATGTCACAACATCTGCATACGGAACAGGTGAGGGATACATGCCTGCCGCTACAAGTCCCGATATGTGGGCCATATCTACCAAGAAATAAGCATTAACCTCATCAGCAATTTCTCTAAATATACTCCAATCAACTAAACCAGAGAAAGCTGAAAACCCAGCAATTATTAGTTTTGGGTTATGTTTTTTTGCTAAATCACGAACTTG
>LUMQ01001505.1_pt1 | contig 13168 bp, 17 predicted proteins | sample 729621 | NCBI WGS metagenome assembly LUMQ01 (sample SAMN03860259, study PRJNA289734) | marine metagenome | biome: seawater column; feature: ocean; material: water; isolation source: Red Sea water column Station 12 - depth 25m | place: Saudi Arabia: Red Sea | collected 2011-10-15 | depth 25 m | reverse complement strand
CCATATCTTTCTTGAATCGCATCTTTATGATCGAATTGATTAGGTGCTTTATTCGATGTGTTTGTATTACAGCAACTTTCAGACATATTTTTTAAAGGACTCTTGATAAATATAGCCAAAAAAAAAGCCCCTGAAAAAGGGGCTTTTAATTTGTTTAATTAAATTATTTAGTGTAATTAACACCTCTGTAATTTAATTCTGCTTTTTCATTACTTGAAGAAGCGTCATCCATTCTGTTGGTGTATACGTTTCTTCTGTAGGTAAGTTCAACAAGTTGCTTTTTAGCAGCTTCTTTGTTTTGAACGTAGTTTTTACCTCTGTAAGTTAAAGTAGTCATGTTTCGATGTGACAACACGGCCATCCCCCGTTCCATGGTATGACTCGAACTGCGCCCTCAAATGAGGGTGAACGAAAAAGTAGCGATTGCTACAAAATTATTATAAGCGTATTTTTAACTGCATGTCTAGCTTTTACAAATAGAAACGAAGATTTAATGTTTTTTTAATTATTATCTTAGGTAAATTTTTTTATAAATAGTCTCTAAAAAGGTTTATGTTTATATTTGGTTTAATCTTCATGTAACTATTTATTTATGACAGGTTTTTTATATTTCTTGGGAAATACTTTAAGGTGGCCAGTGTTAAAGCCAAAAGAATTTTTTTCACTACATGCTTATTTTTCAATTATTTATTTGATAACTTTTACTTTGAGTAAATATGATGTAAGCCAATCAAATTTAGTTTTTACTTTAGGAATTCTTGCACCTCTTTTAATCGCTATTGGTCAAGGACTTCCAATTGATTGCCTTGATATGGAATCATCTTTGTTGAAGGAATTAAAAACTAAATAATATATATTTCAGTTAAAAATTTTTATAAAACCTGGACAACTTCGCTTATTTCAGGAATCATTTCTTTTAACTTTCTTTCAATACCCATTTTGAGAGTCATAGTGCTACTTGGGCAACTACCACATGCTCCTTGAAGTCTGACTTTGACAATTGGACCATCTATTTCTGCAATCTCTACATTACCTCCATCAGAAATTAAAAAAGGTCTTAGCTCGTCAAGGACTTTTTCTACATTTTCGTTTGTCAGCGAGAGTGTTTCAGTACTCATAATTTTGGATTAACTTTATAATAAGCCTAGAAAGAAATCTGATTAATTGCAAAAAAGATAATTTTCTGTTGTGACTTCATCTAAAAATCCCACTAATGACAATAGCTACTTTGATGCAGTCTTAGTAGGAGCAGGGATAATGAGTAGTACTTTAGCCCTCCTAATTTCAGAAGTTTTACCAGATATAAAATTTCTTATTATAGAAAAATTAAATGCTCCAGGAAGTGAAAGTACTGGCGCTTTTAATAATGCAGGTACAGGACATGCGGCTAATTGCGAATTAAACTATACCCCTTTAGATGAAAAAGGAAATCTAAAAATAGATAAAGCGCTCTCAATAAATCGTTCTTTTGAAACATCCATGTCTTTATGGGCCTCATTGTATGAAGCAGGGAAAATTGATATTAAGAAGTTTCTAAAATTTATTCCTCATATTAGCTTTGTGTCTGGTCAGGATAATATTTCTTTTTTAAAAAAAAGATTTCAGAAAATGACCGAAAATCCTGAATTTATCGATATGGAATTTTCTACATCTTTTGATGAAATTTCATCATGGGCTCCTCTAATAACAAAAGATAGAAATCCATCTACTCAAATTGCTGCTACCAGAATAGGTAGAGGAACTGATATTAATTTTGAGGCTTTAACTAAAGAGTATTTGTCATTAGTTTCCTTAAACAAAAATGTTGAAATTAGATACAAAACAGAATTAGTAGATTTAAAGAAAATTGATAAAAAACAATGGGAACTAGAAATCAGTTCTGAAGGTAGAAAAACTTCAATTAGAACTGGCTACGTTTTTCTTGGTGCTGGTGGAAAAACAATTAATTATTTACAAAAATCAAAAATTCCAGAAGCAAAAAGTTATGGTGGATTTCCTGTTAGTGGGAAATGGCTTATTTGCGAGAAAAAAGATCTAACAGAAAAACATAACTCAAAAGTTTATGGTAAAGCTGATATTGGATCGCCACCAATGTCTGTGCCTCATTTAGACACCAGATGGATTGATAATAAAAAACTTCTTTTATATGGACCTTTTGCTGGATTTACAACGAAATTTCTAAAACAAAGTTCATACTTTGACTTATTTAGTTCAATTAAAAAGAATAATATTTTTTCTATGTTAGACGTTGGTTTCAAGAACAACGATTTAATTAATTACCTAATATCACAATCATTAAAGAACCATAACTCAAGAGTTGAGAATTTAAAGAATATGATGCCAATTCCATTTTTGGTTTCCATCCATAATTCTAATTAGCTAATATTAATCAAGATGTAATAAGAGGAGAATTTTTCTTTCTATATGACTGATATATCGGTTTCAAAAATTAGAAATTTCTGCATAATCGCTCATATTGACCATGGTAAATCTACCCTTGCAGATAGGTTGCTTCAAGATACTGGTACTGTGCAGCAAAGGGATATGCAAGAACAATTTTTGGACAGTATGGATCTTGAAAGAGAGAGAGGAATTACTATCAAGTTACAGGCCGCTAGGATGAAATATAAAGCTGACGATTCCCAAGAATATGTTTTGAACTTAATAGATACTCCAGGGCATGTTGATTTCTCTTATGAGGTTAGTAGATCTCTTCAAGCTTGTGAAGGCGCCTTACTTGTTGTTGATGCAAGTCAAGGAGTAGAAGCTCAAACCTTAGCTAATGTTTATCTTGCCTTAGAAAATAATCTTGAAATAATTCCTGTTTTAAATAAAGTTGATTTACCAGGGGCTGATGCTGAAAAAATAAAACAAGAAATAGAGGAAATTATTGGACTTGATACATCTAATGCAATAAATTGTTCAGCAAAAACTGGAGTTGGTATTAAAGATATTTTGGAAGCAATCGTAAGAAGAGTACCTCCTCCTCAAGATGAAATTAAACTACCTACAAAGGCACTGATTTTTGATTCTTATTATGATCCGTACAGGGGAGTTATTGTTTATTTCAGGGTGATATCTGGGTCTCTAAATAAGAGAGAAAAAATATTATTAATGGCAAGTAAGAAAAATTATGAACTAGATGAGATAGGAATAATGGCGCCTGATCAGCAGCAAGTTGATGAATTACATGCAGGAGAAGTTGGTTATTTAGCTGCTTCTATAAAATCAGTTGCTGATGCGAGAGTGGGAGATACGATTACTCTTTTAAATTCACCTGCCAATGATCCTTTGCCTGGATATAAGACAGCAAATCCTATGGTTTTTTGTGGCTTATTCCCGACTGATGCTGATCAATTCCCAGATTTAAGAGTATCACTAGAAAAATTACAATTATCTGATGCAGCTTTAAAATATGAGCCCGAAACCAGTAGCGCAATGGGCTTCGGATTTAGGTGCGGATTCCTAGGACTTCTTCATATGGAGATTGTTCAAGAAAGATTAGAAAGAGAATATGACTTGGATCTAATCGTAACGGCACCATCAGTTATTTATAAAGTTAATTTAAATCAGCAGGAACATATCTTTATTGATAATCCTTCTACAATTCCTGATCCACAACTTAGAGAATCAATAGAAGAGCCTTATGTGAAAATGGAAATTTATGCTCCCAATGAATTTAATGGAACATTAATGGGTTTATGTCAGGAAAGAAGGGGAGTATTTATAGATATGAAATACATAACAACAGATCGAGTTACCTTGATTTATGAAATTCCATTAGCAGAAGTTGTTACAGATTTCTTTGATCAAATGAAAAGTAGAACCCAAGGTTATGCATCAATGGAATATCATTTGATTGGCTATAGAAAAAATGACCTTGTTAGATTAGATGTTCTAATAAATTCAGAAAGAGCAGATCCATTAACTTCTATTGTTCATAAAGATAAGGCTTATGGAATTGGCAGAAGTTTAGTTGAGAAATTAAAAGAACTTATTCCAAAACAACAATTTAAAATACCTATTCAAGCATCAATCGGTAGCAGGATTATTGCAAGTGAAAGCATAAGTGCTTTGCGAAAAGATGTTTTATCTAAATGTTATGGAGGGGATATTTCTAGGAAAAAGAAACTTTTAAAGAAACAAGCCAAAGGTAAAAAGAGGATGAAGGCAATGGGTAAAGTTGAAGTCCCTCAAGAAGCTTTTATGGCAGTCTTGAAATTAAACCAGTAATTTCTTTTAATTTAAAATTTATAGCTATTTATTTTTAAAAGAATTGGGTATATTTCATTTATATCTTTAAAAAAAGATTTTGGATATTAACTCATTTAATCGTGTCGGCGCAAATATCAGAAAAGCTGGATTTTTAATTGTACTTTTTTATCTTCTTGTTGTTTTAATAATGAAATTTTTAGAGGCCAATAATTTTTTTGGCTATTCATTTTCAATGTTAAGCAATGATATCTTTGCCCCTCCTTCTCTTAATCATTTTTGTGGCACAGATAGATTAGGAAGAGATGTTTGCTTAAGAACTTTGCAAGGATCATCATTAGCGATAGAAGTTGTATTCTTAGCTATTCTTTTTTCATTAAGTTTGGGTTTGCCATTGGGATTATTAAGTGGATATTTTGGTGGTTTTTTTGATAAATGCTTATCACTAATAATGGATACTATTTTTTCAATACCTGTAATTTTGCTTTCAGTTGTTGTGGCTTTTGTATTGGGTAAGGGTATCCTTAACGCGGCTTTGGCATTGTGTATTGTTTACTCTCCTCAATATTTTAGATTAATCAGAAATCAGACAATATTGGTTAAATCCGAAACTTATGTGGAGGCAGCTCAAGTTGCAGGAGCTGATGTTAAAAAAATTATTTTTAAATATATTCTCCCAAATGTAATAACACCATTGCCTATTCTGCTTACCCTAAATGCTGCAGATGCTGTTTTGGTATTAGGAAGTTTAGGATTTTTAGGCCTTGGCGTTCCTGCAGATGTCCCAGAGTGGGGAAGTGATTTAAATCTGGCTCTTGCCGCTTTACCTACAGGTATCTGGTGGACGGCTTTGTTCCCAGGTTTGGCAATGTTTTTTTTAGTTTTAGGTCTTTCTTTTATAGGAGAGGACCTTGAAGAAATTTTTGATAGTCAAAATTCTGAATAAATTTAGTTATCTGTAATAGGATCAAGTTCTCCTTGATCATTCAACTTTGGATATTCTTTAGCTGATTTTTTATACACCGCAGCTAATTCTGGGTAACACCATTCAAAAAGTGTTTTTTGATATTCATCCATATTTAACCCTTCTCCATTAGCGGGCAATATACCTTTATTTTTTCTTTGGCGAACAGCTTCAAATAATAATATAGAAGCAGCAACTGAAACATTCAGAGATTGAACCATACCTCTCATAGGTATAAAAATTGATTGATCAACCATTGATATAAGTTCATTACTTAGTCCCCATTTTTCTGCTCCTAAAACAAAACATGTATTTTGAGAATAATCAAAATTTCTATAATCTACTGATTCACTATTAAGAGTCGTTCCATATAATTTAAAACCCTTATTCTTTAAATCAGATATTGCCGTGATAGTGTTTTCATGATTATTCAGTTTTACCCATTTTTGACTTCCTTGAGCAGTACTATTAAAAGTCTTAACGGCATTCGTTTTGCTAATAAAATTTGCTTCGAAAACTCCTGCTGCATCACATGTCCTTAATATCGCAGATAAATTATGTGGTTTATTGACATCCTCAACTAAAACAGTCAAGTTTTTCATTCTGCAATCTAAAACACTTTTGATTCGTTCAAATCTTCTTGGCAAAATTGACATTTATAATTTTTTCACACTTTTAAATTATATTCAAAAAATATTGATTACCTATTAAATCTCTTGGTTTATAATATTTTGGTAGTTTAAATTAACTCAATGGCATACATAGAATGGGACTATACAGTAATAACAAGTATGGTAGAAAAACAAGGGTGGGATTTACCTGATCGTGAATCGGAAGAATGGAATAAATTTAACGATGAATTAGGAGAAAAAATGAGAGGTGTTGGACTTATTTTTGAAAAATATTGTAAATTTACTCCTGACGTAGGAGAAGGAGTTCATCTTCTAGATGACTGATCATAAATAGTTTTAAACCATTGATGTATCCCTTAATCAATGGCTTATTAATTAATAAGATAATATAATTTCACTAAATTAGAACTGGCAATTATTAAGGCTTTATAAAGCTTGTACTCTAAAAAAAATTTTTTATTCCACAAAAAAGTTATTTAATTTCTATATTTGAATAAAAATATGAAAAATAAATTAACCTTTTTATTCGATGGTGGTTGTCCACTTTGTTTGAGAGAAACAAATTTTCTTAAAAAAAGAGATACCTTAAATCAAATTGCATTTATAGATATTAATAGTAAGGATTATGATCAAAGTCTTTTTAATGACATCTCATATTCAGAAGCTATGTCAAACCTGCATGGGATTATTGAAAATGGTGAAATTATTAGGGGACTAGATGTACTTGCATATTCTTATGAATTAGTTGGTTTAGGTTGGGTTTATTATCCCTTGAAGATTAAGCTCTTATCTCCATTATTGAGATTGGTTTACAGATATTGGGCAAAATATAGACTTCAAATTACAGGTAGATCCGATATTGAAAAACTTTGTACCTCACAATGTGAACAATAAATATGGAAAGTATCGATATAGACAGAATAATAGAAATGTGTTGGGAAGATAGAACACCCTTTGAAGCTATCGAGTATCAATTTGGTTTAAAAGAGGAAGATGCGATAAAAATTATGCGTCAAAATCTTAAACCCAAATCTTTCAAAGTCTGGAGAAAGAGAGTTTCGGGAAGAAATACAAAACATATGGCCCTTAAAGATTCAACTAGATTTAAATCTACTCATAAAAGAAAATTATAAATTTTGAAAAATCTTTCTACTAAAACTTGTCCTGTTTGCAATAGGCCGTTTGAGTGGCGTAAAAAATGGAAAAACTGTTGGGATGATGTTATCTACTGTTCAAAAAGATGCAGTAACAGGAAGTCGCAAAGATGAAACAAGTATCAATTATTTTCCCGAATCAACTTTTTAGAGAAAGCCCAATCTTAAAAATAAATTGTGAAGTTTTGATTTTGGAAGACTCATTATTTTTTGGAAATGATAAATTTCATAAATTAATTAACCATAAAAATAAGTTAGTTTTTCATAGAGCATCTATGCTCGCTTATAAAAATTATTTAGAAATATCTGGCTTTAAAGTTTTATATATCGAAAACAAGAATAATGTTTCTTTTAATAATGAAGAGGATTAATAATTTTGTTGAAAGTAATAATTTAGCTTTAAATATTTTGCCTTCTCCTATGTTTATGAGCAGTGAAGATTTAAAAGATTTATTTGCATCAAATGCAAAAAAACCTCTTATGGGGAGATTTTATGAGAATCAAAGAAAGAGCCAAAAGATATTAGTTAATCCTGATGATACACCTGAAGGTGGTAAATGGAGTTTCGATGAAATGAACAGAAAAAAATTACCAAAAAAAATAAATATACCCGATACACCTAAATTACAAAAAAATAAATTTGTAGTTAATGCAGAAAGGTCATTAGCCAATTTTGATATTGAGTTTATTGGAGAAAGTAATAACTTTTTATATCCAACTAATTTTGAAGAGGCAGATGAATGGTTAAATGATTTTTTTAAACATAGATTTTTCTTATTTGGAGATTATGAGGATGCTATTTCTAAAGAAAATTCTTTTTTATGGCACAGTTTACTTTCTCCTCTTTTAAATAGCGGCTTATTAACCCCAGATGTAGTAGTAAATAAAGCATTACTTTTTGCAAAAAATAATAATGTTCCTATTAACTCTTTAGAGGGTTTTATTCGTCAAATTATTGGATGGAGAGAATTTATTTGCCTCGTCTATAAAAAGTACGGAACAAAGATGCGAAATAGTAATTTTTGGAATTTTGAAGATAAGCCAATTCCAAAATCTTTTTATCAAGGAAATACAGGAATTGAACCAGTAGACGTTGTTATAAAAAATATTATTAAATTTGGTTATTGTCATCATATTGAGCGGCTAATGATTGTTGGCAACTTTATGCTTCTATGTAGAATTCACCCCAACCAAGTTTATAAATGGTTTATGGAAATGTTTATTGATTCCTATGATTGGGTTATGGTCCCAAATGTTTACGGAATGAGTCAGTTTAGTGATGGTGGTATCTTTTCAACAAAGCCATATATATCAAGCTCTAATTATGTAAAAAAAATGTCTAATTTTAAAAGTGGCCCATGGTGTGAAATATGGGATGGCTTATTTTGGAAATTTATTAAAGATAATGAAAGCTTTTTTAGAAAGCAATATCGTCTGGCAATGTTAACGAGAAATCTCGATAAAATGTCAGAGGAAAAATTAAATAATCACTTAAAAACGGCCGATAAATTTTTAAGAGATATTCAATAAATTAAGAGTAATAACCTACAGTTGTCTTTGAAAAATTAAAAGAATATTATGTTATGAAGAAATATTAAGTACGGATGTTAACTTAGAAAAAATTAGATTTATCTAATGGAAATTGGAACACTTTTTTTAAAAAGTAATTCGACGGGAATTATCACTTTTTCTGAATTAGATTGGATAACTACCCATCAATCTAATTTCACTAGGTTGGAGGAATCCATAGCAATTAAATTAGGCAGAATGCTTGATGCAGGATCTATCAATATTGGTTGCCGTTTGAAATCCTGAATAAGTTTTTATTTTAATAATGAAGTATCAAAAAGAGAAAAAAATATTTTTTCGGGAAAGAATCCATTCTTTAAATATCTTTCTTTTTTTAGGATTTAATCTTTCACTTATTTCTATCTTAGGTTTTATTTGGTTTAATTCTGCAATTGAAAAAGTAGTTTAAATTTTTGAATTTTTTGTATATTAAAGTTATCTTTAAAAAATTAATTATATTTTGAGCATAGGATATTTACAAAGAAAGGCAGCTTGGGAAATTTTATTAAAAGTTAGTTCTGGTGATTTTTCTGATCATGCTCTTGAAAAGGTTTTAAAAAATTATCAATTTAATCCTCTTGATATAGCTTTTATTACGGAATTATCTTTTGGATGCATAAGGTATAGAAAATTTCTTGATCTTTGGACGGATCATACATCAAAAATTACTCATAAAAAGCAGCCTCCAAAGTTAAGATGGCTTCTACATATAGGTTTGTATCAACTATTGAAAATGGATAAAATCCCATTTCCTGCTGCTATTTCTACCACTGTAGAAGTAGCTAAAAAAACAGATTTAAATGGTTTAGCGGGAACTGTAAATGCGATATTGAGAAATGCATCAAGAAAATTAGAACAAAAAATCTTTCCGGAATTATCTTCTGATAGAAAAGAAAGAATTTCATATCTTGAATCATTTCCATTATGGCTTGTGAAGGATCTTTATAAATGGGTCGGCAATAGCGAGGGTGAAAATATCATTAAGGCATTTAATAAAAAACCATCAATTGATTTGAGAATTAACCAATTAAAAACTAATTTAGATAACTTTTTGAAAGTACTTCATGAAAATAAAATTGATGCTGAAATTATTAAAGATTTACATAATGGAATTACTTTAAAATCTAATCCAAGATCTATAAAAAATTTACCAGGATATAGTGATGGACTTTGGACAATTCAAGATAGATCTTCTCAGTGGATAGCACCTCTCTTAAATCCAAAAGAAGGTGAAAAGATTTTAGATGCTTGTGCAGCTCCAGGAAGTAAGTCTACCCACCTTGCAGAATTAACAAATGATAGTGCTGAAATCATTGCCGTAGATAGATCAGCAAAAAGATTGAAAATACTGCAATCAAATTTAGAAAGGTTAAATTTGAAATCTGTTAATACCCTTAAGGCTGATGCTACGAGTTTGATTGAATTAAATCCTAAGTTTATATCTTATTTTGATAAGATTTTATTAGATGCTCCATGTTCAGGCATTGGAACTCTTTCCAGGAATCCAGATTCTAGATGGTCTTTAAGTAAAGAAAAAATAAAATCTTTAACTTTATTACAGGAAAAACTTTTGGAGAGTATTTTTCCTCTTTTGAAAAAAGATGGCACTTTAGTTTATTCAACTTGTACTATTTGTCCCGATGAAAATAATCTATTAATTGAACGATTTATTGAAAAAAACAAAACTTTAAAATTGGTTAGCCAAAAGCAAATTTTACCTAGCTTGGATTATCCTGGTGATGGATTTTATTCTGCAATAATTTCTTATAAATCTTAAAAATATAATTTATTTTTTAATTGGAATTTTATAAATTTCAGATATGAACTTCTTCCATAAATAAGCTGCATTCCCACTAGATAATTCAGATTCCTTGTTATCGTCGTAACCTATCCAGATCCCTGTTGTAAGGTTATCAATGGAACCAATAAACCAGAGATCTTTATTTCCATCAGATGTTCCTGTTTTCCCATAAATTTTCTTTCCTTTTATAGAGGCTGCTTTTGAAGTGCCTTCTTTTACAGATTTTTCAAGAAGTTTATTTATTTTCTTGTTTATTTTTAAATCTAATATTTTCTTGGAAATAGATTTATTTTCCCAAATAGGTTGTTTTTTAAATGATTCTATTTTTTCTATGATTTCAGGGCTTTGAATCTTCCCATTATTGTTTATTGCAGAATATGCATTTGTGATGTTTAAAAGATTATCTCCGTAGGCGCCAATAGCTAATGATGGGAATTCCTCAAACTCTTGCTCGTAACCTAGTCCAAATGAATTCGCTAAATTAATAATATTTTTTAAGCCGATTTTTTTTGTTATTGATATTGGAACGATATTTGATGAACTTTTAAATGATTCAATCAAAGATATTGAACCTCTATAGTCTTCTGAAAAATTTTTTGGGCAATAACTTTCCCAGCATATTGGTAAGTCTTCAAATTTATCGCTTAATTTTATTCCTTCTATTAATGCAGCAGCATAAGGGATTATTTTAAAAGTAGAACCTAAAGGTCTTACAGATGAAATCACTCTATTGTATTCATTAATTGATGGATTTTTGCTGGTTATCATTGTCCTGATTAGTCCTGTGTTTGATTCGATAGATAACAGACCAAATTCAAGTTCTTTAGGCCCTGCGGATCTTGATATTTTTTGACCTTTTTCTTGCCAATCTTTGTTGATAGATTTATTTTTTCTTTAATAGCCTTATTCTTATTTGCAAGAGAAATATATCCATCAACATACATTGATTCAAGAACTTTATTTCTATTTTTAATAGCTAGTTCTAAATTTTGATAAGGTGAATAAATTGATGGAGCTGGAGCTAATCCTGCAATTAATGCGATCTCTGATAATGTCAATTCTTCTATAAATTTTCCAAAATAAACTTGGGCAGCCTCGTCTACCCCGTATGCTCCTGATCCTAGATAAATATTATTTAAATATAATTTTAAAATTTGATTTTTGTTATATCTAAATTCAAGTATGAGTGATATAAATATTTCTTTGATTTTTCTTTGAAAACTTAAATCATTATTTAGAAAAAGTAATCTAGCAACTTGTTGTGTAATCGTACTTCCTCCCTCTTTAACATAACCACTTCTAATATTTTGAATAAGGGCACGTGAAATACTTTTTAAATCTATTCCATTATGTTTATAAAATCTTTTATCCTCAGAAGATATAAAAGAATGTTTAAGAAAAAATGGAATTTTATGATAACTATTATCTATTTCAAATTTGCGGCTTAATTTGCTTAGTATCTTATTATCAGAAGATGATATTACGTAAGAATATTTGGTTTCCCGAGACTTTTTATTTTTAGAAACGTCAAATTTTAAGGTACTAAATATTAGACTAAAAAAATAAAAAGATATTCCAGAAAAAATTAATATTGGAATTATTAAAACAAAAGATTTGGATTTAATCTTTTGCACCTTAAGCAACTAAAAAACTATGTCCTATCGCTAAAGCTGTAACTAACATTCCAGTTATAAGGAACGGTTGGGCACTTGCTTGATATTTGACATCAAACTTTAGAGGATCTCTTAGTAACCACATATCTTGAAATGTAATTTGTGGAATTACCAATAAAACCAAAATTACAGAGGCTAAATGTTGACCAATAATGACTAATACTACAACCATTGCTAATTGAAAAATATCAATCAGTCCTGCACTTATTCTACTTGCATTTTTAATTCCAAATACTACTGGTAGAGAATTTAAGCCTAGCTTTGAGTCTCCTTCAACACTTTTGAAATCATTAATAACAGCAATTCCAAGTCCTGAGAGGCTATAAGCAAGTGTTAGTATCGCCGTCACGATAGTTAATTTCCCAAACAAGGCTTGTCCTGCCCACCAAGGTAAAGCTATATAAGATGCTCCTAATGCATAATTTCCAAGCCAACCATTCTGTTTTAATTTGAGTGGTGGAGCAGAATATATATAACTAACAAAGGAACCTCCTAATGCCAAAAGTAAGACGGAGGGGAAGCTGTGCTTAGCATATAAATCTAATAGAAAAGCAACTATTAAACCCGCTATAAGTAATACCCAGATTTGTATTTTTACATCTTTAATTGAAATTTTGCCAGAAGGAATTGGTCTATTTGGTTCATTAATTGCATCAATTTCTTTATCAAAAAAATCATTTATGGTTTGGGTATAACCAGCCAGAAGTGGTCCACTCATCAACATACATGCTAATGAAGCTAGAACATTACTAAATGTCCATTCAAAATTCCCACTTGCAGCTGCTCCACAAATAACTCCCCATATCAAAGGGATCCACGTTATGGGTTTCATTAACTGTATACGGAGTTTCCATATACTTGATGTTTCAGAGGCACCCTTAATTCCTAATAGTTGTTTTGGATCATTCACTTTACTCTTTAACCTTTCTCAATTTCTTCTGGGAAAAACCAATTTTGCTCACCATTCTGAAATTTTGCGGTGATCCCAATACTTCTGCCGTCTGTCATTTTATAGCCTGTTATTACGGCTTTAGGATTCGAGGATATTTGATCGATTAATTTAGCTGGTAGTCTATCTTTTACTTTGTTAATGTTAATTTTGATTTTACTACCGATTTTGGGTAATAATTTTGTTTCAGCCATAAGAGGTAAAATGGAAGCTA
>LUMQ01000353.1_pt1 | contig 13202 bp, 13 predicted proteins | sample 729621 | NCBI WGS metagenome assembly LUMQ01 (sample SAMN03860259, study PRJNA289734) | marine metagenome | biome: seawater column; feature: ocean; material: water; isolation source: Red Sea water column Station 12 - depth 25m | place: Saudi Arabia: Red Sea | collected 2011-10-15 | depth 25 m | reverse complement strand
TTATTTTTATTTTATTTAAAGGTATCTTTTCTAGTTTTTAAAAACTCGGCTATAAATATTTTCGTATTCTATCAATAAATCGATTTCATCGGACAAATTATGAAGTTGCATAAATTCTATTGCTACCCGCCTTGAAACATCACCAAACTCTGTTTGCCAATTTCGTAAAGACCATTGATCTCCAACTTCTATTTTTTCATCTGTATTAAAATAAACCTGTGCCTCAACCAAATCCATATGATCACTTAATTGTTTATTTTCAATATTGATAGAAACATTTCTTAATTTATAATTAAAGCTACCCTCATAAAAATCTAAGCGATTTAAGTCATCATTTGAAAGATCAAAAAGAACAAGTCCTTGAGCAGATGCTCCCTCAACAAATTTAATTACTGGAAAGTTTCTGTCTTTGACCCAAAAAACAGAATAATTATCAAGCCGTGCGGGCTGTTTATCAATTTCATCTAGCATTGTGAGGGTTTTTCGATAGTGATTTGAGTGACGTCACAATTTCCATAGTGAAATGTAGAGGCACAAGAAGTTAAATAGAAATTCCACATTCTACGAAACCTATCATCAAAACCCATTTGCGATATCTCATCCCATTTTGAATTAAATGTGTCATGCCAACGTCGCAAAGTTTGTGAATAACTTTCGCCAAACTCTATTGATTTAACAACTTTTAAACCAGCCCGCTCTACCTCTGAACGTAGTGCATTCGGACTGGGAAGCATTCCTCCTGGGAAAATATACTTTTGAATAAAATCGACACTACGCCGATAAATTTCCCATCTGGCCTCTTGAATAGTTATAATCTGTAACGTGGCTTGTTTCCCAGGATAAAGGCAATTTTTAACGCATTGGAAATAGGCTGGCCAATATTTTTCTCCCACAGCCTCAAACATCTCAATACTAGCGATACCATCATATTTTCCACGCTCGTCTCGGTAATCTTGAAGCTTAAAGTTGACCATATCAGTTAAACCAGCATCGCTAATTCTTTTTTCAGCATACTTCAGTTGTTCTTTACTGATTGTTAAACCAGTTACTTTTAGACCTCTTTCTTTTGCAGCAAACTCGGCAAATCCACCCCATCCACAACCTATCTCCAAGATATGGTCACCTTTTTTTGCACCCATTTGATCAATTAAAGAGGCGTATTTTGCAATTTGTGCCTTTTCTGTGCTCTCTTGACCGGTCTCAAATATAGCAGAAGAATACGTCATCGTATCATCAAGCCATAATTTATAAAAATCGTTTCCCAAATCATAATGATAACTAATGTTTTTCTTAGCTTGAGATTTAGAATTAGACTGCAGCCAAAAACGGAACTTTTCCCATGCTCTAACCATTCCCATCCCGGGGAATGAGTCATACATTTCATCATTATCGGCGTGAATTAAGTCTAAAAAGGCTTGGAGATCCGGTGTTGACCACCAGCCATCTAAGTACGCATCACAAAATCCAAGATCGCCTTCCCTGATAAGCCTTGCAAAAACATCTGCATTATGAATTTTTAGTTGGCTAACCGGCCCAGGTTGTTTTCCATTGGCACGAAACACACGGCCATCTGGCAATTCAAAGTCTAACCTTCCTGAATTCATTTTTTTCGTCATTTCAAAAACTTGCGCAAAATAGCGTGGTAAGTTTTTCTGACCTTCTGTCGTTTCTAACATAACCTCACCCTAAAATTGTCGGTTCTTATAAGCCTCTAATGCTAGCGTTCTACCCTCTGACAAATCGACTATCGATTCAGGATATTCCATACCTGATTTAAGTTTCCACTTTTTTGGTATCGCGTCAAAGAAAGAAAGTGCATTTTTTGAATTTTTTCCACTAAATTCGGCGAGCCACATATTTCTATAAATGTTTTCTTTATCAAATTTCTCTAGCTGAGTATTTGGATTGAAAACTCGAAAATAAGGCGTTGCGTCGGGTCCAGACCCTGCAGACCATTGCCAACCCATTGCATTACTTGCCGGATCCCAATCAATTAAACAATTTTCAAACCACTTAAGCCCTATTTTCCAATGGGTCATTAAATGTTTAGTGAGAAACGATGCGACAATCATTCTTCCCCTGTTATGCATTCGACCAGTTACATAAAGCTCTCTCATTGCGGCATCAACAAAAGGAACTCCCGTACGACCCTGCTTCCAGAGCAGCACTTTCTCGTCATTTTCATTGGTATTCCAAGGAAAACTATCCCACTCTTGTCTCCAATTTTGATCAAGAATTCTAGGCGTGTGATAAGCCAAATGATAAGCAAACTCTCTCCAGACCAATTCTTTTAGAAAAATTTCGGCATCATCGTGACCTGCTTCTAAGGCTCGAACTCCTGCATTCCAACATTCAATTGGTGAGATTTCTCCTAACGACAGGTTTTCTGAAAGTCCCGATGTGCCATCTAGAGATGGAATATCTCTAGAAGAAGAGTAGTGCATTACTTTGTTAGCAATAAACCAATCTAGACGTTCTTTTGCCGCTTTTTCCCCTAACCGAACATGTTGATGAACAATGGACGCCCCAGTTGACATACCCTCTCCAAGACCCCAATTTTTAAGATTTTCAGATTTGGGCTGTTGGATGGAACTCCTTATCTGAGTAACCTTTATAATTGAACCTAATGGATCTTTATACTTAGTTGTTTTCCAAAACGGTGTGTAAACTTTAAAAAAGTCACTAGATTTAGGTGAAACGCTCCAAGGCTCAAATAATAGGTGTCCCGGAAAACTTTTTGCCATTATCCCTTTTTGCTTCAACAAAGACTTAATTTTTGCATCTCGATCATTTAATGGGGGAAGATACGTTCTACCCCAAACAACTTTGTCAGCATTCGTTTCATTGATTAATTCTGTTAAGACTTTGTCAGCAGATCCTGTTTTAAATATTATATCTAAGCCATAAGTTCTGTATTGTTGTGCGAGGTACTCCAACCCTAGTTCAAGCCGCCATTTTGGAGCACTCCCTAGGCTATCTACAAACTCATCTCTTATAAAAACAGGTATTATTGGTTGTTCTGTATCTATAGCAAACTTTAAGGCAGGATTGTTATCAATCCTAAAGTCGCGTCTTATCCAATAAATTATAGGTTTTTCCATATAAAATGATATAGTTTAGATTGCCATTTCAGCCAGCTTAAAGATTTCTATAGAACTTCTTCCAAGGCCTGAATGACAGCAGCCACTTCTTCTTCTTTGGTATAGTGAACAAAACTCAATCGTAAAACACCATGTTCCAAATCAACGCCTAATGCTTCCAAAAGGCGAACTGCATAAAAGTCATCCCCTCCAGCCAAGACATTTAAACCTGACAGTTTCTTTGCAACATCAAATGAATTATACCCCAAATCAAGGGCAACCGTCGGGGCTCTTTTTGATGCGAGAGATGGTCCCAATAAGCGGATTGAATTTTTTTCACATACATAATCTAACAAAGGTTGAAGTAATCTTTGTTCATAATTTCTGATCATTTTATGAACTCCAGAAGGAGCGTCTGCACTCTCAATACCATGGTGCATTGCAAGCTTGTCAAAATATTCAACAATTCCTGCGCAAGCCGCTATTTGAGCGTGATCTGGGCCCGCGGGCGTAAATTTTTTAGTTAAATATTTACTATTAAAGTAGTGACCTTGGTTGGGAAGCAATTCAGCTAGATGCTCTTTTATCACCATTATTCCTTGATGAGGTCCATAAGTCTTGTAGCTTGAAAACAAATATATATCTGCACCAATATCACTAACATTTGGCAATCCATGAGGTGCATAGCTTACACCATCGACACAAACATATGCCCCTGCCATGTGAGCTTTAGAAACAATTTCTTTAACTGGGTTAATGTGAGCAACAATATTTGAGCAGTGTGGGAAACAGAGTAATTTCACGTTTTCATCCAGCAAGTCATCTAAATCTTCTAGATTTAATTCGCCTGTTTCTTCATTCACCTGCCACTCTTTAACTTCTACGCCTTGATTAGAAAGTCTCCTCCAAGATCCAGTATTCGCCTCATGATCTTGATTTGTAACGATTATAGCGTTTCCTGGAACAAGCCACTCTCCAAAAGCTTTTGCTAAAACATAAGTATTTTGAGAGGTAGAAGGCCCAAAACTCACTTCCTGTTCTTTGACACCCAAATAGCGGGCAAGTCCAACTCTTGCCTCATCCATTTCATAACCACCGGAGATACTGGCTTCAAATGCACCATAGGGTTGTACTTTTTTTTCAGTATAAAAACGATTGAGCCGGTCGATTACTTGTCGGCATACATAAGAACCTCCCGCGTTTTCAAAAAAACCTTTATTTATTAATTCAGGCACATCAAAAGCTGGGAACTGTTTGCGAACATATTCAATATCCAAGTCCAAAATATGCTCCTTATAAAATTTTTATCTTAAGTTTTTAAATAAGAATTTAAACGACCCAAACGATGATAAGTTGTCTTAAGCATTAACATCTACCACAACTCTACCGCGCACTTGGCCTTTAAGAATATCAGCCCCTAATCGGGGTAAATCTGAAAGTGTGGCAGGAGTAATCATGGCTTCCAATTTATCCATCGGTAGATCTGATGCTAAGCGTTCCCAAGCATTTAGTCTATTTTGATACGGCTGCATTACGCTATCGATACCCAGCAAATTCACACCACGCAAAATAAATGGGATAACAGTAGCTGGTAATTTCGCACTTCCAGCCAATCCGACGGCAGCTACAGAAGAACCGTAAAGCATTTGACCAAAAACCCGCGCAAGCATTTCACCACCAACAGTATCAACACAACCAGACCAAGTTTCCTTCTCTAATGGTCTTTTTGTAACTTCGTTTAATTCTTCCCTTGGAACAATATTCGAAGCCCCTAAAGATTTTAGGTAGTCAGAGCTCTCTGGACGGCCGGTTACAGCCGCAACTTCATAACCTAAATTTGAAAGAATTGCTGTTGCCACAGATCCAACACCTCCAGAAGCACCCGTAACAAGCACAGGTGCTTCCAAATGTTTCAGACCATGATCTTCTAACGCCAAAATAGCCAACATAGCTGTCAAACCCGCAGTTCCTATAGCCATTGCTTGTTTTGAGGAAATTGATTTCGGTAAAGGCACAAGCCAATCAGCATTCACTTTAGCTTTCTGTGAATACCCACCCCAATGTACTTCTCCAACTCGCCAGCCTGTAAGAACAACTTTATCTCCAGGGGAGTAACGATCATCATCAGACGTTTCAACTATACCAGAAAAATCGATACCTGGCACATGTGGGTAATTTCGCACAAGGCCGCCGCCTGGGCCAATACATAACCCATCTTTATAATTTACAGTTGAATATTCGACTGCGACGGTAACATTACCTTCAGGTAACTGATCAATACTAACCTTTTCAACCGCTGCCGAAGTTTTTTCATCATCACCTTTATTTACAACTAGTGCATTAAACATTTTTATACCCTTTTATATCCAAAATTTTTCTAAAACTTCAGCTTTTCTTACCGATGATCCAGTATCGACCTCAACCTCTGTGCCTTCAGTCCAATGGCTCTTTTCTATCATACCAATAGAAACATTTGTTTTGAAGTCTGGAGACCATGTAGCAGAAGCAATTAGACCAACCTGTTTTCCACTAGACAAGACCTTCCAACCATTTGCATTGTGAGGCAAATCACCATCACCACTAATGGATACTGGTCGAATTATACGATCTGGACCCTCTTTTTTTTGTTTTTCAATTATTTCTTTTCCAAGATACTCGTCTGGAGAATTGCAAAATTTAGCAAGCCCCGCTTCCACAGGTGTATTTTGCCGGGTCATATCTGATCCAAAAGAAAGTAATCCACCTTCAATTCTCTCAATGAGATTAGGACACCCTGCCCTTACATTGAGATCTTTTCCGGCTTCAAAGAATGCGTTCCACAGAGGCATACCATAATCAAAACCATCAACATAAATTTCAAATCCACCCTGCTTTGACCAACCTGACCGCGCCACAACAAACTGCGTATCAAGAAATTTTAACTTTTTATAACGGAAAAATTTTATGTCTCTGACAGTGTCACCAAAAATCCTCGCGGTTAAGTCTTCGGCTAGCGGTCCTTGTATCGCCAGTGGAGAAACATCAGGCTCTTCAATCTCGACTTGCAAATTTTTTCCAATCGCCAAGCCAAGAAGAAACTGAAGCAAGTCGCCATCAGCAATTGACAACCAATAGTGATCCTCAGCTAACTTTATAGTGACTGGATCATTTAACATTCCACCATTATCATCACATATAGGCATGTAGTAACACTGATCATCAGCCATCTTATTCATATCCCGCGGGCTGACCATCCTCATCAATTTAGCCGCATCGGGACCTTTAACGCTTACCTGCCTTTCAACAGATACATCCCAAACTTGAACGTACTTTTTAAGATGATGATAATCATTTTGATAGCTGTCAAAATAGCTTGGAAGCAGCATATGATTATAGACTGTATAAGCCTTAGCTCCAGCAGCTTGAACGCCAGGCGAAAATGGCGTCCCCCGCACGCGTCTAGAGGGAACTATTCCAGCCATTTAGGCTGAGCCCTTCCAATCTATCGGACAAACCTCTGCTGATTTTCCGCCAAAATCCCAGACACGGCCATAATCACGAACTTTAGATTTTATACCTTTAGCCGCAATTATGTCAGGACCCATCCAGTACTTTGTATTGCTAATGACAACGGGCTGGTCTGGTTCTTTACCCTCAATGAGTTCTATCTCACCCTGAATTTTACGCCCAATCATTAACGATCGTTTTTTTCCATCTCGAACGATATCGACTTTTGTTTTCTCTGCCCCGATGATCTCACTTACCAACATTGTAAAGAGCCCTGTGGTTCCGCCGGCTTGACCGCTTAAAATACGGAGCAATCCATTATAAGCTTTTCCACTTGCGCTACTATCGATGTAAGCGGCAACTTTCCAATCACCTTCACCCATGCGGCCAGGTATATCCACTAGTAGGCCAACATCTATTCCTGCCAAATTTTCGTCTTCATAATAGCCCTCGTCAATCGCAATTGCCATCCACGCGTGACAGTGACCTTCAGTGGGTGGGTGAGCGCCCAAACTAACAACGCAAGGACAAAAAACAGTACAAGAACAATTTAGAAAGAGTTCTCCTTTTATCGCCCAATCGGTAGGAGTTGCCTGACGTCTCTTTGGGTTCTCCATTCTTTGATTGATACGCTGACTTATTGGTAACTTATCAGCCTCAGGTTTTCTGCTTATTGCCATAAATATGTTTCCTTAAATTATCGTAAAAGCAACAATGCTTAATCCGCTTAGAATCATTAGAACACCCAGAGGTTTTACTATAAAGTGACCCAGTTGTGGCAATTTTTCCAGTACCATCATCAGCGTAGCCAATCCCATCCATAGAAAATTCATGACGCCACCGGCAAAGCCAAGAACCATAAATAACCAGCAGCAACCGACACAATAAACACCAAGACTGATCCCCATGCGGACTCCACCATTAAGCCCTGTTTTCCAGTGACCTAGAAAATAAGACATCGGACTATGACAAACACCATGACAGACTTCTTTAGCACGTGTGAATTGGAAAACTCCAGCCAGTATCAAGAGAGCCGCCGATACCCATAGGGACTTTGCTTTACCCATCATGTCAACAATACTGAAATTAAGAAGAACCATTTGTACTATAGTGATGATTAAAGAAAATATTATCCAAATTAATGAGTAACCCAGAAGCACGCCAATCCAGCCTATCCGAGTACCATCTGCGCTAACCATTAAATCTTCATAGCTTCGCATGGTAGGAACCATAGTCGGCAGCATCATTGCCGCCATCATTACAGCCCACATACCTGCCAAAGGTAAAAAACTTGTCACTGAGGTGTCCATAGACATACTGCCGTCCATAGAAGGCATGGCTGCCATTTGTTTATCTTCAGACATTACCTGCCCTGGGTTCATATTGTCATCCGAATTCATGCCCTTCATTAGGGCCATATCTCCATCACCCGACATTTGAGACATATTTTCTTTAGACATATCCATTTGGGCCATAGAATTTTCCATGGACATCCGTCCAAGCAAATCCATATTCATGGATAAACTCATGGAATAAAGCCACCACCACGCCGCAAGAATAGAGGCAAAAAAAGCTATCCAAAATATATTCCGTGAAATCGCCATAATTTATATAGCCTATAGCCAGTCGTTCCGCCGACGGAAATACACTGTTTCATTCTTCAAACAAGAAAAAAAAAATAAATGACGCACCGTAAAAAATATTTTAGCTTTTCTGATTTAAATCTTTAAATTTCAGTAAAATTTGCTTAAACATCAATCGTTCTTTTGAACTATGGACATAAACGCGCTCATAATAAGCGGATCGGACCAGGGGGCGGTACCCTGCGGCTCCACCAAACTTTATCTTTGGGGCCGAAATAGGATCGACGGACGTCTAAAAGGGTTAGCTTTGTTTCGGCGGGAAGCCACCGTTATCGGCGCAAAATGTACAATTGCAAATGACAATCGTGCTCCAGTAGCGATGGCTGCATAAGCAGTCGGAGATACTGAAATCTAAGTCCAAACCTCTAGCTTGGTTTGGCGGGGTTCGTAGGCACCTGGCAACAGAAGCCTACACTTAAAATTTGATCATGAAGAATCCATTTAGGAATAATCAAAATAACTAGAGGGTTTAAGGAACAAAATATGGCAGATGAAATCGACTATGGCAATTTAATGCATAATGCTATGAGGTCTCTCATCCAAGATGTGCTAACAGAAGTTAAAAAAAATGGCCTACCAGGAGAGCATCACTTCTTTATAACCTTTGATACAAATCATGCGGGTGTCGAAATGGCTTCATGGCTCAAAGATAGGTACCCAACAGAAATAACTGTTGTCATGCAACACTGGTATGATGACCTCGAAGTAAAAGACGATGGTTTTAGCGTTACCTTAAATTTTGGAGACACCCCGGAACACTTGGTTATACCTTATGAATCAATCCTTACGTTTGTTGACCCTTCAGTTGAGTTTGGACTCCGATTTGAATCTAATGAAGAAGATGAGGATTCAGACAAACAAAAACCAACTGTGTCTGAAGAAAGTAACAAGGACGAGACTAAAAAAGAAACAGGGCAAGTTGTAAGTCTTGATAACTTTCGTAAATGAAAATTTAAAATTCGTTGTTAGCCAATATATATGTCAACAAAACCCAAAAAAAGGTCACTTACTCTAAAAGGCCATCGCACTTCCGTCAGCCTTGAAGATAAATTTTGGAAAGAGTTTTGTAAAATAGCAGAAAGACAAAATATCAGTATTAATGAATTAGCCTCTCGATTAGACGTCACTCGAGAACTAAACTCGATAAGTTTGGCATCTTTAATAAGAGATTTTGTTTTGAATGATTTACTGCAAAGGCTAGAAAAGAAAAAACTTTAACCAAGCGAACCTAGGCTTGGAAAGGTTTCTAAAAGCCAAAATGAAATCGATGAAAAGCCTCCTGTTAACATCAGCAAACCGACGGTCCAAAGCATCAAACCCATAATTCTTTCTATCACGTCAAAGTTTTTTTTGAGAATGGTAAGCGGGCCATCCATTCTATTGATAAATATGGCAAATAATAAAAATGGAACACCCAAACCAATTGCATAAAACCCCAAAAGAATTGTGCCCTTCAGTATAGATCCATTAGACGCAGCCAAACTCAAAATAGCCCCTAACTGAGGCCCAATACACGGTGTCCAACCAAAAGCGAATGCGAGACCAAGAATATATGATCCAAAAGCTGTTCCTTCATAGCTTCCAACTTCAAATCTTGCCTCTTGATCTAAAAATCGCAACCGATTGATATTCAAAAAGTGAAGTCCAAAAAGCATTATTACGAGGCCAGCAAGTGTGTTCAATAAAGATTGGTAATCAAAAAAAATTGTTCCTATTGCCGAAGCTGAAAAACCAAGGATTAAAAAAACAGTCGATAATCCCAAAACAAAAAACAATGCCGTAAATACAATTTTACGATGTTTCCTTTTATCATTAACATCAGTTAAAGCCACGCCGCTTATGTAGGCCAAATAGGGAGGTACAATGGGAAGAACACAGGGGCTTAAAAATGATATTAAGCCAGCAAAAACTGCAACAAATAGAGCCGGTAATAAACTCGCATCAATTATTTCGATTCCAAACATTTTGCTCTTTTAATTTAGATTTCATTAAAGGTCACGCTGTACATGTAGATTGAATGTCACTAAATAAAATGAAACCATTTGTGAATTTATTTTAGGATTAATAGGTTTGATTGAGTTAGATGCCACTGGACTATTATGCCCACTTCCAGTTTTAAAATTACAAAAAATGATTAAAAGCATTAAAGAAAAAGAACGAATTAAGTTAATTACGGACGATCCAGCTGCAGTTGTTGATGTCCCTCATTTTTGCAATGAACAGGGACATCATCTTATCGAGATTTCAGACCAAAACGGTTGTGACTTATTTCTAATTGAGCGTGGGAAAAATTAACCCTTTAGTGACCACCAGCCACGACGTTTTTGTTTAGCTTTTTCTTCCTCATCATTTAGTTTTGGCTCATCACTATTTTCTAAATCTACTTTTTTTGATTTACGAGGTGCTCGCTTCTTTTTCTCTTTTTCTTCTTTAGGCAATTTATCACTACTTTTTACCTCAGTTTCAGCTCCAACAGCCTTTTCCTCAGTGCTTTCTATAACTGAAACAGTAGTAACTACTTGTTTTTCATTACTTCGTTTATTTCGCCGTCTTTGTTTTACATCTTTTTTGATATTTTCAGCTGGACTGTTTTCATTTGAAGAAGGAATATTCTCAACACCAGTCTCTGAATTACTTTGATTTTCTGTGTCTTCTTGATCGACCTTTACGTCTTCTTCATTTGTAAATTGCCTTTTTTTACGCCTACGCCTACGGCGTTTTTTTGGCCTTTCATCATCACTCTGAAAATCCTCAGTTTCGTCTTCTTCAGATTTGTCCATAAGGCCATCAGCTGTGACAAGTACTGGTTCATTTTCAGTTAAAATCCGTGTTGCGGATTTTAATTTCTCAATTGAATATTCAGGACTTACTAAGTTTAAATCTCCCTCTACACGCACCGACAATCCATAGTTCTTCTCAATGGACGCGATATATTCTCGCTTTTGATTCATTATAAAGTTCGCAATACTCACGGGACATTTAACAAGCACCTCCTGTGAACGCTTTCGTACGCCCTCTTCTTCAATTTGACGAAGTATAGATAATGCCAGATTATCATCAGAACGGATTAGCCCTGTTCCATGGCAAGACTGACAGCTTTGAGTTGTGGCTTCTAACATTCCAGGTCGTAAACGCTGCCTGCTCATTTCCAATAATCCGAAACCTGAGATGCGGCCGACTTGTATTCGTGCTCTGTCTGATTTCAACTTGTCCTTAATTCTTTTTTCGACATTTGCATTATTTTTACGCTCATCCATATCGATAAAATCGATAACGATTAAACCAGCTAAATCTCTTAATCTTAGCTGGCGCGATATTTCATCTGCAGCTTCAAGGTTCGTTTTGAGAGCAGTATCCTCTATTGAACCCTCCTTAGTTGCACGCCCTGAATTAACATCAATAGCCACAAGAGCCTCAGTTATACCGATTACAATATAGCCACCGGACCGCAACTGAACTACCGGGTTAAACATTGCACTTAAATAGCTTTCCACCTGATATCGTGCAAAGAGAGGCAACCCATCATTATAATGCTTTACGTTTTTTGTATGGCTTGGCATTATCATTTTCATGAAGTCTTTTGCATTTTTAAATCCACGCTCACCCTCAACAAGAACCTCTTCAATGTCGCGATTATAAAGATCTCTTATGGATCTTTTGATGAGGTCACCTTCTTCATAAATTTTGCTTGGAGCTATAGATTTCAGCGTCAATTCTCGAATTTGCTCCCAAAGCCGCTGTAAATATTCGTAATCCCGTTTTATCTCAGTTTTTGTTCTTTTCGCGCCTGCTGTTCTGACAATTAATCCTGCACCTGTAGGTACATCTATTTCATTAGCAATTTCTTTTAATTTCTTTCTATCAGAAAGATTTGTAATTTTTCTGCTTATTCCTCCACCTCGAGCAGTATTAGGCATTAATACGCAGTAACGACCAGCAAGCGAAAGATAAGTTGTAAGAGCGGCACCTTTATTGCCCCGCTCTTCTTTGACAACTTGCACCAACATAATTTGTCGAACCTTGATTACTTCTTGTATTTTATATCTACGTTGGCGGGGCTTTCTAATGTGCCGAATATCTTGCTCATCATCAATTTCGCTTAACCCCGGTTTCAGAGCCATCGGTAGCTTGTGTTTCAGTCCTTTCTTGTTCTAGAGCACCTGTATCATCTGAATTTGCTACTAAATCTTTTGCATCAGTTTCAATATTTGCGGCTATGGGTTTGGAAGACTTTTTTGGACGACCACGAGGCTTTTTTTCAATTTTTTCCTCAGATATAGCGGTTTCTTCGGTCTCCAATTTTTTTCCAGTTGCCTTCTTTTTTGAGGACTGTCTTTTTTTGGCTCCAGAACGCGTAGATTTGACTTTTGAGTTTGCCTTTTCATCCGCAAGAGATCCACTTTCTTCATCAACTTTTGCATCTATAGTCATTGAAGATTGTGCTATCTCCGAGTCTTCTACTACTTCTTCTTTATTCTGTGACCCAGTTTCAAGAAGTTCATCAGACTCTTCTTCATCATCTTTCCTTCGCAATGCTTCAGAAAACGCTCGTTCCTCTTCCATAAGAGCTTCGCGATCGGCAACTGGGATTTGGTAATAGTCTGGATGAATCTCAGAAAAGGCTAAAAAGCCATGGCGATTTCCACCGTAATCAATAAAAGCCGCCTGTAGTGACGGTTCTATTCTTGTAACTTTTGCTAAATAAATATTACCTGCAAGTTGCCGTCTATTTTCTGACTCGAAGTCGAATTCCTCGACCTTGTTTCCTTCAACAACAACCACGCGAGTTTCCTCTGCGTGTGTCGCATCGATAAGCATCTTCTTTGCCATAATTTCCATATATCAGTGAATAATAAAAATGGCTCTATATGCCATGTTTTTAGATTCATCTGCCCTGATTGGGCGTTGCCTAACTTCGAACGGATTTGTTCTCGTCCTACTTCGCTACTAAATTTAACTTCTAAAGTTTTAGACACCGCAATTTCTCTCCAGC
>LUMQ01000444.1_pt1 | contig 13209 bp, 12 predicted proteins | sample 729621 | NCBI WGS metagenome assembly LUMQ01 (sample SAMN03860259, study PRJNA289734) | marine metagenome | biome: seawater column; feature: ocean; material: water; isolation source: Red Sea water column Station 12 - depth 25m | place: Saudi Arabia: Red Sea | collected 2011-10-15 | depth 25 m | reverse complement strand
TGAACGAATTATCACATTATCACCTTGGCGACGTAACAAAGAAACATTTACGTTTTCAAGGCGATCCTCGTCATTCAAAACTAGTACCTGATTATCTGCGTTAAGAGCGGATGCCGGCAAATTGATCGCAAACCTTAGCTCAGGTTCGTCTACCTTTACAACCACATAGTCGCCTGGTTTAAAACCTACAGCTTTATCCAACTTTGCATATAAAAGTCTTCCCGTCTGACCTTCTGCTACTGATCCACTATCTCTTTCAAGAACAGCGTTTGTGGCAATTTCTGATCCCATGAGGTTCAATGAAACAGATACTCTAGCACTAACAAGTTGACCGGCTTCATTTAAAAGTCTGCTATACTGCTCAGTAGAAACTCGAAAAGCAACCTCCAATGAATTAGGGTCGATCAAACGTCCGATGCGCTCATTTGCTCCCACTATGCCACCCTCAACCAAAGAGATATTACTTAAAACACCATCAAACTTGGAAAAAAGTTTTGTATCCTCTAAACGCCTAGATGCATCATCTAATGCAAGTTGAGCTCTAATTAATCGTGTTCCAGCGCTGGCACCACGGGCTTTAGCCTGATCAATTGCACTACGCCTATTCAATACAGACTGCTCAGCAGAAGATAATGCAAGTTCAGCAGCTTCTACAGCAGCTTTGGTTCCCACTCCCCTAACCTGTAGATCCTTTTGGCGCGACAAAGCCAATTTTCTTAGATTTGCCTGCTTAAGGGCAGCTTCGAGTTCATCTTGGCTCAGTGATAAGGCTCTTCCAGCGTCTTCCACCTCTGCCTGCGCATCCATGATATCCGCCTTTGCCTTTAAATATGAAGATTGTGCGTCAGCATCGTTAAGTTCAACTAGTTTCTCACCTAATTTAACTTGCCCACCGTCCACAAAATTCTTTGAAAGTTCTGTTACTTGTCCTCCTATTGCTAGTCTTAAATCTAGTGTTCGACGACTTTTTATTTCTCCAAAAGCTTCAAGTTGAGGAGTGATAGATTTAGGTTCGGCAGTAACAACATTAACAGCAAAAGTACGTTCCCTCGGCTGAGGGGCTCGTGCCTCCTGGGCAAATCTTTCAGTTAACGCATCTTTAATAAGAGAACCTGCATAGGCTAAGATACCTAGTGATAGGGTTAAAAGTGTTAAACCTATCAGGGCCTGACGAAAAAAACGCATAATGGTAACTTTCAATTGTTTGTTATGAAGGATCAAAGCGCAGCTAACCCTGCATTCTTTAATTCTTTTAAGTCAGAACTAGCTGGAAAACTAAAAAATCCAAGGTACTGGACATAATTTCTAATACTACTTTCTTTTTAAATGTTCATCTAACCTCGGCATTATCTCCACAAAATTACAAGGTTGATGTCTGAAATCTAGTTGCTTAACTAAAATCTCATCCCATGCATCTTTACAGGCATTGGGACTTCCAGGCAGCGCAAACAAATATGTTCCACCAGCAACGCCGGCGGTGCTACGCGACTGAATAGCAGAAGTTCCAATTTTTTTCATACTTATAATCGAAAATACTATTCCAAATGCATCGATCTCTTTTTCATAAACATCACGATGAGCCTCTACTGTTACATCGCGGCCAGTGAGGCCAGTTCCCCCCGTGGATATGATGACATCAACAGCATCATTTTCAATCCAATCTTCGAGCTTTGATCTAATTTGTTGTCTATCATCTTTAACTATGTCTCGGAAAACGACTTGATGCCCAGAAGCTTCTATTTTTTTACTGAGAGTTGAACCGCTTTTATCATCGTTTAAAGATCGCGTATCAGAAACCGTCAATACAGCGATCCGCACAGGAATAAATTTTTTTCTTTCATCAATACTCACGCAATTTCCTTAAGCTTTTTCTTTATTTTTAATAAATCCGACCAAGCATCTTTTTTTGCTGCAGTATTCCTTAATAAATATGCTGGATGAAACATTGGCATCACTGGGGTTTGTTCAAAATCAAACCAACTACCTCTTAATTTTGTTATACCTGTTTGACCTATAAGAGCCCTACAACTTATATTCCCTAGAGCAACAATTATTTTGGGCCCAACCAATTCAATGTGCTTTTTTAAAAATGGTAACATCATTTCTATTTCATCAGGGTTTGGATCACGGTTTTGAGGCGGTCTCCAGGGGATAACGTTACAAATATAAGCCGTGCCAATAATATTATTATCCAATTGGTCTTTGTCCCTTGTGAGACCAATTGGTCTGAGCATTTTATCTAAGAGTTGACCAGCTCGGCCAACAAAAGGAATGCCTTGAATGTCCTCCTCTCGCCCTGGTGCCTCACCAACAAGCATCACATTTGCATCTGGATCGCCAGAAGAAAACACCAGATTTCTTGCTCCTTTTTTTAAATCGCAAAACTCATAATTGGCTAATGAATTTTTTAACTGATCTAAGTTTTCACTCTGCTCCGCCAAACTTTCAGCCTGAGTAATTGCAGTATTTAGTTTTGGCATTTTTTGATCTTCAGAGGTTGATTTTTTTTTCTTGGGATCAGGGTCTAGGGTAATTTCTGAAAACCTATCAATGGGTGAATTTCCAATGTTTTCATCAACACCAAGCTCGAGCTGCCACCTCAACAACTCTATCGCTTCCATCATTTCAGTTTTCGAATCCATAGTTCAAAATTAGTAAATCTTTTCAAAAATTAAAACTAGTCACCAGTTAAACCAGACAATAATCGCTTGTTTGTATTTAAAGGTATGATTATGACCTTAGTTATTCACAGAGAGTTCTAAATGAGTTTTAAAGATAAACATTTGCTAGGGATCGAAGCCATTCGACCTGAGGCAATATTAGAAATCTTAGATTTAGCGGAAGAATATGTCCAACTAAATAGGTCTCAAGATAAACGAGCACAGTCTCTAACAGGCCTCACCCAAATTAATATGTTCTTCGAAAACTCAACTCGTACCCAAGCCAGTTTTGAATTGGCCGGGAAAAGATTGGGCGCAAATGTGATGAATCTATCCATGGAAGCGAGTTCTCTCAAAAAAGGCGAAACACTAATCGATACAGCGCTCACACTAAACGCAATGCAACCTGATCTACTGGTTGTTAGGCATCCACAATCTGGAGCAGTAGATTTACTCTCTCAAAAAGTAAATTGTTCGGTCTTAAACGCAGGAGATGGGCGACATGAACACCCTACGCAAGCGCTTCTTGATGCTTTGACAATTCGTCGTGCAAAAGGAAGGCTCCACAGATTAAATATCGCTATTTGCGGAGATATCGCCCATTCACGAGTTGCCCGTTCTAACATAATTTTGCTTGGAAAAATGGAGAATAGAGTAAGGTTAGTAGGTCCTCCCACCCTTATGCCCTCAGAAATAAATGAACTAGGAGTCGAAGTTTACCAAGACATGCGCCAAGGCCTGAAGGATGTGGATGTGGTGATGATGCTTAGGCTGCAAAAAGAAAGAATGGATGGCGGCTTTATACCTTCCGAAAGAGAATATTATTACCGCTTTGGGCTCAATAAAGAAAAACTGTCTCTTGCAAAGGAAGATGCAATTGTAATGCACCCCGGGCCAATGAACCGTGGCGTTGAAATTGATGGTGAGTTAGCGGATGACATCAATAGGTCAGTAATCCAAGAACAGGTTGAAATGGGCGTTGCAGTGAGAATGGCAGCAATGCACCTTTTGGCCAGAAACTATAATTTAGAAGACAATGGTTAACTGAATGAAAACACTTCTAACCAACGCAAAAGTCATTGATCCTGTGACCGAAACAATTTCAGATGGCGAGATTATGTTTGAAGACGGGATTATTATCTCAAGAGAAAAGGAAGATAAAACAATAGATTGCCAGGGCTTATATTTAAGCCCTGGATTGATCGATCTGGGCGTAAAGGTTGGTGAGCCAGGAGAAAGACATAAAGAAAGTTATAAGTCTGCAGGAGCAGCCGCCGCGGCTGGTGGCGTTACAACAATAGTCACACGACCAGATACACATCCGGCTATTGATACCCCAGAAGTTTTAGAATTTATTCGTAGAAGAGCCCACGAAGTATGCCCGGTGAACGTAGTACATATGGCCGCTTTAACAAAAGAGCGTGCAGGGCGTGAAATGACAGAGATAGGTTTTCTGAAAGATGCCGGTGCTATTGCTTTCACCGATTTCAATAATGTTGTTAGAAACTCAAAAATTTTATCAAGAGCATTAAGCTACGCTAAGTCAATGGATGCCCTTGTGATTGGACACCCTCAAGACCCTGACCTTTCAGATGAAACGGTTGCTACCTCAGGAAAGTTTGCATCCTTGCGAGGACTTCCAAGCGTAACGCCACTCGCTGAACGAATGGGACTAGACAGAGATATGGCTTTAGTGGAATTGACAGGCGCTCAGTATCATTTCGATCAAATAACGACGGCCCGTTCAATTCCTGCATTGGAGCGAGCCAAAAGAAATGGGCACAAAGTTACAGCTGGAACGTCTATTCATCACCTTACTCTAAATGAATTCGACATTGCAGATTATAGAAGTTTTTTTAAACTAGACCCACCTTTAAGGTCAGAAAATGACCGCCTAGCTATTATCGATGCCGTAAATTCTGGCGTGATAGATGTTATATCCTCTTTTCACACACCTCAAGATGAAGAAAGTAAACGCTTGCCCTTCGAAACAGCCGCAGCTGGTGCAGTTGGACTTGAAACACTGCTGCCGGCAAGCTTACAACTTTTTCATAATCAGTCAGTAAGTTTAGCAAAGCTAATAAAAACCATGACTTTAAATCCAGCGACTTTATTGGGCTTACCGAGTGGTCGAATTACCCCAGGAGCACCAGCTGATCTCATCATTTTTGATACAGATGTTCCCTTCATTTTGGATAGAGAACGCTTGCGATCTAAATCTAAGAACACGCCATTCGATGGACATAAGATGCAGGGCAGAGTAATGCAAACTATTGTTAACGGAAAAACTATTTTTGGAGGTTAACAATGCTACCTGATTTTACAAGCACAATAGACATCTTATTTATGTCATGCGCATTCGGATACCTTCTCGGCTCAATACCATTTGGAATTCTAATAGCAAAATTACTGGGACTTGGCGACTTGCGGAAAATTGGATCAGGCAACATAGGCGCCACTAATGTTTTACGTACTGGAAATAAGTTGGCAGCTTTTTTGACGCTTCTTTTTGATTTTTCTAAAGGCGCTCTTGCCGTTATTTTGATTAACCAAAATTTCAATGCAGATGCAGTTCAATTTGCAGCAATTGGGGCTCTACTAGGCCATTGCTTCCCAATCTGGCTAAAATTTAAGGGCGGTAAAGCTGTAGCTACCTTTTTAGGCATTACTGTTGCCTTGTCTTTTCCAATAGGAGCTATCTGTTGTTGCGTTTGGTTGTTAGTGGCTCTTCTAGCAAGAATGTCTTCGCTTTCTTCCTTAATTAGTGCAACAAGTGCTCCAATTACCGCTTTAGTTTTAAATCAGCCACAACTGGGTGCGTTATTAGTTTTTTTAGCAATTATAGTATTTTTCCGCCACCAGCAAAATATTGCTAGAATTTTAAAAGGGGTTGAGCCAAAAATTGGAAAAACTGAATAACCTAATTTATGGTATTTTCATTTATAATTTCAGCACATAGTTCCGGGTGTGTGATGGGGAGCATATGGCCAGCATTTTCAACAGATTTTAGTTCGCTATTGGGTATGCGAACTAATAACGCCTTGCATATGTACGGCATAATAAAATGAGATCTATCACCATAAATTATTGAACATTTACCTTTTAAAGACGAAAAGGCTTTTTTCTTAAGCATCTCATGTGGATCCTGATATATGGCTTGAGATGTTTCAAAGGTAAGCGGAATTCTTTTAACAAATTGTCTTCTTTTAATTTCGTTTAGTAACTCCCAATTTTCGTTATTACCCCAAAGTTTAAGAAACAATTTGGCAGCTAAATCCCAATTTTTATCTAAACCAGCCTTAAAATAGTCGGCGTGATCACTCATAAACTGGTCTTTCAATTTATAGTAATCAGCAAATGCTGCAGCAAAAAATACAGGCTCAATAAGTGATAAGGATTTCACAAAATTTGGGTACCGATGCGCAACTCGCAAGGCCACAGTAGCTCCAAAGGAGTGCCCCACAAGGTGAATTGGTTTACTGATAAATGTAGCGCTTATATCGAGGCAGGAATCTTGATAATCAGATGAATAATCCCAATCCTGGCTCATTCCATGGCCTGGCAAATCAAAAGCGGTTACCGAAAGAGAATCTTTTAAATGACCAATAATGGGCAGCCAGGCCCTGCTGCTGGCCAAAGAGCAATGTAACAACAAAATTTGGTCTTGCCCTTCGCCTACAGTGAAAGAGTTAACCTTTATTCCTGCTCGGCTGTTTATTGGCATTTAAAGTTCATTATTCAAAGAGCCTAACAAATCTCTGTTTCATCTTTGGTCTTTGAACCACTACACGAAAGTAACGTAAAAAACAAAAATATTCATTTTATACATTAAATGAATTCAAATGAGCAAACTGTGTCTTTGCCTAATCGCAACACCATGTTATCCGGAGTCAGCAAGATGATTCTTTAAACGCAAACAAGGATTTCTTATTGATGCTCACCCTCAATGAACCAAAGTTAATATCCGGCAACGCAAATAAAAATTTAGCTAAAGCAATTACACGGAGAATGACCGTTCACCGGGGCCTCAATGTCGAACTGGTTGATGCCAGAATAGAGAGGTTTAATGATCAAGAGATTTTCATAGAAGTTTTTGAAAACGTTCGTGGTGAGGATATGTTTATAATCCAGTCCACCTCTAACCCCGCGAACGATAATCTTATGGAACTTCTTATTATGGCGGATGCTTTACGAAGGTCATCTGCAAGCCGTATTACAGCTGTAATTCCATATTTTGGCTATGCGAGACAAGATCGACGGTCAAAGGCTCGAACACCAATAAGTGCTAAACTTGTAGCGAATTTGTTGGTTGAAGCCGGAGTAGAAAGAATTCTTACGCTAGACCTCCATGCTACGCAGATACAAGGTTTTTTTGATATACCTGTAGATAATTTATACGCATCGCCAGTTTTTGCGCTGGATATAATGCATCAGTTTTCCGGTAATCTAAACGACATGATGGTGGTTTCACCTGATGTTGGCGGAGTTGCGCGAGCCAGAGAACTCGCTAAGCGGATAAATGCTCCCCTATCAATTGTTGATAAAAGAAGGGAGAAGCCGGGAGAAATAGCTGAAATGACTGTGATTGGTGACGTAAAAGGCAGAAAGTGCATCATTGTCGACGATATCTGTGATACAGCCGGAACCCTTTGTAAAGCCGCTGAGGTTTTGATCGAAAACGGAGCAGCAGAAGTTCATTCCTACATAACCCATGGTGTGCTTTCTGGGCCAGCTGTAGAACGGATTAGTAATTCTGTAATGAAGTCACTTGTTATTACGGACTCTATTCAAGCAACCGATCCAGTGGCAAAAGCTTCGAATATTAGAATAGTACCAACCGCACCTATATTTGCCCAAGCCATTCTAAATATTTGGAATGGAACGTCGGTTTCATCTCTATTCGAAACAGAAACTTTAGAACCCATTTATGATGGCCAATTACAAAGGCTTTTATAACTATCAGTTAATATCAATTTTTAATTACTAAGATCTGATATTTTTTGTTCTAGGCGAGCAATTCGTCGTTTCATTAGATCGTAATAGTAAGCAGTTGTTAATGCAAAAAGTAACCAAATCCAAAATGGTGTAGACACCGAAAAACTTAACATTTCCATTTTAATCCCCCAAAAAAGTTAAAGGCAGGAGCTTTTATAAGCTCCTGCTAGTATTACAAAACAAGCTAAGCCATTTTATCCTTTCGAAAATTCTGGATATGCTTCCATACCTAGCTCAGATGTGTCCAAGCCAGCGATTTCTTCTTCTTCGCCAACACGGATGCCCATAGTAGATTTTAGAATTGTCCATACGATGCCTGAGGCCACTACAACAAATATACCAACAATAATAATGGATAATAATTGAGTGCCGTATGAAGCGTCGCCGTTCGTTGCAGGTACGACCATTGTACCCCAAATCCCTGCGAAAAGGTGTACTGGGATTGCACCCACCACATCATCAATCTTAAATTTATCCAACATTGGAACAGTGACTACTACAATGATACCACCAACAGCGCCAATTAGCGTTGCAGCACCTAATGATGGTGTGAGAGGCTCGGCAGTTATAGAAACTAACCCTGCTAAACAGCCATTCAATATCATAGTTAAGTCTGGTTTCTTATAGAGAAATTGCGTTAACAACAGAGCGGCTATAGCACCACCTGCAGCAGCAGCGTTTGTGTTAGAAAAAATCCTAGAAATATCAGCCACGTCACCAACAGAACCCATCGCAAGCTGTGAGCCTCCGTTAAAACCAAACCAACCCATCCAGAGTATAAATGTTCCTAAGGTCGCCAATGCTAAATTTGAACCTGGTATTGGAGTGACTTTGCCATCCTTGGCATATTTACCGATACGAGGACCTAAAATTATGGCACCCATTAGGGCAGCCCATCCTCCGACAGAGTGCACAACTGTTGAGCCTGCAAAGTCAAGAAAGCCCATACCGTCTAAAAATCCACCACCCCATTTCCAACTCGCTTGGATTGGGTAAATCAACCCGGTAAGAATGATAGTAAAGATTAAAAACGGCCACAATTTTATCCGTTCCGCCAAGGCTCCTGAAACAATAGATGCTGTGGCAGCACAAAACATTAGTTGAAAGAAGAAATCTGATCCTGTGGATGCATATCCATAATCATCAGCACCATCTGATGTGACGCCAACGGCTTCCAACACAGCTACGCCCCACACGCCGGATAGAACTCCGTCATACATCCATGTACCAAGAGGGTACATAACGTTATAACCTATTAGGTAATAAAAAATTGCTGCCAACGAAAATAGACCCATATTTTTCGTCAATTGCGTTGTCACGTTTTTTGAACGCACTAAGCCAGCTTCGAGCATAGTAAAACCAGCTGCCATCCAGAATACAAGAAACCCTCCAATTAAAAACAGCAAACTATTTAAAATAAACACTGAGTCTGTTGGAACTAATGCTGGTGCATCTTGCGCAAATGATTGCGATGCAATCATAGCGAGCAGACCGCTCGCCCCAAATACTTTTAAAAATGATTTTGTCATCGATGACATACCCCTATTATATTGCGTCAGCGCCGGTTTCACCGGTACGCACACGAATTGTTTGTTGAACATCTAAAACGAAAATTTTACCATCACCGATTTTTCCAGTATGTGCTGATGATTTTATCGTCTCGACAACTTGATCAGTCATCGACTGTTCGATAACGATTTCCAATTTGATTTTTGGAACAAAATTTACGGCGTATTCAGCGCCTCGATAAATTTCAGTATGACCAGACTGAGAACCAAAACCTTTGATCTCAGTTACCATCATACCCTTTACCCCCAAACCTGTTAATGCCTCTCGGACATCTTCCAGTTTGAATGGTTTGATAGTAGCTATGATTAAATTCATTATTTTGCCTTTCGCAATTTCGCTAATGCCCGATGAAAAAAATCTATTTATTTTGAATTGCGAAGGTTAGGTACGAAAAAAATTTATCAAAAATCGGATAATGTGCATATTTTTTGCGCATATTTTCTATTTTGATTAAAATTTAATCTTTATTCCAATTTTAAAATGTCTGTTTCCACTAAACAGTTCAAAAAAAAATCTGTAGAAAAAGAAAAAAGAGAGCAAAATGGCAGGCACTAAGAAAAGAAATAAGAATCATAAATCTTTGATTGCTGAAAACCGTTTTAAAAAAACATCAATCTCGTCATTGAGAAATAAATCCTCACAGAAAAAAAAATCAAAATCAGCCTCTAACTCAAGCTCAAGCTCAAACTCAAACTTTTTAATTAAGTTTTTTAAGAAAATAACTCACTTTTTTTTACGAATTATTTGGGGACTGACTTGGCGTACAAGCTTAATAATTTTTTTGGGCATAACGTCGGCTGTAAGCTATTATTATTTCAATATGAAAGAGTTCAGTAGTTTTCTAGACGAACGGGCTCGTGGGTCAGTGACCTTGGAAGATTATAAAGGAGAAGTTTTTGCGTGGAGAGGTGATAATTTTTCAAAAAACCTGACAGCTAAAAATATTTCTCCGCATTTAAAAAATGCAATACTAGCAACAGAAGACCGTGGCTTCTATTCACACGTTGGTATTAGTCCAAGAGGAATTGGTAGCGCAGTATTTATAAATTTAAGAGAGGGACGCGGCCCGCTATCCGGTGCTGGAACACGCGGTTTTGAAGCAGCCGCACAAAGATACTTTGGAAAGTCTGCTAAAATAGTGAACCCATCAGAAGCCGCAATGTTAGCCGGTCTACTAAAAGCACCCACGCGCTACGCTCCAACAAATAATTTAAAACGGTCACAAGAAAGAGCCAACTTGATCATAGGCCTTATGGAAAATCAAAATTTTCTGAGTAAAGCCGAAGCAAAATTTGCTCGAGAAAACCCAGCAACTTTATCAAAATTTGCCCAGGCGAAAGCAGGTGGATATTTTGCTGACTGGGTCATGGCAAGTCTTCCAGACTATCTCACCTATGAAACAACTGAAGATGTAGTAATTAAAACAACCTTCGATCCACTCATGCAGAAAGCTGCCGAAGAGGCCGTGAGAAGTGTCTTTAGGAACCAAGTTGATCAACATTCCAAAGCACAAGCTGCATTTGTTATTATGTCTCCAAATGGAGCAGTAAGAGCAATGGTTGGAGGACGGAACTTAAGAGGAACTGGTCTATTTAATCGCGCTACGCAGGCACTCAGGCAAACTGGATCTTTGTTTAAGCCCTTTGTTTATGCTGCTGCCTTTGAAAATGGCTTTTCCCCAAATGATCTTGTTAATGATGAGCAAATTTCAATGGATTTACCAGGATCAGGCCCATGGACGCCGAAAAACTACTCAAACACATTCAGTGGGGAGGTTACGCTTTCTAAAGCATTTTCCGAGTCATTAAACATTCCAGCAATAAAAATATCTGAATCTATAGGGCGAGAATTTGTTTCAGAGTTAGCTAAGAGGTTTGGCCTATTTTCAAACCCAAGCAATGGGCCAGCAATAGCACTCGGCACTTCTGAAGCTACACTAATTGACTTAGTTGGTGCATATGCAACTATATTAAATAGTGGCTACAAAGTAGAGCCATTTGGCTGGGAAACCTTAAAACTGAAAAAAAATAAACGTGAACCTCTGATGGCTAAATCAGAAGCACCTGATAAGCAAATAATCAGCTCCAAAACTGCAGAGGATTTAATATTTATGATGTCAGAAGTGATAAGAAATGGAACAGGAAAAAGAGCACAATTACTGAACTGGGAGGTAGCTGGGAAAACGGGTACTTCACAGTCGGCCCGCGATGCCTGGTTCATTGGCTTCTCAAAAAATTACATTGCAGGTGTTTGGATAGGCTATGATAATAATACGCCACTACGCGGAGTTACAGGGGGAGGCTTACCAGCTGATATTTGGCGAACTGCTATGGAGGAAATTCACTCAAATTTAATTCCAACACCGCTTCTAACAAATAAGATGTACACGGGCCTTGGAACTAATAATATCAAGGCAATTGGTGAACCTTCGTCTTTTGGCAAAAGTCTGGGAAGATTTTTTAATAGGTTGTTCAATTCCAATTAAATTGAATTTTGCAAATCTTTCATTACTTTCTCAACGTCGCCTCGGCGTTTATCCAACATTGCACCTATTTCAGTTCTTTCAGATAACAACATATTTATACCCTCTATAAACATGTTGAAAAAAAGCAATTTACCGGACCTGTTTGAGACCAAAAATGAGACCGTGAAAGGTTCCCATCCTTTAAGGTGTGCCAACGTTTCCACTTCAAAAAAACTTTTAATCGGGCGTGACTTTTGAACGACAATTTTACCCCCTATAAACTCTCTAAATCGCCGCCCATATTTATGTGAAACATACACAGAGTACACCTTTATGAACTTTTCCATTTGGGATTGTGAAAGGCCTCTTGCATCATTTCCCAAGGCATATCTCGCAATTGTCGGGACATCAGCATACGATTTGAAAATTTCTTCAAATTGCCTAACCATTACAGACTCTGAGTTACCAGAAGAAATAACCGCGTTTATTTCGGCAACCAGTTTCTCAACCAAAACTTCTGCATCTTTAGCGGTTGCAGCCCAGCCTAAGGTGGAAGAAGCTGACGCAGCCAACAATGTTGAAGAAAAAACAAAACATCGTCGATCAATCAAACCTTTAGTCATTCATTTCCTCGTATGGGTCTGAATAGATCTCCGAAATTTCTGGGTTTAGCCGAAAACGGCGCCCCTGCAGATATGCTAACTTAGTTTGTGCATAACTATCTGCGCTATCATAGAGAACACTGTCTATCGTGGAACCCAATGCAGCTCTATTTCCTAAAACATTACCAACGTTAGTTGTTGTTACTAAGCGAGACTGCCAAGGATTAAGAACAAAACCAACTGGGTTCAGCAATAAATCAGCAACTTTTCCGACCATATCTCTCTCTGTAGATGGACCTAAAAATATTATTTCAACATAGTCACCTTCAGAAACTCCCCACCTATGTAAAGTTTCACCAAAATCCGTTCCGCGCGCACTTATTCCAAATTTTTCAGAGGGATCAAAAATACCGGCAAGACCTATAGTCGAATTAATCAAAAATTGACCGGACGTTTTACTTACATTTCCAAGGTCACCTTGAAGCGTATAATTGACGAAATCTTTGGGGAGGCCCCAATTTTCTGAAAAGTTTGCTATAGCTGACCTAGGTTTTTTACCCAAAGCTCTTACATAAATTTTAGAAGATGGTCTTAAAACTTTTTTATCTATCGCTTTGTTTATCTCATGACTTTTTCGGTTAACATTTTCATAAGGATCGTCATAATTACCTAGCTGAAAACTAGAAGAACAAGCAGATAAAAAGGACAATGGAAGAATAAGAACAAGCGCTAATTTGGTTACAAGTTTCATAATTAAACATATACATCCTAATTTATTATAGTCCAGCTCCTAGAGTTCAAATTGACCATGTTATTTTTGTTTTTCATACTCGCTGAATTTATTCAAAAAGATCAAAAAATAATAATTCGTGCGAAATAAAATTTGAAAAACTTAATTTATTTCTGTTACTATTTTATT
>LUMQ01000346.1_pt1 | contig 13218 bp, 22 predicted proteins | sample 729621 | NCBI WGS metagenome assembly LUMQ01 (sample SAMN03860259, study PRJNA289734) | marine metagenome | biome: seawater column; feature: ocean; material: water; isolation source: Red Sea water column Station 12 - depth 25m | place: Saudi Arabia: Red Sea | collected 2011-10-15 | depth 25 m | reverse complement strand
GGGTTATAGAGCTGGTTTTGATGTCACAACTGGACATGAACAGACACTGATAGGATACTCAGCAGGAGCTAATATTACTACTGGTAGAAGTAATGTTGCAGTGGGATATGAAAGTCTAACAACATTATCAACTGGACAATACAACACTGCTGTTGGATATGAAGCTTTAAGAACTAACAATGGAAATAATAACGTTGCTGTGGGTCAAGGTTGCTTAAGGAACTCTTCTGGCACTACCCAAATGAACACTGCTGTTGGTGTTTCTGCAATGAAATTTTATACAACTGGACAGTATAATACTTGTGTAGGACATGAAGCTGGTAGAGGTGCATCTTCATCAAATCCAGGAACAGGTAGTGAAAATGTTTTCATGGGTATGGGAGCTGGAGAGGATATAAGATCTGCATCTTACTGCACAGGTATAGGTAGAGCTGCTTTAAGAGAAATAAACTCTTCTGAAAATAGCATGGGTTTGGGTTATAATGCTGGTAGAGATGCTTCCCCTAGTGGAAGAATAGATACAGAGGATAATGTTATTTGTTTAGGTAATAATAGTATTACTGATTTATATTGTGCAGATACATCTATATCATCTTCTGATCAAAGAGATAAAACAGATATAACTAACTTTACACATGGAATGGATTGGGTTAAGCAGTTAAGACCAGTGACTTATTCTTGGGATAAGAGAAGTTGGTATGGATCAGGAGTTGAGGGAGCATCAGATGAATTTTTAGGTACACCTGATGGTAGTAAAAAGAAAACCAAGAAACATATTGGATTCTTAGCACAAGAGGTCTTAGCTGTTGAAGGTAATCCTACTAATAAAGATGATATGTTAGTTGTCAATCTAAACTGTGATGATTCAGCATATGGTCTTAAATATGAGAGATTAGTTCCTGTTCTTGTAAATGCACTTAAGGAATTATCAACTAAAATTGACACTCTTGAAACAGAGAACACTGCACTTTGACATCTAATTAAATTAGATATATACTAAGTACAAATACATTGAATTGAAATGGCAGAATTAACTGAGCAGCAAGTACATTTACAACAAGTTCTTGAACAACAACAGCAGTTATCTCAGGAAGCTCAGAGATTAAATGTTGCAGTCCAGAATAATAATGCAATGTTTACTAAGTTGCAAGGTGTAAGAGAATACCTAGAGCAAACTGGAGTAACACTTCCAGAACCAGAAGCACCTGCAGAGGAAGCACCAGCAGAAGCACCTGAGACTGAGGCAGCAGATAGTTAATCGCTGCCCTTTTTGTTATATCTACATTATTGATAAATAACTAAAAAGATTTAGATATGACTCGCGCACGTAACATTGCAGGTTTCAGTACAATAACAACAACACCAAGTCCAGTTCATGTGGGACCTATTGGTGTTCTTACTGCGACTAGAATTGATGGTGAGTTTAATGTAGTTGATATAGTTAATAGAGATATCACAGCACAAGGAATAGGAGTTACAAATCTACAAATATCTGGAATTACAACTGGTCTAAATGTATCAGGAATTATTACTGCGCAGAATGGAATAAACTTTAATGGAACATCTACAGGTCTAAATGTATCTGGTGTAGGTACAATAGCAACACTAAGTGTAACAGGTAATGCTAATATTGGTGGTGTTTTAACTTATGAAGATGTAACTAATGTAGACTCAGTTGGTGTTATAACAGCAAGAGGATTGAATATATTTGGAAATACAACAGGATTAAATGCAGGTATTAGTACATTTACTGCAGATATATCAGTTAATAATGTCACAGTTGGTAAGGGTGCAAACTCTGTTGCAAATAATACAGCACTTGGACTAGGAGCTTTAGATGATTCTGTTACTGGTGATAATAACACTGCTTTAGGAAGAGATGCACTAACATCAAATACATCAGGTCATAGTAATACTGCTGTTGGTAAAGATAGTTTAGATCAAAACACAACTGGACATAGTAATGCTGCTGTTGGTAAAGGTGCAATGGTAGCAAACACCACAGGACATAGTAATGTTGCTGTAGGTCAAGCTGCATTAGATGCCAATACTGAAGGATTTAATAATGTTGCTGTTGGAGAGGATGCACTAGGTGCAAATACAACTGCTGATTATAATACTGGTGTTGGTAGATTAGCATTGGCTAGTGTTACTACACAAGGAAACTTAACTGCTCTTGGTGCTAGTGCTTTAACTGCAAACACAACAGGTGCTTATAATACTGCTGTAGGTTATAATGCTTTAACTGCAAATACTACTGCAAACAGTAATACTGCTATTGGTTATGTCGCATTAACAGCAAACACAACAGGTCAATATAACACTGCTCTTGGGTATCTAGCATTAACAGCAAACACAACTGGAACTCAGAACACTGCTGTTGGTAGAGATGCAGGCAAGTCAATAACAACAAATAGTGGATGCACAATGATTGGTGCTACAGCAGGTCAAGCTAATACTGCTGCAAATAATACTGCTCTTGGTTCTGGTGCTTTATATGCAAACTCAACTGGAACACAAAACACTGCTCTTGGTGGAGGTGTATATGGTTCAACTCAGGGTGCATTGGGTGCAAATACAACTGGTGATCATAACACTGCTATTGGTTCTAGAGCTTTACTATCAAACACTACAGGAAATCAAAACACTTCTGTTGGAGACAGATCTTTAAGTACAAACACAACAGCATCTAATAATGTTGCTGTTGGATTTAAAGCTTTAGAATCAAACACAACTGCAACTCAATGTACTGTTGTTGGTTCTTTAGCTGCTGATGCAAGTGATGCTGGTAATATATCTGCTTTTGGATATGCTGCTTTAACAGATAATACAACAGGTACTGATAATAATGCCTTTGGTACTGCTTGTTTATCAAATAATACGACAGCAACAAGAAATAATGCCTTTGGTACTTCTGCTATGCAGACAAACACAATAGGTGCTTACAATTGTGCTTTTGGTTATGCTGCTTTATTTGCAAACACAACTGCAAGTTATAACTCTGCCTTTGGTCATCTTGCTTTACAAGCAAACACAACTGGAACTCAGAGTACTGCTGTTGGTGCTTTTGCTTTAGATGCAACTACTACATCTAGTAACAACACAGCTGTTGGATACTCAGCAATGACAGATGCTAATGGTGCTGTAGATTCTGTTGCTGTTGGTAGTGAAGCATTAGCTAATGTAACCACTGGTGATTATAATGTTGGAGTTGGTTTCCAAGCACTTAAAACTATAACAACTTCAGGTAATTGCGTTGCTGTTGGTTATCAAGCTCTTGAAAATAATACATCAGGTAATAACACTGCTGTTGGTTCTAATGCTTTACAATCAAATACAACAGGAGGCGATAACACTGCTGTAGGTTTATATTCTCTATATCAAAACACAGAAGGATTTAGCAACACTGCTTTTGGAAAATCTGCATTAGAGTCATGTACCACTGGTGATTATAATGTTGCTATGGGTCATGGTGCTTTAGATGCAGTTCAAACAGGAAATAGAAATACTGCTCTTGGTACTTTTGCATTAACATCTAATACAGGATCTTATAATGTTGCTGTTGGTATGTATGCACTTAATCAAAATACAAATGGTCAATTTAATGTTGGTGTTGGTTATCAAGCACTGGATGCAAATACATCAGGAGAATATAATGTTGCTATTGGTTATGAAGCATTAAAAACAAACACAACTTCAAATGGAAACACTGCTGTTGGTCACTATGCATTAAGATTAAACACAGGTGCTAAAAATGTTGCTATGGGTACAAATGCAGGTGGGGTAATATCAACTGGAATTCAGAATACTGCTGTGGGTTATAATGCACTGGATGATTGCACAACAGGATCAGAAAATACTGCAATAGGAGAACAAGCTTTAACTGCTGTTACAACAGGTGGTGCTAACACTGCTGTTGGTAGACTTGCTTTACAACTATGCACAGGATCACATAATACTGCAGTAGGTAGAGAGTCTTGTAGAGATAACACAACAGGAAATTATAATACTATGGTGGGAAGGTCTGCTGCTGAAAATATGACAACAGGAAGTAATAATACTTGTTTGGGAGCTAATGCTGGAAGATATAGTGATCCTTTTGCTCTTACTAGCCAAGATAATAGAGTGGTAATTGGTGATGGTAGTGTTAGTAATGCTTACATAACAGTTGATTGGACTATAGTTTCTGATGAGAGAGATAAAGTTGATTTTGCAGAAGTTCCACATGGATTAGATTTTGTAAATAAATTAAAACCTAAGAGTTTTTGGAGAAGAAAAGAAAGAGGTAGTGATGAGAAGCAAGGACCTCAACACTATGGATTTGTTGCACAAGATATTATTGCTTTAGAAGGTGACAATCCAGTAATAATTGATAATGAACAAGAGGAAAAACTTAAGTATACAGAGTCACATCTAACTCCTGTTCTAGTTAAAGCAATACAAGAACTTTCTGCAAGGGTTGAAGAGTTGGAGAGCAGACAGTAGAATAAGTGTCCTATTAAATGGACAAGGTGCTGAAAATAAGTTAGAATAAAGACAGTTCATACATATGTGATGCAACTGACTAGTACAGAAAAATTAATATTCATCTCAAGTTTCATGGTTGCTATGAACTGGGGTGTTAGATTGACACAAATTATCATTCGTCATGCTTTATACTAGTATCATAGGAGACAAGCATAGAAGCACCTCTGAGAGGGTTCTAAGGTGGTTTAAGAGTCAATATCTACCTAGACATCATCTAGACATTTCTTTGGTTTATAAGAACCTAGAAAGTGATGGTGTCTTTGGATGGTGTATGGTGGAAGGAAGTCTATCAAAACCTAGAACTTTCCTTATAGAAATCCATAACAAACTTGATTACAAGACTTATCTCACAACCTTAGTTCATGAATTATGGCATGTATATCAATATGTCAAAGGACTACCTCAATGTGAAGAGGAAGCAGCAACTATGGAGAAAGTTCTCTTTAATAAATTATCCTGTCTTAACATACAGGCATCTTAAAATCTTGAAAAGCCTAACTAGCTTTGTCTAGTTTAATCAAGGTGTATCTCGCTTTACTTTAAATTATCATGGCACTGACTAAACAGAAATTCATTTATGTGAAACCTAAATCCACAGATGCAGAAGAGAAGTTTGATTGTTATATGAACAGATTGCACTCATGTAGAGTAACCAAAGAGGATGTGCATACCTATTATCTTTCTTCTATTACAGATAAGTATTGTTTTGAATTAAATAAAGAGTTTGATAAGAACTGGGAGGTCATCAAATGAATTATGATGAGATAGTCAAAGCATTAAAGGAAGAGAAGAAATTGAATGAACAACTGGGAGAGGTTGGTGAGGGTGTAGATGAGCAATTATCAAGCAAAAGAAGGAGAAATGGTAGTGATTTAGACTCATTAGATGGCATATTTGATTAAGTTATATTGAGGAACTCTAAAGATAACATTAAGAATAGTCAATTTTTTATAGATAATGTTATAATATCAAGATATTGTTCTTAGTGGAGGTAGCGATGATTCCTTTGGATCAAAAATATCAATCATACTTAGATGGTTCTAAGACAATGATGATTGATGGTAAAAGGGAAAAAGTGAAAGGATATGGATACTCTTGTGATGGCAATAAGATTATTGGGTACTATGTTACAACTGAATCTTATAAAATCTATTACAACCTACAAGAAGAGTTCCAAAAATTAGAAATGATAAAAGAAATGGAGATAATTCACTAGTCAAATTAGTAAAGGAGGATGATTTATGAGTGGCGATAATTTACATGGAAAACAACCAATTAAATTCTATTCTGAGGAATTAACAATTGCAAAGATAGAACTAATAGAAAAGCAATTAAATCTAGGAGATAAAATCTCTGACCTAGATGAAAAACATAAGCATTGGAGTAGAATATTATTTTCAACATCTGAATTGACAAAAGAAACCTGATATCCTATACTGTCACTATAATAGAAAATCACAGGAGAAAATGAAATTCTTGTACATTGTTGATCATTTTGTACCATTTCCTCAGTCTGAATATGGTGGAATCTGGAATGTAATTGCAGGCACAGAAGAAGAATGTTTTGATCTAATTGTTGCAGAAGATCAAGATAATTTCTTAGAATACTATGGTAAATTAAGGGGTAACATATCCAAATCAGATAAATATAAGGTGGAAGGCAATGCAGAGTCAAAGGTTGTCTCCTCATTCTTAACTTAGAAAGCGATGTCAGATAACTTTAGTTTGGTTCCATCTCTTCAAAAGCATGTCAGAGATTTAGAAGAGAAGGTAAATCAAAAAAACAAAGAAATAACAAATTTAAAAAATTTAATTCAATTGATGCAACAAAGAAATGTATGATCCTCAAGTAAATGACTATGTTCGTTGGACAACAGAACTTGGCATGGTACATGAAGGGTGGGTTTACTATAAAGGTAAACCAGATGATAATGCAAAGAGAATTAAAGATAAATGGGTGGCAACATCTAATTACATAACCATTGAGATTGCAACTAAACCTAGACCAACTTGTGATCTATCAACATTTTTTCATAAGAGGATTCATGTATGCTTATGTTGTTATGAGAACAACTGGCATGAGTTGGAGTTTATCAGGAAAAGAGTTAGTAAACAAGATGATACTGACCCTGATGAACTAAGTTATGGTGCATACAAGTCACAGAGATACAGACCTCTTGACGTTCAGTAAAATTTATTCTAAAATAAAGAATAAATTATTCAGTTTTATGCCAATACCAGATTTCTTTTCCCCTGATGATAGTGTCAAGTATCTAAAGAACTTTGAAGAGAATACAGATTCATATCTAGCAGCATTGGATTATGTAAAGGAGAGAGTATTTGGAGAAGGAACAATGCTAGATGAATTTAATGCTGATACCTTAGATGCTTTATGCAAACTGACAAATAAATTAATTGAGGACACAAATTATTCCTTTGCACAGGAACACCCAGAGTATAAAAATGTAGAACAAATTAATTCAAAAGTATTTTACTTAGAAAATTTTAGACCTGAGAAATAAATTATTACAAGTGTAGTACGGAGATACCATATATAGTGTTATGATTATGTTACAATGGTCACTTTATTGATTGGATCTCTTGACAACTTGGATTATTTTCTTTATACTGGTAAAAGGTAATCTCTCAGGGTTTTCTCATGTCAATTAGTTACGCTCAAGACCAACTCAAATCTAAGTACAGAGTTACTTTAGAGTTGGATGTTCAAGAGGATTTTAATCCCTTTAACATTAACTGGTCAAAAACATTAGATGTTCATCCTAATGAAAAGTTAAAAGTATATGTAGAGGATTTGAACTTGCCTGATGTTTGGTAGAAATAAATAATATATGAAACAAATTAATCTTCCAATGAAAAAGTCATTCTTAGAATTTATGTCTCTATGTGAGGCAGTTTATGATAAGGATGTAATGGGGCGTTCACAAATAAAGAAAACTGGAGAGGGTGGAAGAATAGCACCAAAGAGAAAGCAAACTGATGCAGAGAAGAGAAGAATGAAGGCAGTAGGTGGTGGTAAGATGGCACCTGCAAAGACATATAAGGATAGAAAAGATATAGGACAAAGTAATGTAAAGAGATCACCAGCAGGTAGAGAACAGCAACCAACAAAAGAAAGAGGTAGTGCAAGACTAGACCCAAGAGAAGCACAAAGAAAAGCAGCAAGAGAAAGAAGAGCAGCAAAAGCAGGTGCTAAAACTAAAACTGCTGATGAGTTACTAGCAAAGAAAGCAAAGGCAAAAGTAGATCCAAATTATAAACCTGCAAAGGCATCTGGTATGACTAGGGCAGAGAGAATGAGTGTAGTAAGAAAAGGAGAAACTAAATTAAGAAATATAATGAAAGGACAAGAGACAGAGAAGTATAAAAAAGCAACAGGACAAGACCCTGATAAGAAAGGTAAAATGAAGATCATGGGTAGAGTACATCAAAGAATGAGTAACTAATGCTAAAAAAACTTTCTAACATTCAAAAAGATAAATTATTGCATTTTTTCTGGGGATCAATTCTCTCTTTTATTCTTATACTTTATTTTGGAATAGTTGGAATGATTATTGCTCTTATTATTCCAGCAGTTAAAGAATTGTACTATGACAAGTATCTTGGCAAAGGTTGTTGTGAGTGGGCAGATTATTTTTATACTATTGCACCAACAATAATGTTGGCAATTATGAAATATCAATGACTCAATTTACTGTTAATGCAAGATACACTGACCATCAAAACAGGTCACATTATATTACTGAAACTGTAGACACCTCTGATAGAAGATACATTCAAGATTTTATTAGAGCAAGATACCCAGTTGGTAAACAGTTGTTTATCAATAGTGTCAGACAAAATTAATCTATTTGACAACTAATTTATTATGAAAGATACAATTTTATTTGGAGACTGTAGAGAGACACTAAAACAATTTGATGAGAAAGCAAGAGTGTGTGTCACTTCCCCACCATATTATGGTTTGAGAGATTATGGTGGAGAAAATAATCAGATTGGTATGGAACAAACACCAGAGGATTATGTAGATGAAATGGTTAAAGTATTCAGATTGGTAAGAGATAATCTTACTGATGATGGTACATTATGGTTAAATATAGGAGATAGTTACTATAACTATAGAAGTGATGGAAATTATCCTAAACAGACAGTAAGTAAAACTAGACAAGATTTACCTACTAAAACACCTGTTAGAGGAAATAAATTAGAGGGATACAAGAGTAAGGATTTGATTGGTATTCCGTGGTTATTAGCATTTGCATTAAGAAAAGATGGTTGGTATTTGAGACAAGATATTATATGGCATAAACCTAACCCAATGCCAGAGAGTGTAAAAGATAGATGCACCAAAGCACATGAATATATTTTCCTATTAAGTAAAAACAAGAACTACTATTATAACAATGAAGCAATTAAAGAACCAGTTAAACAAGATTGGGGAACAAGAGATAGAACCAATGGAAAATACCACAATGAAGGAACAGGATTACAACCACATTCAGGTCTTACAAAATCATATACAAAAAAGAATAAAAGATCTGTTTGGTCAGTAACAAAGAAACCATATAAAGGTGCGCACTTTGCAACATTTCCACCAGAGTTAATTGAACCTTGTATCAAGGCAGGTAGTGAAGTTGGAGATATAATTCTTGATCCTTTTATGGGATCAGGAACAACTGCTATGGTGGCAAAAATGTTAGATAGGTATTACATTGGGTGTGAATTACATGAGGATTATGGTAACTTAATCCAAGAAAGAGTACCAATAAATGTTAGTTACCTCTAAATTGCGTTAGTAGTGAGATTGATTAAATTATGAAGAACTTACATCTTGAACACCCAGAGGATATGATATTAGAGGGGAATGTAAAAGTATTTGATGCACTATATGAAACAGCACACCTATCACTTAAGATTGATGGTGCGCCAGCAGTTGTATTTGGGACTCACCCTGAGAATGGTAAGTTTTTTGTAGGAACTAAGAGTGTATTTAATAAGAAGAAAGATATGATTTGTTATACTATTGAAGATATATTCAAGAAGTATGATAGAAAAACTCATTACAGTTTAATGAGAGTATTAATTAAATGTATTCTATATTTACCTAAAGTAGATGGAATTATACAAGCAGACTTTATTGGTATGGGTGGTAGTAACATATACAGACCTAATACTTTAGAGTATCACTTTCCAGAGATAGTTAAGGAGAAGATTATATTAGCACCCCATACAAAATATACTACTAACTCAACATTATTAGAGTGTGTTGCTAAACCTTTAGTCACTCATCTTACAGATAATGAGAATGTTAGATGGATTCAACCAACTGTAGATAGAGTATTTGAAGCATTAGAACCACCAAAGGTAGATACTGATAAGGTTACTTTCCTAACTGCAAAGGAAGCAAAGATAGCAAAGACAGCAATTAATCAACTTATCAAAGATGATGTAGAGTTATCTGACTATAATCTATTTGAGATACTTGGTTGTAATCATCTTGTAAATCTATATCAGTTAATACTAGAGATTAAACAAGATTTGATGGATAGTTTTATTGTATATGGTTCACCAAAATGTTATGTTGATGGTATAGAAATCAAGGGAGAAGGATTTGTTATGACTACAAAGTATGGTATAATTAAATTAGTTGATAGAAAAGAATTTGCTTATGCTAATTTCAATAATGGTAGATTCAGAAAAAGTTAGTTACCTCTAAATTGCATAACAAGTAAGAATTATTAAATATGAATCAAGTCACATTAAGACCACATCAGACCAAGACAGTTAAAGCAATGTTATATCACAAGAAAGGTCAGGTCATTGTACCTACTGGTGGTGGTAAAACTATGTGTATGATTAGTGATGCTATCAATGAATTTACTAGAACAAACATTTCTCAGACTATTGTAGTTGTTGCACCTAGAATATTATTAGCACAACAATTATGTGAGGAGTTTCTTGAACAGATCAAAAATGTTGATGTACTTCATGTTCACTCAGGAGAGACACATCACACTAGCACCACTAAGGTAGATAAGATAAGAGAATTTAATTATCAAACTGCTTGTAACAATAGAAACTTATTGATCTTTACAACATATCATTCACTTCACAAGATACAAGAAAGTAATATTGTTGTTGATACAGTATATTTTGATGAAGCACACAATAGTACAGCAAAAAACTTTTTTCCATCTGTTGAGTATTATTCAAAAGATGCAGATAGGTGTTATTTCTTTACTGCTACACCTAAACATTCACTCACTATTAATAAACATGGTATGAATGATTCTTATGTTTATGGTAAAGTTATTATAAATGTACCAGCACCCAAGTTAGTTGATGAAGGTTACATTCTACCACCTAAAATGATAGTTAAGACTATCAATGTAGCAGAAGAACAAGTGAATGAATGTGAGCATATTATTGATACTATTGATGAAATTAGTGTCAAGAAAGTATTAATTTGTGCAAGATCAACCAAGCAAATAATTAAACTAATTGACCAGACAAACTTCTCTCAGGAACTAGCATCTAGAGACTATTCTTGTATGTACATTACAGCAAAAACTGGTGCATATATTGATGGTAAGAAAGTTGATAGAGATACATTCTTTGATACTCTCAATACATGGGGAAAAGATGCAACTAAAAGATTTGTAGTATTACATCATAGTATTCTATCTGAAGGTATCAATGTTAAAGGATTAGAAGCAGCAGTATTTCTTAGAAACATGGACATTATTGGTCTATCTCAAACTATAGGTAGAGTTATCAGGACAGGAGATAATGATAAGAAGTATGGATTAGTTGTTGTACCTACATGGGATAAAGTTGGTATATCTACATCTAAAAGATTATCAGGTGTTGTTGATACTGTATTCAATAGAGGAGAGGTAGCAATTAGTAAAGTAAGGAAGTAAATATTATTCTTAAATATTAGTTACCTCTAAATTGCGTAATTGATGTAAAGATTATTCAAAATAATGTTATCATCAGAAATTACAAGAGAACTTCAATCCTTAACTCAAACATGGAGAAACAACAATTTTGTTTTTACTGGAGAGCAGAGAAGGAAGTATGATAGATTGTTATCTCAGAGGAGAGAATTTATCAAGCAATGGAAGGAAGAAGGTAGAGTTTATAGTTCTACTACACCAACCAAAGTTAAGGTTAAGAAAGAGGAGAAGGCATGAGATTTATTCAAAGATATAAATCCCCTAAGTTTATTGGGGTATCTGATGATGTAAGATATAAAGGTAAGGATTATCAGGTTCTAATTAATTACATTGAGGGAGAAACAGATGCAAAAAACTATACACCTAAGAATAACAGAACTATTCTAATTGACAACAATGGCAATAGAATTACTTGCCACAATTACAAAGAGTTGGAAATTTTATCAAATTCTACTTTTATATCATGAAACCCAAGAATTATCAAGTAACAGAAATTGAACTCTACTTATCTGAAGTTGGAGACGGAGACCCTGATTTACAATTTACACCCCAAGAGGAGTATGTGATGCACCAAAGGTGTCTAGGTAGATGGACAGCATATAATGAAGATGACCTAAGAAATAGAATATTTGATTTTATTGGTTATCATGCTGAACATCTAAAATATGAGGTAAGATCATGAAGAAAACTTATCAACAGGAACAGTATAATGAATTGCACCCTAGACCAAAATCTAGATATGAGCAATTTCAAGATTGGTTAAATGAATGTCCAGTTGAGATAGCAAACTATCTTGATTATACTGATACCTTTGAAGTTACTTTCAGAGTTCCCTTAGAGAATAGTGCTGAGAGTATCACTCAAGAACAAATTAAATCTATTAAAGGTAATTTATTATAGCACTAAATGTTAGTTACCTCTAAATTGTACTATTAATGAATGGAGATTATTATGAACAAGTATGAAATCACTTGGGACGAACAATATCATTTGATAAAACTCTATGATCTACTTAGGGATACTGGAATGATTGATGATCTACCCAAAGAAATAGAAACCTTTTTTGAAAAACTACTGGACTAAGATTATGACTAGACAAGGATTACCAACTGGACAAATGGAACAGGAGACTCAGGAACTTCTTGATGAATATAATGAGTTATATTGTTGGGAATATAATGATATGGTAGATTTCATTAAGGAATATGGAGAGAAAAAATTTAGAGATTACTATGAAGATTATTATAGAGCAGTAGATGATTTAGGGGAAGATATTGTTAATGCTTTTATTGAAGTATTCTATATTGAATCCATTGGTAATATTGAAGAATCATATCAAGGACAAATGACAGGTGCAGAATTTGCTGAACAAATTGCAACTGATTGTGGTTACATAAAGAGTTATCAAGGAGATTTACCTAGTTGGATTGAGATAGATTGGAAAGCAAGTTGGGATAACTTATCTTATGATTATTGTGAACAAGATGGTTATATTTTTAGTCAAAACTTTTAACACTAAATGTTAGTTACCTCTAAATTGCATTATTAATGAATAGACAAGTATTATGCACAACTTCAAAGAATTTTTAGACTATTGTGAATCATTCTACTCACCTAGTCACCCAGATGTATTATACCCTATTGATGGATTAACTAGGGGAGAGTTAGCACTTGCTACACTTAGTTACCTAGATTTATGTGCATCATCTGATGG
>LUMQ01000470.1_pt1 | contig 13265 bp, 8 predicted proteins | sample 729621 | NCBI WGS metagenome assembly LUMQ01 (sample SAMN03860259, study PRJNA289734) | marine metagenome | biome: seawater column; feature: ocean; material: water; isolation source: Red Sea water column Station 12 - depth 25m | place: Saudi Arabia: Red Sea | collected 2011-10-15 | depth 25 m | reverse complement strand
AATTAGGTGTAGATATTGATCGTGTGGCTGGTAGTCAACGTCAAGGTAGGGTTAGTGAAAATGATATTAAGTTATTTGTGGCATCAAAAACTTATGAAATTCCAAAACCTGAAATTAAAAACAATGAAAAACTTAAACAAGAATATGTACACTCTGATTTTGGGGAAGTAGAAATTAAGGATATTCCAAGGGTTAAGAAACTTTCATCAAAATATTTAATGAATTCATGGACTAATATTCCTCATGTGACCAACCATGATGAGGCAGATATCACTGAATTAGAGGAATTTAGAACATCTTTAACTGATATATATACAGGCGAAAAGAAAAAAATTACACCTTTAGCTTTTATTGTTAAAGCTTTAACCGCATCATTAAAAAAATTTCCAAATTTTAATAGTTCAATCGATGAAATTGATGAGGGTAAAATGACAGTAAAAAAATATTACCATGTTGGTATTGCTGTAGATACACCTCATGGTTTGATGGTTCCTAAACTTAGAAATGCTGACAATAAAAATATAAATATTATAAGTTCAGAACTTAAAAAATTAAGTGATCAATGTAGAAATCTTAAAATTGATAAAAAAGAATTATTTGGTGGTTCAATGACAATAACAAGTTTAGGAGGAATTGGTGGTTCTTTTTTTACACCGATTATAAATTTTCCTGAAGTTGCAATTTTGGGTGTAGGAAAATCTGAAAAAAAACAAATCTTTTTGGACGGTAAATTTGTAACAAGAGTAATTTTACCTTTGTCCTTATCTTACGACCATAGAATAATTGACGGGGCTGAGGCAGCTCGTTTTAATAATGATTTAAAAGAAAATTTAGGTAAAAATTTTGCTTATAAGTTAGCTGTTTAATCCAAATTATGTCAAAAACTACATCACTTTTTAGCGCTTTACTGTGTACTTTTATTTGGGGGACCACATTTATTGCTCAAGATACTGGCATGGATGATATAGGTCCTTTTACTTTTAATGCGGTAAGGTTTTTTGTTGGATTTTTAGCTATTATTCCTTTGGCAATTTTATTTGAAGTAAAAAAATTTAGATTAGAGTTTGAAATAGATTTAAAAACTTTTTTAATTCTCTCGTTTTTAATTGGAGTATCACTTTTTTTGGGTTCAGCGTTACAACAGGTTGCACTACTCTATACAGATGTCGCTAATGCTGCCTTTTTTACAATTTTTTACGTACCTATGGTTCCAATAATAATTTATTTTTATAGGAGGAAATCTTTACATTGGAGTGTATGGCCATCAGTAATATTGTGTCTGATTGGAGGATATTTATTGACAAATTTTCAGGATGCAACTGTAAGACTTGGAGATAGTTTAGTAATTCTTGGTGCTTTATTCTGGAGTTCACATATTATTTTTACAGGTATCATTGTTACTAAATATAATTTACCTTTAACATTGGGAGCTATTCAAACTTTAATAGTTGCTTTGCTTTCATTTATAATCGGGCTCATCTATGAGGAGTTTGTAATCAGAAATATTATGAACGAGATAGACTCAATTTTGTATGCTGGAATTTTATCTGGTGGATTTGCTTTTGTATTACAGATTTATGCTCAAAAAAATATCACACCAGCTCCAGCAGCAATAATTTTTTCCTTAGAAGGAGTATTTGCAACAATAGCAGCATGGTTTTTATTAAATCAGTTACTGGGAATTAACAATCTTTTAGGTTGCTTTTTTATATTATGTGGAGTTCTATTATCTCAATTATTACCATTAATGAAAAAAACAATTTAGAGATATATTATTAAAAGTAAAATTATTCCTAAAAAAACTCTATAGATTACAAAAATATTTAAAGAAAAATTATTCACATATTTTAAAAAGTATTTAACTGTTATGAACGAAAATAAAAAAGATAAAACAATTGCAATAATTGATAAATAACTTATCTCTAAAGTTTCTTTAAATGCATCTGTGATACCTAGTGAACTTGCACCAATTAAAGCTGGGATTGATAACAAAAAAGATATCTTAGTCGAGTCTACTCTATTGTAATTTAGAAACCGAGCAGCAGTTATTGTAATTCCTGCTCTGCTAACACCAGGAATTAGAGCTAGAATTTGAAATATCCCAATGAATATAATTGATTTTAAATTTAGGTTTTTAGATATATTTTTTTTTGTTTTACTTTGATCTGAAAAATAAAGAATAAAACCGAAAAATAATGTTGTCCAAGCAATGATTTCTACATTTCTAACAAAATAGATAAGATCACTAGAATGAAGTATGTATCCAAATATCATTAATGGAATTGAACCAACTATAATTAAACCTAAAAGTCTTTTATTATTTTTGAGATCAAATAGATCTTTTTTAAAATAAAACATGATTGCAAACAAAGAACCTAAATGCAGGCTAATATCTATTAATAAAGAGCTTGTTTTAAAATCATAGAAATTTGAAATTAAAATTAAATGTGCAGAGGAGCTTATTGGTAAAAATTCAGATATACCTTGTATTGCAGAGAGAATAAGAATTTCTATAAAATCTTGAAACATTAATGTGTCGTAACTTAAAAAATATGTATTTTAAACAATTCGATTTAATCATATTAGGTATGCAAAAATTAAATTTTATATATTTTAAGCTAAATATTAATAATTTTAGGTCAAATTTACTGACCTAAATAATCCTTTTAATAATAAAAACAATGTATAATTTGCCTTAAATTTTAAAATATATGACTGATAAAATGCTAAAATTCGTAAATATAGGTCAGCAAAATCCACCTAAAAGAGATGTTGGAAATAGGAAAGATGATTTCAATGAAATATATGATGATTTTATCACTAAGAAAGCTGAGGAGCAGTCAAGCAGATGTTCTCAATGTGGTGTCCCTTTTTGTCAAGTTCATTGCCCCTTAAGCAATAATATACCTGATTGGTTAAAACTGACTGCTGAGGGAAGATTAAAAGAAGCATACGAATTATCTCAAAGTACTAACAATATGCCAGAAGTTTGTGGAAGAATATGTCCACAAGATAGATTGTGTGAAGGAAATTGCGTCATAGAACAATCAGGACACGGGACAGTAACAATTGGCTCAGTGGAAAAATATATAACTGATACTGCTTGGGAAAAAGGGTGGATTAAACCAATTTCAGTTAATCATGAAAAAGATCAAAGTGTGGGAATAATTGGTGCTGGTCCAGCTGGTCTGGCAGCTGCTGAACAATTAAGAAAAAGTGGATATAAAATTACTGTTTATGATCGTTACGATCGAGCGGGAGGATTATTGATTTATGGTATTCCAAATTTCAAATTAGAAAAACATGTTGTAGAAAGAAGAACAAAATTACTCAAAGAAGGTGGTATTGAATTTATTCAAAATTTTGAAGTTGGTAAAGATGCAACTCTTGATCAACTAAGAAAAAAACATGATGCAATTTTAATTGCAACAGGAGTATATAAACCCAGAGAAGTGAACTTACCTGGAAATGATTTAGAAAATATTTTTCCAGCTATGGAATTTTTGACAGCGTCAAATAAAAAAGGTCTGGGAGATGATGTAGAGTTATTTGATAACGGAACCTTAAACGCAGAAGGGAAAGATGTTGTTGTAATAGGTGGTGGTGATACAGCAATGGACTGTGTAAGAACATCTGTGAGACAAAAAGCAAAATCTGTTAAATGTCTTTACAGGAGGGATAAAGAAAATATGCCTGGATCTGCTAGAGAAGTCTCTAATGCAGAGGAAGAAGGTGTGGAATTTGTTTGGTTATCAAGCCCTAAAGAATTTAAAGGAAAAAATAAAATTGAAAATCTTGTAGTTAATCAAATAAGATTAGGTGAACCAGACGAAACTGGAAGAAGAAGACCAGAAATCAAAGAGGGAGCAGAATTTGAAATAAAGGCAGATATGGTAATTAAGGCTCTAGGATTTGATCCAGAAGATTTACCATTATTATTCGACTCTCAGGATTTGCAAGTCACCAAATGGGGAACACTGAGGACTGACTTTGACACAATGGAAACTAACTTAAGGGGAGTTTTTGCTGCTGGAGACATAGTAAGAGGTGCATCTTTAGTTGTTTGGGCAATTAAAGATGGTCGAGATGCAGCTTCCTCAATTAAGACTTACTTAGAAAATATCGAATTTAAAAAAAATAAAGTCGCATAATGTTAAATTATAAAAAAAACTTGGAATTACTGACAAGAAATCATGTTTACTCTAAGGAAATGGAGCATGATGCATGTGGTGTAGGATTAATTGCATCTACTGAAGGAAAAAAATCTAGAGCAGTTGTTGAATACGGTATTGAGGCATTAAAAGCTGTTTGGCACCGAGGAGCTGTTGATGCAGATGGAAAGACAGGAGATGGAGCTGGAATTCATGTAGAAATACCAAAAGATTTTTTCATAGAAAAAATTGAGGTTACTGGCCATGACTATGAAAATTCTGAAATTTGTGTAGGTATGATTTTTTTACCAAGAAATGACTACTCTGCACAAGAGAGTTGTAAGACAATTGTAGAGAGCGAGCTCACAAAAAACAACTTTAGCATTTATGGTTGGAGACAAGTACCAGTTAATCCTAAAGTTTTAGGAGAAAAAGCCTTTCAAACAATGCCAGAGATTATTCAGGTATTGTTTAAATCAAATGATCAAAATTTACTTGATAAAAATTTAGAAAGAAAAATTTATGAGACAAGAAAAAAAATTGAAAACAAAGCTTTTAATTTATCTTTAAATAATTTCTATGTTTGCTCTATAAGTTCAAAATCAATTATTTATAAAGGAATGTTTTTAGCTGAAGCTATCTCTGATTTTTACTTAGATTTAAAAGACAAAAGATTCATTTCAAGATACGCAATTTTTCATCAAAGATTTTCAACAAATACAGCACCAAGCTGGAGTTTGGCTCAACCATTTAGAGCAGTCGCACATAATGGTGAGATTAATACATATAAAGGAAACAAAAATTGGATGAAAGTTCATGAACAAGAAATGAGCAGTCCTCTTTTTGATGATGTAGATAATCTGAAACCAGTAATCCAAAAGGGTGTTTCAGACTCAGCAGCATTAGATAATGTTTTTGAATTATTAAATAAATCTGGACAACCTGCTCCTTTAGCCAAATTAATGCTAATCCCAGACGCTTGGTCAAAAAAAAATAAAACATTACCCAAAAGTCATCAACAATTATTTAATTTTCTAAATAGTACCATGGAACCTTGGGATGGACCTGCAGCAATTGCTGCAACTGATAATGAGTGGGTAATTGCAGCAAATGATAGAAATGGATTGAGACCTCTGAGATATGCAATCACGAAAGACAAACTTCTTTTTGCAGGTTCTGAGACAGGGATGATAGAACTTAATGAAAAAAAAATTTTGTCAAAAGGAAGACTTGGTCCAGGTGAAATTATTGGGGTAAGAATTGAAAAAGGAAAAGTTTTTTCTAATGATCAAATTAAAGATTACTTAGCTAAGGAGTATAAACATTTCAATTCTCAAATAATTGATTTAGACGAAAAATTAGTTATCTCAAATGAGAAAAATAATTTTGAGGGAGAAGATCTTAGAAGAAGACAACACACATTTGGGATTAGCATAGAAGATTTAGAGTTAATTTTACACCCAATGGCAGAGGATGCTAAAGAGGCTACTGGCTCAATGGGAGATGACACTCCTTTAGCAGTGCTATCGGATAAATACAGACCTCTTTATCATTTTTTTAGACAAAATTTTAGTCAAGTTACAAATCCACCTATCGACTCATTAAGAGAAAATAAAGTTATGAGTTTAAAAACAAGATTTGGAAATTTAGGCAATATATTAGATTTTGATACATTAACTAAAGAAAATATTTATGTGTTGAATAGTCCAATATTATCTAATTCACAATTTAATAAATTTATAAATTTTTTTGGTAAAAATTCAGTATTAATTGAATGTACATTCTCTCGTAAAGAAAATTTATTTAATTCTATTAGAAGAATTCAAAAAGAAGCTGAAATTGCTGTTCGTCAAGGTGCTACCCAATTGATTTTAAGTGATAAAGAAATCTCTCTAGATAAATTGCCAATGCCAATGTTATTGTGTGTAGGTGCAATTAATACTTTTTTAATTGAAAAAAAATTAAGAGGATATGTTTCAATTAATGTACAGTCTGGGGAGGCTCTTGACACACATTCTTTTGCTACCTTGATAGGAGTAGGTGCAACAACTATAAATCCTTATCTAGCTTTTGATAGTTTGTACCAAAGACATGAAAAAAAATTATTTGGTCAATTTAGTTTTGATGATTGTGTATCGAGGTATATAAAATCTGTAAATGCTGGTCTTCTTAAGATAATGTCTAAAATGGGAATTTCTGTCTTAAGTTCTTATAGAGGTGGGTGTAATTTTGAAACAGTGGGTCTTAGCAGAACAATAGTTAATGAGTATTTTCCAGGTGTAACTTCTAAAATTTCAGGAATTGGACTGATGGGTATTGAAAAAAAGATTCATCAAATTCACGAAGAGGCATTTAAAAGTACAGATAATGTTTTGCCTATTGGTGGTATTTATAGATATAGAAAAAATGGTGAAACACATCAATACCAAGGTAGATTAATTCATTTGCTACAAAGTGCTGTAGGATCCAATTCATATTCAGCTTATAAGAAATATGTTGAAGGAATATATAATTTACCACCAATAAATCTAAGAGATTTAATTGATTTTAGAAAAAAAAAACTTGGACCACAAATAGATATTTCTGAAGTTGAACCGATTGAAAAAATTTTAAAAAGATTTGGAAGTGGAAGCATGTCTCATGGAGCATTATCAAAAGAGGCGCATGAAACATTGGCTATTGGCATGAATAGAATAAAAGGTGCTTCATGTAGTGGAGAAGGCGGAGAAGACGAAAGTCGATTTAAAATAATGAGTGATGGAGACAGTGCAAATTCTAGAGTGAAACAAATTGCTTCAGCAAGATTTGGAGTGACAGTAAATTACTTAAATAATTGTAACGAGATTGAAATTAAGATTGCACAAGGAGCAAAACCAGGGGAAGGAGGACAGTTACCTGGTTTTAAAGTTACAGAAGAAATAGCTAAATTAAGACATTCAACGCCAGGTGTGACTTTGATATCGCCACCTCCTCATCACGATATATACTCAATAGAGGATTTAGCTCAATTAATATACGATTTAAAACAAATTAACCCAAAAGCAAGAATTGGAGTTAAATTAGTTGCATCCTCAGGAGTAGGAACTATTGCAGCAGGTGTTGCTAAGGCAAAAGCTGACATTATCCTTATTTCTGGTCATAACGGTGGAACAGGTGCTACACCACAGACTAGTGTGAAGTACGTTGGTATTCCATGGGAAATGGGTCTGACTGAAGCTAATCAAGTCTTAACGTTAAATAATTTAAGACACAAAGTTACACTTAGAACTGATGGTGGAATAAAAACTGGTAGAGATGTCGTGATAGCTGCAATGATGGGTGCAGAGGAATATGGTGTGGCAACAACGGCTTTGGTTGCTATGGGATGTATAATGGTTAGACAGTGTCATTCGAATACATGTCCTGTAGGTGTTTGTACTCAAGATGAAAAATTAAGAGAGAAATTTTCTGGAACACCAGATAAAATTGTAAATCTTTTTACTTTTATTGCCACAGAGGTTAGAGAAATTCTAGCAGAGTTAGGATTCAAATCGTTAAATGAGATAATTGGCAGAACTGATTTATTAATGCAGGTTAGTAAAGCGTCACCAAATTTAGATGATTTAGATTTAAATCCTTTATTCGTTCAAGCAGACCCTGGAAATAATAAAAGATACTGTGAATTACCAGTTATAAATGAAGTGCCAGATACATTAGATCAAGAAATTTGGCCTGAAATTGAAAAATATTTAGACAACTCAAAAAAAATTGAAAAAGAATTTTTAATTAAAAATACAAATAGAGCTGTAGGAACAAGAATTTCTCATCATTTATATAAAAAATATGGATATGAAAAACTTAACGAAAATTTTTTAAATTTAAATTTTAAAGGGTCTGCTGGTCAATCTTTTGGTGCATTTGCTTTAAAAGGTTTAAAACTTAATCTTAAAGGAGACGCTAATGATTATGTTGGAAAAGGATTATCTGGTGCAACAATTACTATAAGAATTCCCGATGAAAGTAATTTGATTTCAAATAACAATACAATTATTGGCAATACTGTACTTTATGGTGCTACTTCTGGAAAACTTTTTGCAGCAGGTCAAGCAGGTGACAGATTTGCAGTAAGAAATTCAGGTGCAATTACAGTAATTGAAGGATGTGACTCAAATGGCTGTGAGTATATGACAGGAGGCACAGCTGTAATTCTTGGTGATGTAGGTGATAATTTTGCTGCTGGAATGACTGGAGGTATGGCATTTATTTACGATAAATCAAAAAGCTTTGATAAAAAAGTAAATCCAGAGAGTGTAGTTTGGCAAAATGTAGAAACCGACTATTGGAAGAAGCATCTAAAAGATTTAGTAAAAGAGCACTTTGAAGAAACTGAGTCATTTTTATCTGAAAATATAATTAAAAATTTTGATGAAGAAGTTGAAAATTTTGTACAAGTTTGTCCAAAAGAGATGATCGGTAAACTTCAATATCCAATAACCTCAAAATTAGATATTCAAGAAGTTAGTTAAATCATTAATTTTATTTCTTTTTTTATTATATTAAGCCATTTTGGTTTTGAAAGGCTATGATCACCGCCTTTAATAATTACAAGTTTTTTTTCTGCATTCCTAAAAAGCTTTAAAATTTTTTTAGAGTAAATAATTGGTACAGACTCATCATTTTTCCCATGTATCATAGTTATCTTTATACTTTGCAGGTAAGATTTATTAAAAATTTTATTTTTCCTTCCATCTTTTATTAATTGGTAGGTTATTGGGTATTCATATTTTCCATGTTTTAAATTAATGACTCCATTTTTTTTAATATCTCGTCGCATTTTTTTTGAAAACTTTTTCCACATTAATTTTTCTAAAAATTCAGGTGCCGATCCTATACCAACAAATCCAATAGTTTGTTTACTAAATTTTCTTATTAAGTTTAAAGTTATCCAAGCACCCATACTTGATCCAACAAAGATAATTTTATTTTTTTTTACAATTTTTTTTATCAAATAATTTGTTTGTTGACTCCATTTTGAGATGTTACCTTCAGTAAATTTACCACTAGATTTACCATGCCCTGAATATTCTAATGCTAAAAATCCAAGTTTATTCTGTCTTGCAAAAGTATGAAGAGTTTTTGGTTTTTTTCCCTCTAAATCAGACATAAATCCATGTAGAAAAATTAGAAAAGTATTTTCTTTTTGAGAGATCTTTAAATATCTAATTTTTAGTAACTTATTTATTCTTATGCGATTGAATTTAATCATAAAAGTTTATTAGTTAAGTCTATTATTATATAATCATATCAAATGTCATCTAATTTAAAAGTTCTACAAGTTATTCCTAGACTAGGGTTTGGTGGAGCTGAAACTGGGTGTTATGATATTGCTCATTATTTACCTGAAAATAATTGTGAGTCATTTGTTGTAACAAGCGGAGGAGAATTAATTAAATTTGTAGATAAAAAAAAAGTAAAGATTATAAAATTACCTGTTCATAGTAAAAATCCACTAATGATATTTTTAAATGCAATTATATTAATTGGAATTATTTTGTTTTATAATATTTCTATTGTTCATGCTCGAAGTCGTGCACCCGCATGGTCATGTTTAATTGCAACAAAATTTACAGGCAGAAAATTTGTTACAACTTATCATGGTACCTATAATTTTAGGGGTAAAATCAAAAAGTTTTATAATTCAATAATGCTTAGATCAAATTTGATCATAGCAGGTTCGAATTTTATTTTTTCACATATAAAAGATAATTACTCTGAACTAATCAATGTAAAAAAGAAACTTTTAGTAATATTTAGAGGTATAAATGTTGATTATTTTGATCCTTCAACAAAAATTGAAGAGGATGAAAAAAAACTCTTAAATGAATGGGGATTAAATAAAGAAAAGAAGATTATACTAATGCCAGGCCGTGTTATGAAGCATTTTATGCAGTAATTCTGGGAAATGATCAAGGAAGAGATCAATACAAAAAGAAATTAATTGAATTAACTGAAAAATATAAAATTACTAATCAAGTAAAATTTTTTGATCATTGTGAAGATATGGCTTTGGCTTACAAGATTTCAGATATAGTAGTTTCAGCTTCTGTCGAGCCAGAGGCATTTGGTAGAGTTTCTGTTGAAACCCAATCAATGCAAAAATTAATAATTGCAAGTAATATTGGTGGATCTAACGAAACAATTATAGATGAAAAAACTGGATTTTTATTTGAGTCTGGTGACCCTAAGTCATTAGCTAAAAAAATGATGCGTGCTCTAACAATGGATGGAACCTCATTGAAAAAAATAGGTATTGAAGGTAGAAAAAACGTTATTAAAAAGTTTAATGTTGAAAAAATGTGTTTTTCTACCTATTCAGAGTATAAAAGATTAATTAATTAGATGGTTACAATTACATTACCAGATGGAAATAGTCTAGATTTCCCAAAAAAAGTTAGAGGATTTGAGGTTGCTGAAAAAATAAGTAAATCTCTAGCTAAAGAGGCAATGGTTATAAGTGTTGATGGTGAACTAAAAGACCTAAACTTTTTAATAGAGAAGAATTGCTCAGTAAAAATATTTACAAAAAAAAATAAGGAAGGATTAGAAACTATAAGACATGATACTGCTCATATTTTAGCGATGGCAGTTCAAGAATTATTTCCTGGAACGCAGGTTACAATAGGACCAGTTATAGAAAATGGTTTTTATTATGATTTTGCAAGAAAAGAGCCTTTCACAGAAGAGGATTTGAGTAAAATTGAGGAAAAGATGAAAGAAATAGTAGATCGCAATGAAAAAACTAAAAGAGAAATTTGGAAACGAGATAAAGCAATAAAACATTTTAAAGAAAAAGGAGAAATCTATAAAGCTAAATTAATTGAGAGAATACCTGAAGGTGAGGAGGTGTCTATATATTTCCACGGTGAATGGCATGATTTATGTAGAGGACCACATCTTGCTTCAACCGGTCAAATAGGTAAATTTTTTAAATTAACAAAAGTTTCTGGAGCTTATTGGCAAGGGGACTCGAAAAATGAAATGTTACAAAGAATATACGGAACAAGCTGGGCAAGTCAAAAGGATCTAGATAATTATTTAAAAAGAATTGAAGAAGCAGAAAAAAGAGATCATAGAAAAATAGGTAAAGAAATGGATTTATTTCATTTTAGAGAAGAAAGTCCTGGCTCTGTTTTTTGGCATGAGAAAGGATGGACGCTTTTTCAAAAATTAATTGAATACATGAGAATGAAACAAAACATAGCCGGTTATAAAGAAATTAATACCCCAGAGGTATTAGATCGAACTTTATGGGAAAAATCCGGACATTGGGAAAAATTTGGAGAAAATATGTACACATCTACAACTCCTGATGAAAAAGTCTTTGCAATTAAACCTATGAACTGCCCTGGGTGTGTTGAAGTTTTTAATCAAGGTTTAAAAAGTTATAAAGATTTACCATTGAAAATGTCGGAATTTGGAAAAGTACATCGTTATGAACCATCTGGAGCACTTCATGGGTTGCTTAGAGTCAGAGCCTTTACACAAGATGATGCTCACATATTTTGTACTGAAGATCAAATTACAGATGAATGTTTAATAGTTACAAATTTAATATTAGAAATTTATAAAGATCTTGGATTTGAAAATGTAATTTTAAAATATTCTGATAGACCCGAAGTAAGAGTTGGAGATGATAAAGTTTGGGATAAAGCAGAAACCGCTTTGTTAAAGGCAGTTAAAGCAACTAAATTAGAATATAGTATTAATAAAGGTGAAGGTGCATTTTATGGGCCAAAAATTGAATTTGTTTTAAGAGATGCTATTGGAAGAGATTGGCAATGTGGAACTTTACAAGTTGATTTTAACTTACCAGGTAGACTGGGTGCTTCATATGTAGACAAAGATGGTTCGAAAAAAGTTCCTGTGATGTTACATAGAGCTTTGTTTGGATCACTAGAGAGATTTATAGGAATTTTAATTGAAAATTATGCAGGAAAATTTCCATTTTGGATATCTCCCTTGCAATCAGTTGTAATTCCAATATCAGAAGAATTTAATGATTATGCGATTACAGTTTCTGAAAAAATTAAAAAATCAGGCATTAGTTCAATAGTTGATCTTAAAAATCATAATTTAAATTATAAGATAAGGGATCATTCATTAGCAAAAATACCTCTTTTGTTAATTTGTGGTAAAAAAGAAGTTGACACTAATTCTGTAACGATTAGAAGATTGGATTCTAATAAACAAGAAAACATGGAATTAAATTTATTTTTAAAAACTTATTCTGCTTTAAACAAAGTATCTCAAAACTAAGTGGCAGATTTTAAGCAAAATTATTTTCAAAGAAGAACTAAAGATCGTGGCCCACGATATAATAACAGAATTTCATCGCCTGAAGTTCAAGTTATTACTAGTGATGGAGAAAATTTAGGAACTCTAAATACCAATGAAGCAATAACAATGGCAAAAAATCAAGGTCTTGATTTGATTGAAATAGCTCCAAATGCAAATCCACCAGTATGTAAAATAATGGATATGGGAAAGTTTAAGTATGATGCTCAAAAAAAAGCAAATCAGGCAAAGAAAAAACAAAAAATTATATCTTTAAAAGAAATTAAGATGAGACCAGTCACAGAGACACATGATTATGAATTTAAGGTTAAAAACGCAAAAAAATTTATAGCTAAGGGAGACAAAGTAAAGTTTACAATTAGATTTAAAGGACGTGAACTTCAGCACTCTCATTTAGGAAATGAGCTTATGAGCAAAATTAAAGAAGATATGAAAGATATAGGAAAGGTAGAATTACATCCAAAATTTGATGGCAAACAAATGATAATGGTTATTCAGCCTATATAAGCTTTAATAGAGGTTGTAAAATATTATCATTCTTTGTATAACCTCGCTCAATTATGCCAAAATTAAAAACAAAAAGCTCAGCAAAAAAAAGATTTAAAATTTCAGCAAGGGGGAAAGTGATTATGGCTCAAGCTGGAAAAAGACATGGCATGATAAAGAGAACAAATTCTCAGATTAGAAAATTAAGGGGAACTACTACGATGTCAAAACAAGATGGTAAAATTGTAAAATCGTATATGCCCTACAGTTTAAGAGGTTAAAATGGCAAGAGTT
>LUMQ01000824.1_pt1 | contig 13271 bp, 10 predicted proteins | sample 729621 | NCBI WGS metagenome assembly LUMQ01 (sample SAMN03860259, study PRJNA289734) | marine metagenome | biome: seawater column; feature: ocean; material: water; isolation source: Red Sea water column Station 12 - depth 25m | place: Saudi Arabia: Red Sea | collected 2011-10-15 | depth 25 m | reverse complement strand
TAATCTTAATTTTTCTGATAAAAATTCGATCCTCTCATTAATATTATTTATTTTGTATAATTTTCCATAAACAGTTAGATTTTGTTTAACTGTAAGTTTTTTTGGTAATTCAATATATGGAGATATGAAGTTAATCTGTTCCAAGATTTCAATTCTATTCCCTTCCAATTTTTGACCGTTTATTAAAATTTCTCCACTAGTTGGTTTTAAAAGTCCCAATAACATGCCTATCGTTGTTGTTTTGCCCGAGCCATTTGGACCTAATAGACCTAAAATTTCGTCTTCTTTTATGTTAAAACTTATACCTTTGACAGCTTCATTCTTTCCATAATTTTTTTTTATATTTTTAACTTCCACTAAATTTTTCATTTTTTTGATGCTCTAAAAAGTCTATCGTTAATCACTAATCCAAAGTTTTGGTTTGGTATTCTTTGTACAGCTATTTTTTTGTAACCTAACTTCTTAATTTTTCTTAATGTTTTATATAAATTTTTAACACTCTCCATTAGGTTATTTGTCTTACTTAAGTAAAAATAATTCTTATTATTTTCTTCTCTCTTCTTAATTAGGATAAAAGCCTCATCTTTTTTTATTTTAACTGCGTTTAATCTAATAGGTATACCTGGTGAATAATGAATTCTTCTTCTCCCTGGAGAACTTATGTTACTTTTAGCATACAATTTAGTTTTTAAATTTGTTTTTAATTTTTTATTTAATATAGAAATATTTAAACCACCCAATCTTAAGATTTGGGGTTTTTTTACTAAACTTATAATCGTAGATTCAACACCAATTTTTGATCTTCCGCCTTCTAGAATAAATTTAATTTTTTCTCCAAATTCATCATATACATCATCTTTTGTTACTGGACTTATCCCTTCAGAGATATTTGCGCTTGGCGCTGCTAAAGGATATTTTAAAGATTTTAATAACTTTCTAGCGGTTCGGTGACTTGGAAATCTTACACCTAACGTTTTTTTGTTATTAGTAACGTTTTTTGAAATTTTGCTTTCATTTTTTAGTTTTAATATAAATGTAATTGGACCAGGGCATAATGAATTATAAAGTTTATAAAACAAAGTATTAGTCTTACAATCTTTCTCCAAATCTTTAATATTATAGTAATGAACTATTAAGGGGTTATCAGAAGGTCTTCCTTTTAATTTAAATATTTTTTTAGTGCCTTTATCAGAATAGGCATTAGCAGCTAATCCATAGACAGTTTCTGTAGGTATTCCAATACATTCGTTATTATTTAAATATTTTACTGCTTTTTTAATATTTGAATCATTAATTTTCATATAATATTACAAACTATTATATGAATGAAAAAATTTTGCCAGATGATATTGAATTAAAATCTTTGAGTGAACTCACAGATATAGCAGATCGTTTAATTCAAAAATTAGAAAATAAAAAAAATTTGGAAGAATCCATTGAAGATTATCAATATTTAATAAAGTTAAACAATATAATAGAAAAAAAATTTCAAAAGGACTCAAAAAATATATCTGAAAGTACTAAGCTAAAAATAGAAGAATTAACCTCAAAAAAAAATGAAAAAAAAATTAGTTAAAACTGTTAATGAAGTAAATAAATTTTTAAAAAATTACTTAGCAAAACAAAAAAAAACAGATCTAATTATACCTATTAAGTATGGTTTATTTCCTGGAGGAAAAAAAATAAGATCTAAGCTTATTTTTGATGTTGGAAAAATTTTTAATGTTGAAAAAAAATATCTTTTATATTTAAGTTCAGCTGTTGAATGTATACACGCTTATTCACTAATACATGACGATTTACCGTGTATGGATGATGATGATATTAGAAGAGGTAAACTAACTACACATAAAAAATTTGGAGAATCAACAGCTGTTTTAGCTGGAAACTCCCTTTTGACATTAGCTTTTGAAATTTTATCTGATCCAAAGTTCAATATAAATAACAATAAAAAAATATCCCTAATAAATCTAATATCTCAATCATCAGGTCACCAAGGAATAGCTGGAGGTCAATTTTTGGATTTAAATTATGAAAGAAAAAAAGTTTCTAAACAAAAAGTTATAGATATGGAGATTAAAAAGACTGGAAAATTATTTTCATTCAGCTGTTTGTCTCCAGTTATTTTGACAAATAAAAAAGATCAAATAAAAAAATTCTCAATTATTGGTGAAAAAATTGGTTTACTTTTTCAAATTGCAGATGATTTAATTGATTATAGCAGTACATCAAAAACTGCAGGAAAAAAAACAAATAAAGATTCAAAAAGGGGAAAAGCAACATTAATAAGTTTACTAGGATATAAAAATGCTATTAAATATGCATCAAAACTAAAAAAAGAAATATTTAATAGTCTAGTTAGCTATGGAAATAATGCTAGTGATTTAAAAGAGACAATTGAATTTATATTAAGTAGAAATAAATAAATGCAGAATTATAAATATTTAAATAATATTAATTTTCCTTCAGATATAAAAAAACTCAATAATGAAGAATTAAAAGTTCTATCAGAAGAAGTAAGAAGCGAAATGATTGATGCTGTTTCAAAAACAGGTGGTCATCTAGGTGCGGGTTTAGGTGTTGTAGAATTAACAGTAGCACTTCATCATGTTTTTGACACACCTAAGGACAAATTGATATGGGATGTTGGTCATCAATCATACCCTCATAAAATTTTAACAGGAAGAAAAGATAAAATACGAACTTTACGACAAGGAAGTGGATTATCTGGTTTTACAAAGCGATCGGAAAGTGAATTTGACCCTTTTGGTGCAGCTCATAGTTCCACTTCTATTTCTGCTGGATTTGGTATTGCAACAGCAAATAAATTATCAAATAAATCAGATCAGGTTATAGCAGTTATTGGTGACGGTGCCATGAGCGCAGGAATGGCATATGAAGCTATGAATAATGCTGGAGACTCAAAAACAAAAATGATCGTAATTTTGAATGACAATGATATGTCAATTGCAAAACCAGTTGGCGCAATGAAATCTTATCTTGCTAAAATTTTTTCAGGTAAGATTTATTTTAGTTTCAGAGAAACAGTTAAAATGATTATTTCATCATTTTCAAAAAGATTTAGCAAAAAGGCTGGAAAGGCTGAAGATTTTTTGAGATCGGCTGTCACAGGTGGTACATTATTTAATTCATTAGGTTTTTATTATGTTGGTCCAATTGATGGTCATGATTTAGATGTACTATTGCCAATTTTAAAAAATGCAAAAGAAAGCAATCATAATGGTCCAATACTAATTCATATAAAAACTCAAAAAGGGAAAGGATATAGTTTTGCTGAAAAATCTGATGATAAGTATCATGGAGTTACAAAATTTGATGTTCAAACTGGAGTTCAACAAAAATCAACAACTAAGACTCCTGCTTTTACAAAGGTATTTGCAAATACATTAATAGAGCATGCAAAGAAAGATAGTAAAATTGTAGGTATAACTGCTGCTATGCCATCTGGGACAGGAATGGACGCATTTAGTAAAGTTTTCCCGGACAGAACTTTTGATGTTGGAATTGCTGAACAACATGCTGTTACTTTTGCTGCAGGTTTAGCAACAGAGGGTTATAAGCCTTATGCAGCAATTTATTCAACATTTTTACAAAGAGCTTATGATCAGGTAGTTCATGACGTTGCAATTCAAAGTTTACCAGTAAGATTTGCAATTGATAGAGCTGGTTTAGTTGGCGCCGATGGAGCCACTCATGCAGGTGCTTTTGATATTACATATTTATCAACTTTACCTAATTTTATTGTTATGGCAGCAAGTGATGAAGCAGAATTGGTAAGAATGGTCAATACGTCAGTAGATATTAATAATCAACCATGTGCATTTAGATATCCAAGAGGAAATGGAGCAGGTTTAGAATTACCTGATATCAACGAAAAAATAGATATTGGAAAAGGTAGAGTTATAAGAGAAGGTAAGAAAGTTGCCTTAGTAAGTTTTGGTAACAGATTAAAAGAATGTTTATTGGCTGAAGAAGGTTTAAAAAAAATGGGAATTAATCCAACAATTATAGATGCTAGATTTGCAAAACCTCTGGATGAAAATCTTATGTGGCAAGTTGCAACAAATCATGAAGTGCTAATTACGTTGGAAGAAGGCTCTATAGGAGGTTTTGGAGCTCATGTAAATCATTTCTTAAATGAAAAGAATTTATTAGATAATAATATAAAATTTAGATCAATGATTTTGCCTGATAAATTTTTAGACCAAGATAAACCAGAAGAAATGTATAAAGAAGCTGGTCTAGATGCTAAATCTATTGAAGCGAAGGTTTTAGAAACTCTAAATTCTAAAGTTTTAATTAAAAAAACTAATTAATTGCCACATTGAGCTTTATTCATTAAGTAGTGATCAAGAATTACACAATGCATCATTGCTTCGCCAATAGGCACTGCTCTAATACCTACACATGGATCATGTCTCCCTGTGACTGAAATTGAAGTATTTTTTCCAAATTTATTAATTGTTTTTCTTTGAGAAAGAATTGATGAAGTTGGTTTTACTGCAAAAGAAACTATTATTTCTTGACCACTAGAAATACCTCCAAGAATTCCTCCAGCATTATTCGATTTAAATTTTGTTTTCTTTCCTGTTTGGGACATTTCATCAGAATTTTGTTCACCAGAAAGTTGAGCAGAGTTCATTCCTGATCCTATATTTACCCCTTTTACTGCGTTAATACTCATCATTGCTGATGCTAAATCCATATCTAATTTTGAATAAATTGGAGCTCCTAATCCGACAGGAACACCTCTTGCTCTTACTTCAATAATAGCCCCACATGATGAGCCAGCTTTTCTTATCCCAAGTAAATATTTTTCCCATAATTTTAAAACTGTTTTATCAGGACAAAATAAAGGGTTTTTTGTGATGAAACTGTCATTCCATTTTTCTGTGTCACATCCTAGTATTCCTAATTGTGTTACGGCTCCAATTACACTGTACTTTTTCCCAATAATATTTTGCAAAACTTGTTTTGCTATTGCCCCTGCTGCCACTCTTGAAGCAGTCTCTCTCGCTGATTGTCTGCCTCCACCTCTATAATCTCTAATTCCATACTTTTTAAAATATGTATAATCAGCATGACCAGGTCTAAATTTATCTTTAATATTTTTATAATCCCTAGAACGCATATCTTTATTGAAGATAATCATTGAGATAGGTGTACCAGTTGTTTTGCCCTCAAATGTTCCTGATAAAATTTCTACTTTATCATCCTCTTTTCTTTGGGTTGTGAATTTTGACTGACCAGGCTTTCTTTTATTTAATTCTAACTGAATGTCTCTGATATTAAGCTTAATATTCGGAGGACAACCATCAACAACACATCCTATTGCTGGACCGTGAGACTCACCCCAAGTAGTAAATCGAAAAAATTTTCCAAATGTATTAAAAGACATTATATTATTATATAAATTATTTTGGTTAAATTATGAACGAAAAAAATTCTTTAAAGACATTATATTATTATATAAATTATTTTGGTTAAATTATGAACGAAAAAAATTCTTTAGGGTTAGATAAATGCTTTCTAGATCTCGATAATCCAATATTATTATTCACTAAATGGTACAACGAGGCAAAGAAAACAGAAATAAATGATCCAAATGCATTAGCTCTAGGCACTATTGACGAAAAAGGTTACCCGAATGTAAGAATGGTATTACTCAAAGATTATGGAGAAGATGGATTTGTTTTTTACACCAACTTTAATAGCAATAAAGGAATTGCTATAAAGCAGAATCCAAATATTTCAATGTGCTTTCATTGGAAAAGTTTACTCAGACAAATCCGTATAGTTGGTACCGCTGAAAAAGTTTCAGATGATGAAGCGAAGATCTCTATAAAGATGAAAATAATGTTCCAAGACCTGATCATTGGTCAGGATGGAGGTTAAAACACCACGAAATTGAATTTTGGTTAGATGGTGAAAATAGAATTCACGAAAGATTAAAATATATTAAAGAAAATAATGATTGGAAAAAAATTCTCTTATCACCTTAAAATTTTCTATTAATACTAAATGAAGTTAAATTTTTGAGTATAGTTTTTTCTTCACAATCTTGAAATATACTTAATGAATTTGATGCTAAACTTATATAGTGCTCCGCTTTTTTGTAACACTCATTAATTATATTATATTTTTTTACCAATGTAAGCACATAGTCAAATTGTTCTTTAGATCTGATATTTTGTTCAAATATTTTTTTTAAAACTAATTTTTCATCTGAAGATAATTTTTGATGTAATAGAATAATCGGGAGAGTAACCTTGCCCTCAAAGAAATCTTTCCCTATCTCTTTACCAAACATTTTTAATTCTGAGTTATAGTCAAGTGTGTCATCTGCAATCTGAAATGTTAATCCAAGGTTCTTTCCATAGAATTCTAGTGCATCTTTAAATTTATTGTCTTTATCAGTAATTATCGACCCAACTTTTGAAGATGCTGAAAATAAAGCTGCAGTTTTAGAAGAAATTATATTCAAATATGTATCTTCTAACATTTCAGAGTCACCTTTATGTTGTAATTGCAAAACTTCTCCTTGAGCAATAGTTGATGATGTAGAAGATAAAAGTTTTAATACTTCAATACTTCCATCCTCAACCATCATTTCAAAACATCTACTTAATAAATAGTCCCCAACAAGAATTGATGACTGATTTCCCCAAATTTTATTTGTAGTTTTTTTGCCTCTTCTTAAATCTGCGCTGTCAATTACATCATCATGCATAAGAGTTGCTGCGTGTATAAGTTCAACACATGCAGCTAGGTTCACATCTCTACTACCTTTTGTATATCCACACAATTTAGCACACTCCAAAGTAAGCAATGCTCTTAATCTTTTACCTCCACTAGTCATGTGGTAAGCTGTCATTTCTTTAACAAGCTCAACTTTACTATCTAATTTATAAGAAATTTTGTCTTCAACTAAACTTAGTTTTTCATCAACAGAATTTACTAAATCTGTATACGCATTAGTTATTTGCTTTTTTAATTGAACTACTGAACCCATAAATTCAAAATATTACATTAAGTTTATTAATATACTTATCAATTGACGCACCTAATTCTTCAACTATAAGTAGCTTTATAATTAAGTAAAATTTTTATAATCATTTGTATGTTTTCATTTTTTAAAAAAAAAAAAATTGTTAGTCATTTAAGACTTACCGGCGTCATAGGAAATGTTGGAAAGTTTAAACAAGGAATAGAATATTCCTCTCAAGAAGAAATGATAAAAAAAGCTTTTTCAGTAAAAAAAGCAGAGGCTGTTGCAATTTCAATTAATTCACCAGGTGGTTCACCCGTTCAATCACATCTAATATATAAATTTATTAGAGAACAGTCTAAGAAAAACAAAAAAAAAGTAATAGTTTTTGCTGAAGATGTTGCTGCATCTGGAGGCTATCTAATTGCATGCGCAGGTGATGAGATTTATGCTAATGCAAGTTCTATAATCGGATCAATAGGAGTAATTTATTCTTCTTTTGGTTTTAAAGATTTAATTCAAAAAATAGGTGTTCAAAGAAGGGTTTATACAGCTGGAAAAAATAAAAGTACTCTAGACCCTTTTTTAGACGAGAAAGAAGAGGACATTCAAAGATTAAAAAATATTCAACTGGAACTTCACCAAGAATTTATTAATGTTGTAGAGGAAAGTAGATCAACAAAATTAAACAAAACTGATGTTGAACTTTTTTCTGGAGAATTTTGGTCTGGCAAAACATCTTTAAAACTTGGTTTGATAGATGGAATAGGGAATGCAGAACAGATATTGAGAGAAAAATTTGGTGAAGATGTTGAAATTAAAAAATTTGAAAAGTCTAAAGGATGGCTTGCCAAAAAACTTTCGTCTTCTGAAGACCATGCGGATAAATTGATAAGTGTTTTAGAAGAAAGATCTATTTGGCAAAAATATGGTTTCTAAAAAAAAAACAAAAAATCCAAAATCATTTATTTCTTTTCAGGATACAATTTTAAATCTTCAAAAGTACTGGTCAAAAAAAGGTTGCGTTATTTTACAACCTTATGATTTAGAAGTTGGAGCAGGAACATTTCACCCAGCAACAACTCTAAGATCATTAGGTTCTAAACCATGGAAAACAGCTTACGTTCAACCATCAAGAAGACCAACAGATGGAAGGTATGGAGAAAATCCTAATCGTTTGCAACACTATTATCAATTTCAAGTTTTAATAAAACCTTCACCAAAAGATATTAAAAAAATGTATCTTAATAGCCTTTCATCAGTAGGTATTAAATACGAAGAGCACGATATCAGATTTGTAGAGGATGATTGGGAAAGTCCAACCTTAGGTGCTGCTGGTCTTGGATGGGAAGTATGGTGTGATGGTATGGAAGTTACTCAATTTACTTATTTTCAACAAATGGCAGGTATGGAATGCAATCCAATATCTGTTGAAATTACTTATGGTTTAGAGAGATTATGTATGTTTATTCAAGGTAAAAAAAATGTTTTTGATTTAATTTGGAATGATGAAGGAGTTTTATACAAAGATGTTTTTCATCAAGCTGAAAAAGAATTTTCAGCCTATAATTTTGAGTATGCAAACACAGATAAATTATTTAAAATTTTTGATATGCTCGAAGAAGAAGCAAAATCATTAATTGAAAAGAAAATTTCTCTTCCAGCATATGATCAATGTTTAAAATCAAGTCATGTGTTCAATATTTTAGATGCTAGAGGAGTTATAAGTGTTGCTCAAAGAGCAGAATATATTGCAAGGATCAGAGATCTGACAAGAGAAATTGGAAAAATCTGGGTAGAAACACAAAATTAAAATGTCTGAATTTTTCCTTGAATTATTTAGTGAAGAAATACCTTCCAGATTACAAATCAATGCTAGAAATGAATTAACACAAATTTTTAAAAAATTTTTTGATGATAATGAAATTATAGTTAAAGGTAAAATTAATACTTATTCAACTCCAAATAGGCTCATTGTTCATATAAATAAGATATCTAAAGATGTAATAAAAAAAGCAGAGGAAATTAGAGGTCCTAATATAAATGCTCCAGAAAAGGCTTTGGAAGGATTTTTAAAATCCAATAAAATAAGTAAAGAAAAAGTTTTCAAAAAAAGCACTGAAAAAGGCATATTCTACTTCTACAACAAACCATCACAAAAAATAAAAACATACGATTTATTAAAAGAAAGTATTGCAAGTTTACTTTTAAAAATTTCATGGAAAAAATCAATGAAATGGGGCAATCATGATTTATATTGGGGAAGACCGTTAAAATCAATATTAGCTTTATTTGATAAAAAAATAATTGAATTTAAATTAAACCATTTACATAGTTCAAATAAAACTTTTACAGATAAAGATCTAGAAGATGAAGTAAAAAGTTTTAATGATTTTAAATCTTATATAAAATTTTTTAAACAAAAAGGAGTAACAATTGATCAAGATAAAAGGAAAGAATTTATAATTAAAGAAATAAACAAGGCAACTAATCAAAAAAAAATTCATATAAACGTGAATGAAAAACTTATAGACGAAATAATAAATATTGTTGAAAAACCAAAAATTTTAGTATGTGAGTTTAATAAGAAATTTTTAGAAATTCCCCAAGAAATACTTATTATTACAATGCAGCATCACCAAAAATATTTTCCTACATTTGATAGCAAAAACAAAATAACAAATAATTTTATAGTTGTAGCAGATTGCAAGGACAAAAAGGGATTAGTTAAATTAGGAAATCAAAATGTTGTAGATGCAAGGTTGGCAGATGCAGAATTTTTTTGGAATAGAAATAAGTCTCAAAATTTAGTTAAACAGGTATCTAGATTGAAGCAAATTAATTATTTTAAAGGATTGGGAAGTTATTTTGATAAAATACAAAGAGTAAGAAAACTTAGCGGAATAATATCAGATGAACTTTTAATAAGTAAAGAAAAGATAGAAATTGCCTCCTCAATTTGCAAAGTAGATTTGATGTCGGATTTAGTTGGAGAGTTTCCCGAATTACAAGGCGTGATGGGTGGATATTTCGCAAGAGAGCAAGGTTTTGACGAAGAAATAAGTTTAGCTGTTTCAGAGCATTACTTACCAAGTGGCATTGATAGTAAAGTTCCAAAAAAACCATACAGCATAGCATTATCGTTAAGTGACAAAATAGACTCTTTAGTTGGATTTTTTGGAATTAATCTCAAACCAACTAGTTCAAAAGATCCTTATGCCTTAAGAAGAATGGCAATTAGTTTATTAAGGTTAATAATTGAAAATCAAAAAAAAATAAAATTAAGAGATCTAATAAATTATTCAATAAATTTATACAAAGAACAAAATTACTCTTTTGACTCAAAATTGATAAATGATGAATTGGGAGATTTTATTTTAGATAGATTAAAAAATTATTTAAAAGAAAAAAATATTAGGTCGGATATTATTGAATGCTCCACTAATTCTTATGGAATAGATGATTTACTAAAAATTTTTAATAAATCATTAAATTTGAATAAAAATATTAAAAAAGATTTTGGTCTTGATGTTATTGCAATTTATAAAAGATCTGCAAACATTTTAAATAGCGAAAGTAAATCAAAACTAGAAATTGTAGGTTCTGCCGATCCTGGTCTCTTTAAAAATGATTATGAAAAAAATCTTTATAAAAAAATACATGCTATAAGAAAGTATTTTTCAAGCATAGGTAGAGACGAGGATTATGATGAAAGTCTTAAAACACTCTCAAGTGCCAAAATAGAGGTTAATGAGTTTTTTGATAATGTAATAGTTAATGATCAAGAAGAAATAATTAAAAAAAACAGACTAGAACTTTTAAAAATGTTGTGTAAAAGCTTCGATAATTATTTTAACTTTTCTAAAATAGAAGCATAAATGCCAAAATTAGTATTTAATTTTAAATCTAAAGACACAAAAAAAATAAAAAACCCAAAAAATATTTTAGGAGGCAAAGGTGCAAATTTATCAGAAATGGGAAGGATGGGTTTGCCTGTCCCACCTGGATTTACGATTTCTACTGAAGTTTGTGATTTATTTTATAAAAATAAAAAGAAATTAAAGCCTAAAATCATAAATGAAATAAATAAAGAATTAAAAAATATTGAAAAAGATTCTGGTAAAAAATTTGGAGATTTGAAAAATCCTTTGTTGTTATCTGTAAGATCTGGCGCGAGAGTATCCATGCCAGGAATGATGGATACTATTTTAAATCTTGGACTAAATGACAAAACTGTGATTGCTTTAGCAAATAAAACATCAAATATGAGATTTGCAAAAGATAGTTATAGAAGATTTATACAAATGTATGCAAATGTTGTTATGGGTGTTGAAAGTTATAATTTTGAAGAATTAATTGAAAATTACAAACTTACAAAAGGTGTTTTGCTAGACACTGATTTGGATGAAGATGATTGGGATGGATTGATTAAAGACTTTAAAAATATTGTAAAAGAAAAAACAAAAAAAAATTTTCCTCAAAATATTAATGAACAATTACTAGGTGCAATTAGTGCAGTCTTTTTGTCATGGGAGAGTAACAGAGCAAAGGTTTACAGAAAATTAAATCATATACCTTCAGATTGGGGAACTGCAGTAAATGTTCAGTCCATGGTTTTTGGTAATATGGGTGTTGATTGTGCGACAGGTGTTGTGTTTACACGTAATCCATCCAATGGAATAAATGAAATCTATGGCGAATATTTAATAAATGCTCAAGGAGAAGATGTTGTTGCAGGGACAAGGACGCCCCAACATATAACTAAGAAAGCTAGAAAAGATGCAAAAGAAACACTTCTTTCAATGGAAGAGTCTATGCCTAGAGTTTACAAAAATCTAAAAAATATTCTTATAAAACTGGAGAAACATTATAAAGATATGCAGGATGTGGAGTTCACAGTCGAAAATAATAAGTTGTGGATGTTGCAAACTAGATCAGGAAAAAGAACTGCAAAATCATCAGTCAAAATTGCTGTCGATATGGAAAGAGAAAAACTCATCACGAAAAAAGAGGCTGTGCTTAGAGTACAACCAAATTCATTAGATACTTTGCTTCATCCAACTTTAGATGAAACAGCGAATTTAGAAGTAATAGCCAAAGGCCTTCCTGCTTCTCCAGGAGCAGCTAGTGGAAAAGTAGTATTTACATCTGATGAGGCTGAAAGATTAAATGGAATGATGCAAAATACAATCCTAGTAAGAGTAGAAACATCACCTGAAGATATCAATGGAATGCATGCAGCTAAAGGAATTCTTACTGCAAGAGGAGGGATGACCAGCCATGCTGCAGTAGTTGCAAGAGGAATGGGTAGACCTTGTGTATCTGGCTCAAGCGAAATAGAAATAGATTACCAAAATAAAATTTTTAAAACAAAAAATAATGAAATTAAAGAAGGTGATTTAATTACTATTGATGGATCAACTGGTAGAATTATAAAAGGAGAGGTTAAAACTGTTAAACCCGAAATTTCGGGAGATTTTTCTAAACTTATGAAATGGGCCGACAAATTTAGAAAACTAAAAATTAGAACTAATTCTGAAACACCTCTTGATAGTAAAACTGCTAGAGAATTTGGAGCTGAAGGAATAGGTCTTTGTAGAACAGAACATATGTTTTTTGATGAAGAGAGAATTTTATCTGTAAGAGAAATGATTTTATCAAAATCAAAAGAAGATAGGGCTAGTGCTTTAAAGAAACTACTTCCTTTTCAAAAAAAGGATTTTATTGATATCTTTAAAATTATGAATGGTCTACCTGTTACAGTTAGATTATTAGATCCACCACTTCATGAATTTTTACCGAAAAATCAAAAAGAAATTAGCGATGTAGCAAATGCTTTAAACATCAAAAGTTCTGAATTAGAGGGTAGAATAACAGAACTTCATGAACAAAATCCAATGCTTGGTCATAGAGGTTGTAGATTAGGTATATCATTCCCAGAAATATATGAGATGCAGTGCACAGCGATTTTTCATGCTTTAGTTGAATGTAAAAAACTCAAGATAAAATCTATTATTCCGGAGATCATGATACCTTTGGTATCTACTGAAGCAGAAATAAAAATAATGAAAGATTTAGTAATTAGAGTTGCAAAAGAAGTTGAAAACAAAACCAAAACAAAACTAAATTTTTTAGTGGGGACAATGATTGAGCTCCCAAGAGCAGCAATTAAAGCAGATGATATATCTAGACATGCAGAATTCTTTAGTTTTGGAACAAATGATTTAACACAAACAACTTTTGGAATTAGCAGAGATGATAG
>LUMQ01000911.1_pt1 | contig 13299 bp, 15 predicted proteins | sample 729621 | NCBI WGS metagenome assembly LUMQ01 (sample SAMN03860259, study PRJNA289734) | marine metagenome | biome: seawater column; feature: ocean; material: water; isolation source: Red Sea water column Station 12 - depth 25m | place: Saudi Arabia: Red Sea | collected 2011-10-15 | depth 25 m | reverse complement strand
GATAAAATTAAATCCATAATATTAATGTTATTCCTCCTTAAAAATTTTTAATGTAATAAACCCTGGTATCAATTCCTGTGCTTAAAAAACTTAATGCCTCACCACTCACTTTTATAGACTCATTAACTCCAACATTGTCTCCACTTACAGTAAAACCTGCATAACATTTATTCTTCTCTTCATCCCACTTAACAAAAGTTTCATCAATTTTATTTCCATTAATTGTATAGATTTCGTGTGCTCTAAAATTTAAAAAATTTGCACCCATAATTGCTCTTTGAGGAATGAGTTTTGTTGCTTTACAAACTTGTTCATATACTTCATCTGTTAATTTATAATGATCAGTACCATCAAAAGTTACTAATATTCCAGAAGGTAATTTAGATATTAATTCACTTAATTTTTTTTCTTCAGCAATTCTTTCTTCCTCCAATTTCATTTTTCTTACAAGCTCATCGCCCCCACCAAACATAATATTTAAAATTGAAAAAGAAAAAAATATAATAAGGACTATAAGCACTAAACCTCCAAATTGTTTTACTGTTTCTGGCAAATCCTTAATCTTATTTAAATAATTTTCTTTTGACATTATTCTTGTAACTTTCCATTTTTCCATGTGCCTGATTTCTGTGTTCCATCTGATGAGGTAAAAGTTCCTTTTCCATTCATAAATCCTTTTGCCCATTCACCTTCATAAGTTGATCCATCCGGAAAAGTTAAAACACCTACTCCACTCCACTCACTGTTTTTAAATTCGCCTTTATAGATGTATCCATTAGGCCAAGTTTCAACTCCTTGACCATTTTTTTTTGTTCCTACCCATTCTCCTTCATAAGTAGTTTTATCTGTATAAACCCATTTACCAAAACCATTTTCACAATTTCCTTCTTTGCACCCCGTGCTTCTTGCTAAAGCAACTGATGTAATCAATAAACTTAAAATTATGCTTAGGAGATATTTTTTCATACAATATTTTACACAAAATTTACCAAAAAAAAATCAGACTTTTTGGTCATGTTGAATGCATGAATATATTGAAATATATTTTTCTGCGTTTTCACTTTTTATATTTTTTGTAATTTCATGAATTAACTCTCCTGTTTTTCTAGTGATAATACCTGACTCTGAATAATTTTTTTCTTGATCAATCGATTTAAATAAAACTACATCTTTATTAACAACCTTAACATTCAATTTTTCTGTATCGGAAAGAAATAATGATAACCCTCCAATTAAAAGTGTATCTGGTTGTTTTGATTGAATTTTAAACTTATCCAAACTTTTTTCATTCAAATCTTTGCCTAAAAAAGTTTGATAATTGTATTCTGAATTTTTAATTATTTTTTTCTCTAAATCACAAACAAACTCAAGATTAATATTCTCATTAATACTTACATCTTTTGCTAAAGATTGATTTAAAAATAATATACTTATGAATATACTTAAAAAATATTTCATCATTTAATTCTTATTCAAAAAAAAACTCCCCCAACAGTGTTGGGAGAGATTTAAAGATTTAATAACTTTTAACCTTATTTAGTAAAAGCTTTCCAAACTTTCTCGTTCTTTTTTAACCATGCTTTTGCAGCATCTTCATGAGTCATTTTGTCAATGTCAACTAAAGCTGCCATTGCACCAATTTGACTTGTAGTGAAAGAAAGTTTTTTGAACATTGCTGCAGCTTTTGGATGAGTTTTTGGAAAGTCAGCGTTAACTGCTTTTTTCAAATAACCATCTGGTGAACCACATTTTCCATCTCCACCATCTTTGTAAAACCAGCACCATCTGTAAAGTTAGGTGTCCAGTTAAAGATGATTGTTCCTCTTCCTTCTTTTTCAGCTGCTGCTAACTCTGCCCAAAGTGCATCTGCACTTCCAGCGAATTTAACCCACCAAAGATCGCCTAAACCTAAAGCATCAATTCTTTGTGGGATTAAGTCACCATGCCAAGTTTGTGGACCTTCTAACATTCTTCCTTTTCCATTAGGAGAGTCAGGAGTTGTAAAGTTTTTAGCACAGTCTGGATTTTTTAAGGCCGTCCAGTCTGGTAGTCCTGGGCATAATCCTTTTTCAGCAACCCAATTTGGATATCCCATATCCTCAAGTGTTCTTGCTTCATGGTCGCCCCAGTCAAGCAATCCACCTTTATCCAATGCAGTTGTGAATGATTTTCCAAAAGCAGATTCCCATACTTCATGAGATAGAGTTACGTCACCAATTCTAATTGACTCGTAAACTGCTTGTGAGTCAGCATTAACATATTTAACATTGTTTCCCATACTTTCCATAATTCCACCAATAACGTAAGCCATTACGATTTGACTTGACCAGTTATGTGTTGGGATCACGATGGGCTTTTTACTATCCGCAGCATTTGATATTCCAGCGAAACTTACTACTGAGATTATCATTGCAGATATTAATGATATTATTTTTCGCATTTATTCCCCTTTCTTAATATTAAGTTCGGTTAGTATGTGCTTAAGTAAAATGATAGTCAACTACTAGATATTTATATAATATAACAATAGATTATAAAAAATGTCGCAAACTACTCTAGATATTAAAGAACCTGGTTTAAATATATTACCACCAGGAGTTGAAAGACACGTTGTTAACGCAGGTGGTCTTACTGGTTTACAGATTTATCCAGATGATGAAATCGAGATAATAAATGATGAGGGAAATCAAATTTGCGAAATAATTTGTTTTAACAAAGATGGAAAATCTGAACTTGGTATTCTTAATCAAAAAGAAAATAGTAAAGAAAGTTTTATTAAAGAGATTTTAAAAAGGAAAGATGAAAGCTCTTTAGTTACAAATTTACAATTAAAAAAAAGAAATCTAGATATAAATAAATCTAAATCATCTATCCTCTTTGATGATCAAACACCTAGTGGCGAAAAAATTAGAATAAAATCGAAAGATAAATGCTATGTAATTTTTTCAGCACCACAAAATGAAATGTTAATAAGTGAACAAAATCCCTCAAGTGATTTAACATTATTTATAAAAAGAGCTAAAATCGTAAATGATAAAGAATTGTCAGTTATACCTGATCCAGTATTTGAACCAAGTTATGAAAAAAATATTGATAGAGAAACTTCTATTTCTTATCAAGTTAAGGAAGGTGATTACATCCAAATCATAAGTCCTGCAGGAAGACAATGTTCTGATTTTGTGGCTTTTGATACAAGAAAACTTGATAAGAAAATTGAAAAAGGTCTTGATTGGCAGACAACAAGAACGTTTATGGGCAATACCTTTCCTGGACCAGGTTTGTTCTCTAAATTTTATGATACAGATCATGAACCACTAGTAGAAGTGATAAGAGATACAGTTGGAAAGCATGATACATTTAATTTAGCTTGCACTTCAAAGTATTATGAAGATGCTGGTTATTTTGGTCATCCAAATTGTTCTGATAATTTAACAAATTCTATGGCTAAATATGGTGTTCAAAAACAAAAAGGGTGGCATGCTATTAACTTATTTTTTAATACATCAGCCTCTGGTTTAAATTCTGTTATTTCAGATGAGTCATTTGCAAGACCTGGTGACTATGTAATGTTCAGAGCTCTCAAAGATTTGACCATAGGAACTACTGCTTGTCCTAGTGATATCGATGCATGTAATTCATGGAATCCTACTGATATTTTTGTTAGAACTTATGACAAAAATAAAGAATTTTCAAAATCATTTGCTTTTAGAATGAAAACTGACTCTGAAAAAAAACTAACTAGAAACTCTGGTTTTTATGACAAAACTTCAAAATTAACAAGAAACTTTATTGATGCTAGAGGCTTTTGGTTACCCAATGATTACACGAAGCATGGTGTTGTTGAAGAATACAATGCTTGTAGAGAAAAAGCAGTATTAATTGATTTATCTTCATTAAGAAAATTTGAAATTATAGGACCAGATGCAGAGGAGTTAATGAATTTTGCACTAACTAGAAATATAAAAAAACTTTCTGTGGGTCAGGTAGTGTATTCGGCAATGTGTTATGAAAATGGAATGATGTTTGATGATGGTACTTTATTAAGATTAAGTGAAACTGGATTTAGATGGATTTGTGGAGATGAATATGCTGGAGAATGGTTAAAAGAACTTGCAAAAAAGAAAAATTATAAAGTAACTATTAAAAATTCTACAGATCAAATAAGCAACGTCTCAATCCAAGGTCCAAAAAGTAGAGAGATTCTAAAAAAATTAATTTTTACTCCTCCAACCCAACCCTCTATTGATGAATTAGAATGGTTTAGATTTACAATTTGTAGAATTGAAGAACTTCAAGGTATTCCATTAATTGTTTCTAGAACAGGTTATACAGGTGAACTTGGATATGAAGTTTGGTGCCATCCAAAACATGCCTCTGAAGTTTGGGATAAACTTATGGAAGCTGGAAAAGAACATGGTTTGATTCCTGCAGGATTTGCTGCTTTAGATAAATTAAGAATTGAAGCAGGATTGATCCTATTTGGAAATGAATTTGACGGTCAACAAGATCCTTTTGAGTCAGGGGTTGGTTTTACAGTACCACTAAAAACTAAAGAGGAGGATTTCGTTGGTAAAAGTGTTTTAAAAGAAAGAAAAGCAAATCCCCAAAAAAAACTTGTTGGTTTGGAACTTATAGGTAAAGAAGCTTCAGGACACGGAGATTGTGTTCATGTTGGAAGATCGCAAGTGGGAGTTATAACAAGCGGCTGTTTATCGACAACACTCAACAAGAATATAGCTTTATGTAGAATTGATTTAAAATATTCAGAACCAGGTACTGAAGTTGAAGTTGGTAAAATTGACGGTCATCAGAAAAGAATTTCTGCAAAAGTTGTCGCCTTTCCACACTTTGATCCTAAAAAGACAAGAGTAAGATCTTAATGCCTAAAACTACAAAAGATTTACTAGAATTTTGGGAAGATCAGATGAAACTATCTCATACTTCGAGTAATTATTTTTTTAGAAAATCACCTTCACATTATCACATGATGTTACTGGTAATGCATGCTTACAAATATAAAGAAAATCTTACAGTTGAGGAACTTAAAACAAAATTGTTTAAAACTTCGCGCCCAAAATCTGCACTAATGATTAATGAAGCTTGTGAAAAAGGTTTCTTCTATCTTGAAAAAACATCAAATGATCAAAGAAAAAAACACATAAAACCGAGTGAAAGTTTCATAAGTGAATTTAACAGTTATTTAGAAACTTTAAAAAATCTAAGCTTTTAAGAGTTCTATAATTTTTACTTATATTTTTTATATATATAAAAAACTATATATTTAAGTCGCATGAAAAATAAAGATATTGGTATGTCATTACCGACAAAAGCAAAAGTAGTTATAATTGGTGGAGGAATTCACGGTTTAAGTACTGCATGGAAATTATCAGAAACTTATAAAAATCCAGGTGAAATAATAGTTTTAGAAAAGAAAGATACTGCAGCAGGCGCTAGTGGAATAGCTTGTGGAGTAGTAAGAAATAATTACTTCCAACCAGCAATGAGAGAATTGATGGCACACTCAGTTTCAGTATGGGAAAGTGATCCAAAAGCATTTAAGTACAATCCAGTTGGTTATTTACAGATCTCACCAGAAGTAATGCATGAGGATGTAGCAAGTATTTATAAACAACAAAAAGCAATAGGATATGAGTCTACTTTTATAGAAGGTGAAAGAGATTGCATGAATTATATGAAAGGTATTTTTGATGATTGGCAAGCTCAAGGAATTACGTCTATTCTTCATGAAAAAAAAGGTGGATATGCTTTTAACAAAGACTCAATAAAAGCTCTTGAAAAGAAATCTACTTCAAATGGTGTTCAAGTTATGAAAGGTGTAAAAGTTACAGGCTTTAAAAGAGGAAGTAATAGTAAAGCGGTAACAGGAGTAGAAACTGATAAAGGAACAATTGATTGTGAACAAGTGGTCATTGGTGCTGGTCCATGGGCAAGAGATTTCTGGAACATGTTAGAATTACCTAAAACTGCAAATATAAAAGGCAAAGATGGAAAAATGCATGTCACTGATATGTGGACATACTGGATGTTACAAGAGGGTGTGATTGGAGTTGAACCAGATTTTTTAAAAACAAATGATGGAAAACAACCCCCTGTGGTTCATGTTGACTCAACTGCTCCTTTATACTCTGATAAGACAAAAAAATTAATTACAGATAAAATTTGGGGAATTTATTATAAACCAGATATTGAAGGTCTTGGTGTTCAAGGTGGAACATCTCCTTACATTGTAAAAAAACATTTTGATAAAGTAAATGTTGATCCATACGGAATAGAGTCTCCAGAGTATCAAACTACAGATTCGTTTAGTGACCAGACTCTTTTCCAATATTCGATAGATTTTTTGAAAATGTTTATATGATCGCTGATGCTAATCACGGATATAAAATGATTGGTGTTGGAGAACTTGTTGCGAAAGAAATTCTTGGAACTGAAAGTGATTTATTAAAACCATTTAGATTCAACCGTTACGAGAAGGGAGAACTTCACCCTACATCGAACAGTCCGTTTCCTTGGAGCTAAACTCTTAGCCTAGACACTAATAAATTTTTCAGCTACGCTTGAAAAAAATATAATTCATTGAGGGGAAAATGACGGATCTAGAAAAACACGTAAACCGACCAGGTAGAGATAAACAAGTAAAAAAAGTGAGAGAAAAAATTAATGAGTTAGGAATAACTTATATTTACTATCAATTTATTTCTGTAACAGGAAGAGTTGTTGGTAAAGGTATACCTGCTGATCATTGGGAAAGAACAGCTGAAAAAGGATTTCAATTAGTATATGGAGCAACAGCTAACTTATTTTTAGATCGTCATAATAACTATATTGGCTACGGACCAGAAGCAATGGAATTAGTTGGTATCCCCGATCCTGAAACTTTCTGTCAATTACCCTGGGATAAAAGAGTTGGGAGAGTTTTCGTAACATGCTTTAGAAACAGAGAAGAAAGAAACAACCCAGGTGGTCATTTAACTTCTGATTGCAGAGGAAATTTAAGAATTTTTATGGAAGAATTTGAAAAAAAACATGGTCTTGAATTAAGAGTTGGTACTGAACCTGAAATGATGTGGCTTACAAGAAACGAAGACGGCACTCCAACAGGTAAAGGATTTTCAAAACCATTTTGCTACCATATAGATCAATTTGAGTCTTTAAGACCTGTATTCATGAAAGTTATAGAATATGCAAAAGCGATGGGTCTAGACATGATTCAAGGAGATCATGAAGATGCCCCAGGTCAATTAGAATTAAATTGGACTTATGACAACGTACTTAGAAATGCAGATAGATTATCAACTTATAGACAAATTTGTGCGCAAGTTGCAAGAGAACATAATCTAATTGCGTGCTTTATGACAAAACCTTTTATGGGAGTTTCTGCAAGTGGTTGTCATACTAATATGTCTTTGTGGAAGGGTGGAAAAGTTAAAACAAATAAACTTGGACACAAATCTTTACCGGCAGTTGAAGAAGTTTTTGGTTATGTTGAAGGTGGAACAAATACTTTTATGCCAGATACTAAAGATATGCAATTACCTGGTAAGATAGGTTTACAATCAATCGCTGGTATCATGGAACATCTTCCAGCTTTAACTGCATTAGGTTCGTCAACAGTAAATTCTTATCGGAGACTATGGGACCAAGGTTTTTGGGCACCTGTATATGCTGATTGGGGATACCAAAATAGAACTTGTGGGCTAAGAGTCTCTGCACCAGGAAGATTTGAATACAGATCTGTTGACTCTATGCACAATCCTTATTTGTTGGGAGCTGCTTTATTAAAAGCTTGTGATCATGGAATAAGTAATAAAATGAAACCTGCTGATCCAGAGTCTAGAAACATTTATGAAGCTCAAAAAGCTGGAAAAGATGTTAAGAAACTTCCTTTGAGCCTAGGTGAAGCTTTGGAAAGATTGTCAGAAGATGAAGTTATTAAATCAGCTATGCCTGATGAAATGTATAAAGTTTTTCATTGGTACAAAAATGATGAATGGGAGAGATTTTTAGGTGCTACAACTCAATGGGATCTGGATACTTATCTAGATTGTTTGCCATAATTAATTTTAGAAAAAGGAAAATATATGTGCGGAATTGCAGGATTAATTCATAGAGGAAAATCTTCAAATGTAGGACATGAACTTCAAGGTATGTTGCAAGCTCTAAAACATAGAGGAGAAGATTCTACTGGTTATGCATTGTATGGTGATACTGATGGAAAAAATTTTATTATGCGATTTAAAGTTGGAGAAAATGTAGGCGAAGGAAGTACTTCCGTAGCTGAAGATGTTTCAGTTTATGATGAAAGAAAAAAAATTGTTGATAACTATCTATCAGAAATGGGAGCAAAAATAGTTAAAGAGGAAAGAATATTGCCGTATTCATTAAGATATGAAATTGAATATAACAAAAAAGATTTATTAGAATTTTCACAAAAAATAGAAAGTATTCCTGGTGTTGAAATACTTTCAATGGGTAAGTCTTTAGAGGTAATAAAAGATCTTGGAAATGCCAAAATGGTTTGTGACAGATACAATCTTGACAAACTTGTAGGCACACACGCAATTGGACATGCAAGAATGGCGACGGAGTCTGGTGTAGATATTAAGTCTGCTCATCCTTTTTGGGGATACCCTTTTAGTGACGTTTCTGTTGTTCATAATGGTCAACTGACAAATTATTGGAATAATAGAAGAGCTTTAGAAAATAAAGGTATGAGATTTATGTCTGAGTGTGACTCAGAGCTTATTGCAGTTTATTTAGCAGAAAAAATGAGAGATGGCGCATCTCTTGAAGAAGGAATGAAAGAATCATTGACTGGTTTAGATGGAGTGTTTACTTACTTTGTAGCAACAAAAGACTCTTTAGGTATGGCTAAAGATACTATGGCTGCGAAACCTTTGGTTTTGTATGAGTCAGATGATTTGGTTGCTATGGGATCAGAGGAAATAGCAATTAGATCAATTTTACCACAAGAAATTGATACTTATGATCCATTCGATGGAGAGGTTAAGGTATGGCAAATTTAAAAAACGTTACAAAAAAAACAAAAGCTCAAGCTATGGGTATGCATACTGAAGTTTTAACAGGCAGAACTCAACAGAAGTTTTTTAATCCTGATGAAGCGGAAAACTTTTATTATTTTGGAACTTATGACGTTGACTTTAATAAAAGAACAGATTTAGATGTTATGGATATGACTGCTGCTCAAGCAAATAAAGAAATCGATAATTTGATGAGTCAGGGTTATGGAACAATAGTTATTAAAAATCCTCAAGGTAAACATAGTATTGGAGTAGGAATTTTGAATAAACTAAATCTAATTTTTGAGGGTAGCTTAGGTTACTTTGGTATAGGTTCATGTGACGGACCAATAGTTCGAATCAATGGAAGAGTTGGTTGGTCTTGTGCTGAAAATTTGATGGCTGGCAAAGTAGTGATTGAGAAAAATGCTGGATCATGTTTTGGGGCAGCAATCAGAGGTGGAGATTTAATTTGTAAAGGTAGTGTTGGTGCTAGAACAGGTATTGATATGAAAGGCGGAACCATCATTATTGGTGGAGATGCTGGTGCTTTTACAGGTTTTATGATGCAAAGAGGTAGAATAATCATATTGGGCAATGTTGGAATTAATTTAGGGGACTCTATGTACGATGGGACAATTTTCGTAGGTGGAGAAATTGGCTCTTATGGTAGTGATGCTGTAGACGCTGAACTCACAAAAAGTGACCAAGATTGGTTAAAAAGAAAATTAAAGGTTGCTGAGATTGGTGAGAATTTTGATGTAAGTAAAATGAAAAAAATAGTAGCTGGTAAAAAACTTTGGAACTATGATAATTTAGAGCCTACTGAGAAAAAAGGAGCAATTTAATGCCTAAAAAGAAAAAGAAAAAAAATGGTAAATTAAAAACTAATGGAAATGTTGGTGGAAAAGCAGATGTTCATCTAAGCAGCAACGGATCAAGAAATAAAAGTTTGCTTGGTCATAACGCAATATTCACTCCTGAAGTAATAGATGATATTCACATAAAATCTCAATTAGGTAGATATAGAATGCGTGGAATGGCATTGATGAAAAAAATTCCAACTTTTGATGACTTAGTTTTCTTACCAGGCACACTTACAAGATTTGTTATTGAGGGATATAGAGAAAAATGTGAGACAAAAACAGTTATTGGACCAAGATGTGAAAACCCAATTGAACTGGATATTCCAGTTTATATTACTGGTATGAGTTTTGGAGCCCTATCCTATGAAGCAAAAACCGCTTTGGCAAGAGGTGCTACAATGGCAGGTAGCGCAACATGTTCAGGTGAAGGTGGAATGATACCTGATGAAAGAAGATATTCTGAAAAATGGTTTTATCAATGTATTCAATCAAGATATGGATTTAACCCACACCATGCACAGTTAGCTGATGGTATAGAAGTATTTATTGGACAAGGGCAAAAAGTTGGTATGGGCGGTCACTTAATGGGTCAAAAAGTAACTGACCAAGTTGCTGAAATGAGATCATTACCTTCGGGTATTGATCAAAGATCTCCTGCAAGACATCCTGACTGGTTAGGTCCAGATGATTTAGCTTTAAAAGTTGAAGAGTTAAGACAATTAACAAAAAATAAAGTTCCAATTCAATTAAAATTAGGTGCATCAAAAGTTTATGATGATGTGCGTATGGCAGCAAAATGTGATCCTGATTCTATTTATCTAGATGGTATGGAAGGATCTACAGGAGCTGGACCACACATCGCAGCAGCGAATACAGGTATCCCTGGTATCGCAGCTATAAGAGAAGCTAGAAGAGCTTTAGACGATGTTGGTAAAACTGGAAAGGTAACTTTAATTTATGCCGGTGGTGTAAGAGATGGTGCTGACATGGCAAAAGCTTTAGCTTTAGGTGCTGATGCGATTGCAATAGGTACTGGATCTATGATTGCGCTTAACTGCAACAAAGATATTCCAGAAGCAAATTTTGAAAAAGAAATGGGAGTAAAAGCTGGTGAATGTTATCATTGTCACACTGGAAGATGTCCTGTGGGAGTTGCCACACAAGATCCAAAATTAAGAGCAAGATTAAATCCTGATGATGCGGCTTTAAGAGTTTATAATTATTTACATTCAATGACACTTGAAGCACAGTTGTTAGCTAGAGCATGTGGAAAAACAAATATACATTCTTTAGAGCCTGAAGATTTAGCAGCACTTACTTCTGAAGCATCAGCTTTAGCAAAAGTGCCCTTAGCAGGTACAAATTATACAGTTGGGGTAGATAACTTTCATAAGATTTAAATAATGGCTAAAAAAAAAAATAAAAAGAAGACTACAAAATCATTGGCTGTTAAAGATCAACAATTAGGAAAGAAAAAAGAAACAGCTAGAGAGAAAATGATTGGTCAATCAATTGGTTATCGATATGACGTGAATCTTCTTCCAGATTACAAAAAAATTACGCCTTTTTTAAAAAAATACATTGAAGCAATGGGTTGGGATGACTTGAACTGGTTAGAAGATGTTCATATGGGTTATGAAGAAGGTAGACCTGCTGTATTTTGTAGAAATGCTAATGGGTGGGTAACAATTCCAAAATCAATTAAATTGCCAAATAATCAACAAGATAGAGATATGATCGCTAGAGAACTATTAGTTAAATTTCAAATGTCTCCTAAGCATCCACTTGTCGATTTGAAAAAAGCTTATTTAAAATTTTAATCACACAATCTTAAGTTGATTTTATTTTTAAACTTAGTGTCAATACTAGGTTTTGTTTAATTGTTTCGTTTGTCACAACTTCATAAATTTTATAGGGTTTTGAAAACTAATATGGAGAGAGGATATGACTGATCAGTTAGCGGCTCTAACAACCATATTTACAGAGTTTTACTACTGGGTAACAGTGGTTCTGATGTTTTTAATTCACGTCGGTTTCTGTATGTATGAAGTTGGAGCTTCTCGATACAAACATCACCAACACACTCTAATGAAAAATACAATGCTGATACCACTGGTAACAGTAACTTGGTTTTTATTTGGTTGGTGGATTTACTGGGCTTTCCCAACCGGACCTGGGATAGCACCTTCAATAATGAACGAAAGTACAGCTTTAATCACCGATGATAGTTTGTTTAGTGCAAAATTTCAGGTGGCAACAAGTAGTATAATGGCAGTTAACCTTGGAGATCACATTAATGGTGTTTTCTGGGCTGCTTTTTTATTATTTTCTTGGACTGCTGCATCTATCGTTTCAGGAGCAATAATCGAAAGAATAACTACTTTTGCTTTTGGAATTTTAGCAATAGCAATCGGCTCGGTTTTCTGGACAATTGATGCTGCTTGGGGATGGCATTTTGATGGTTGGATGCTTAAAATTTTAGGATACCATGATGCTTATGCATCAGGAGTAATCCATGCGATAGCGGGTGGATTTGCTTTAGGTGTACTAATGGTTTTAGGTCCAAGAATTGGAAAATTCTCATCAAGTGGTGAACCAAGAAATATTGGACCTAGAAATCCTTGGCTTGTAACAATTGGATTATTTCTAATTTATACTGGTTTCTGGGGATTTTATGCGGCATGTAACATTCCAATATTTGATCTTGGCCCAGAGTATGGCATGGAAGGTATATCTTATTGGACGGCTACAAACATTTATGTAACTCCTACAACACTTAGTGGTATAACTTTTAACTTCTTGATGTCACTATCAGGAGGATTATTAGCTGGATACTGGATTGCAAAAGGTGATCCATTCTGGACATACTCTAGTGGACTAGCGGGTATCATATGTGCTTCAGCTGGAAATGATTTATATCATCCAATTCAATCTATGATCATAGGTATGATCGGAGTTGTACTATCGTACAAACTACATTATTGGGTTGAACGTAAGTTCAAAATTGATGATGCAGTTGGTGCAGTAGCAGTTCATGGTTATGCAGGATTTATTGGTTTAGTTATTTGTGGTTTTGTCTTAAATGGTTATCCATCATCTGGATACAGTGTTGGAGCTATGTGGGATGGAACAACTTATGCAGCTATAAATCCATTAGGAATGTTCTTAGGAGCAATCATAATGTTTGTTGTTCTTGGACTAATACCAGGTTATGTCATAGCTAAAGTACTTCATGGAATGGGTAAATTAAGAATCCCACGTGAAGTAGAGATAGCTGGATTAGACTATGAAATAATGGAAACTGCTAAAAAAGACGAAAGAGCTGTTTCGTCTGCAACCAGGTAAAGGAGAAACAATATGGCTACAGTTACAAATTGGATCGATCACCTAAA
>LUMQ01000872.1_pt1 | contig 13378 bp, 13 predicted proteins | sample 729621 | NCBI WGS metagenome assembly LUMQ01 (sample SAMN03860259, study PRJNA289734) | marine metagenome | biome: seawater column; feature: ocean; material: water; isolation source: Red Sea water column Station 12 - depth 25m | place: Saudi Arabia: Red Sea | collected 2011-10-15 | depth 25 m | reverse complement strand
GCAGCTGCAAAAACTATTGCTTCAATTTCTTTTTCAATTGAGGATAATTTATTAGGAAAATCAATAACGTTATCTTTTTTAGTATTTCTTTTATTCATTATTTTTCCTTAATAAAAATATCATCAAATAAATTTTCTTGTTTAATCTTTAAATTACCTTCTTTAACAAGTTCAAGTGACCCTGCAAATATACCTGCTGTACCAGTTTTTTTGTACTTTGTAACACTCTTAAAATTTTTAGGTATCAAGTCCTCTAATTTTTTCCAATCTGTTAATTTTCCAAAAAAATCTCTGATTGTTTTAATCCCCTCTTCAGTTGTAAAAACGGGGAGTTTAGGAATATTTATTTTTTGAAAATCTTTAGTCATAATAATTGTTGAATATGTTTTTAGTAATTCGAATAAATTTACTTTAATTTCACTGTTATAAATAGGTCTAATACCTGCTCTAACACCTCTAGTTCTGATTTCACGGCCTAATCTTTTACGTTTTAACATTTGTTCAGATAATAATCTGATTAATTCTAATTTTTTAAGTTGAAGTTTTAATTTTTCTGCTACCTCTTGGACTTTAAACTCTTCCTCAGGTGTTCCTGGTAAAAGAAGTTTAGATTTCAAAAAAAACTAATGTTGAAAAAATTTTATTAAAATTACAAAACGAATATTCTAATCGAGGTATTAATTTAGTGTGTATCTCAAAAAAATGGTCATTTAGAACATCGCCAAATCTTTCTGAAATTATGAAACAAGAAAAAACTGTTGAAAAAAAATTATCAAGAGCTGCAATTGAAACACTTGCAATCATTGTTTATCATCAACCAGTGACACGTGCTGAAATTGAGGAAATTAGAGGTGTTGCATTCGGCACAAATACTCTTGAAATTTTGATGGAGTTAAACTGGGTAAAACCAGGTGGTAGAAAAGATGTCCCCGGAAAACCAATTCAATATGTCACGACTGATGATTTTTTAAGTCATTTTAATCTTCAAAAGTTATCCGATTTACCAACCGTTGACGAATTGGGTGCCGCTGGTCTTATCGATAGTACAAATATTGATAATGCAATTTTTGGAACTGGTAAATTTTATAAAGAGAAACAAGATGGTAAAAAAGAGGATATTTATTCGAATATTGATGAAATGCTAAGCAGCACTTTAGACTCTGAGGAGAAAAATAAGAATTCATAACTTAGGTTAAAAAAAGTCACTTTTAAATTGAGAGTAAAAGATATATAACTTTTCTATGAGCATAGGAATTTGGCAGATAGCAATTGTTGTTATACTTGTAGTTTTACTTTTTGGAAGAGGTAAGATCTCAAGTTTGATGGGAGATGTTGCTAAAGGAATTAAGAGCTTTAAAAAAGGTATGGCATCAGATGTTACTGATGACAACGAACCTAAAAATATTTCCGAAGATAATCAAGATAATAACAAAAAAGATTAAATCACATGCCTACTATTGGTTGGTTTGAGATTTTAATTATCGTAGCAATAGCCATTGTTGTTCTTGGACCAAAAGATTTCCCAATAATGTTAAAAAAAGTTGGCTCATGGATTGGTACAATTAAGAATTATATCAATAATGTCCAAAATGAAGTTTCAAATATTGATATTGAAAATGATAAAATAGAAAAAAAAGAAGAAAAAAAACATGAGTCAGAATGATAAAGAGGGTGGTTTTGTAAGCCATTTAGCTGAACTAAGAAAAAGACTTATACATAGTTTTATTTTTCTAATTGTTTTTTTTATTGGATGTTATTTTTTTGCAGAACATTTATATGGTTTTTTAGTAGATCCTTTTGCCCAAGCTGTTAAAGACGATGGAACTGACAGAAGATTAATATTTACCGCTCTCCAGGAAACTTTTTTAACATATCTAAAGATTTCTTTCTTTACAGCATTCTTTGTCACTTGCCCGTTTATACTGATGCAAATTTGGAAATTTATAGCGCCTGGTTTATATAAACATGAAAAGCATGCAATACTACCTTATCTAATATTAACTCCAGTGCTTTTTTTTCTTGGAGGGATGTTAGTTTATTATTTGATAATGCCTTTAGCGATAAAGTTTTTTTTATCATTTGAAAGCACAGGTTTATCTACAAATTTACCAATTCAACTAGAAGCTAAGGTAAATGAGTATTTATCATTAGTCATGAAACTTATTTTCGCTTTTGGTATAAGTTTTCAATTACCTGTGGTTTTAAGTTTACTAGCTAGAATTGGTGTTGTTGATTCTGAATTTTTAAAGAAAAGAAGAAAATACGTTGTAGTTATAATTTTTGCTGCAGCCGCATTATTAACACCACCTGACCCTATAACCCAAATTGGTTTAGCGATTCCATTATTAATTTTATATGAATTATCAATTTTTTCTGTAAAGTTTATAGAGGATAAGAAATTTAAAGATTCTAATGCATAACTTAAAGGAAATAAGAAAAAATTTTGATGATTTTAAAAACGCACTAAAAGGTAGATTTCTTAAAATAGATTTTAATGAACTTAAAGACTTAGATATCAAAAATAGAAATTTTATCCAAAAAAAAGAGTCTTTGGAAAATGAAAAAAAAGAGATTTCAAAATCTAAAGATGAAAAATTATTTAAAAAATCAAAAGAAATTTCAAATGAAATAGACGAAATATCAAAACAGCAAAAAATAATAAAAGACCAACTAGATAAAATTTTATCATTTATCCCAAATATTCCTCATAAAGATGTTCCGAATGGAAAAGATGAAAATGATAACGTAGAAATAATGAAATCAGGTCAAATACCAAATTTTGATTTTAAACCCTTATCACATTATGAATTAGGTGAAAAACTTGGAATGCTTGATTTTGACCTAGCAACAAAAACTACAGGTGCACGGTTTGTATTCGTAAAAAATAAACTGGCCTTATTAGAAAGGGCTATTTCAAATTTCATGCTAGATTCGCACATTTTAAAAAATGGTTATGAAGAAATTTCACCACCTTTATTCGCTTCTGAAAGTACAATGTTTGGTACAGGTCAACTTCCTAAATTTGAGAATGATCAATTTGAAATCAAACTAGATGATAATGGGGAAAGAAAGTTTTTGATACCTACTGCAGAAGTGATTTTAACTAACATTGTTAAAGATAAGATTATTAATCAAAAAGATCTACCAATGAGATTTGTTGCATCTACACCATGCTTCAGAAAAGAGGCAGGTAGTTATGGCAAAGATACAAAGGGTATGATTAGACAGCATCAGTTTTACAAAGTTGAAATGGTTAGTATCGTCGAACAAGAAAAATGCCTAGAAGAACTTGAGAGAATGACGAAATGTGCAACATCAATTTTAGATCTATTAGAATTACCATACAGAAAAATGATCCTATGCAGTGGTGACATGGGATTTAGTGCTGAAAAAACCTATGACATTGAAGTTTGGCTACCTTCAGAGAAAAAATATAGAGAAATTTCTTCTTGTTCATCTTGTTCAACTTTTCAAGCTGTGAGAATGAAAGCAAGATATAAGAATCAGAAAAAAGAGACTCTTTATGTTGGTACTTTAAATGGGAGTGGTCTAGCTGTAGGCAGAACTTTAATAGCAGTTTTAGAAAATTATCAACAAAAAGATGGTTCCATAATAATTCCAAAAGTTTTAAGACCGTATATGGACAATTTGGAAAAAATTTCTGTCAAATAAAGTTGTTTTAATCTTTTAGATAGTATAAATAATCAATTTTAATTAAGGAGTTTTATGGATAGTGCAGGAATAGGACAATTTATACCATTAATTTTAATTTTTGTTATTTTTTATTTTTTCTTAATAAGACCTCAGCAAAAAAAAGTTAAAGAACATAAGGCCATGGTTGAGAGTTTAAAAAAAGGTGACAAAATTGTAACTTCTGGTGGTATTACAGGAACGATTTCAAGAGTTGTAGATAATGATAAAATTGAAGTAGAGATTGCAGACAACGTAACAGTTGAGGTGATTAGAGGTACTGGTGTTCAAAGTCTAATGAACTCTCAAGAAGTAAAAAAATAATTTTTTTGAATTTAAAGTGTTATATTTTTCAAAACTAAGAATTATTTTTATTACTTTAATTTCCTTACTTTTTATTATATTTGCTTTATCAAACCTTTTTAATTTTGATAACAAAATATTAAATAAAAAAATTAATTTAGGTTTAGATCTACAAGGAGGATCTTATCTTTTGCTGGAAATTGATAATGATCCAGTAATTGAGCAAAAACTTCAAAATTTAACAGTTACGATAAGAAATTTTTTTAAAGAAAAAAATGTCAGAATTACAAATTTTAAACTTTCAAATCAGACCTTATCATTTACTTCAGATGAAAATTCAAAACAAACTATCTTGGATGAATTTGCGTCAGAAGAAAGTGAATTAAATCCTTATTATCAAAGATTTAAATCACATCAATTAGATATAGTTGAGGAAAATAATTTTTTTAAGGTTTCTTTCTCAAAGCAAGGAATTATTAATCTAAAAACATCATCTCAAGATCAAGCGCTAGAAATAGTTAGAAGAAGGATAGATGAAATCGGTACAAATGAACCCAATATTTTAAAAAGAGGTAATGATAGAATATTAGTTGAGTTACCAGGTTTAGATGATCCAATGAGAATAAAATCTTTACTTGGAAAAACTGCAAATTTAACATTTAGATTTGTTACGAATGATACAGAAGGTTCATTCGGTGCAGAAAAATTAGAATTTGAAGATGGTACCGAGGAAGCAATAGTTAGTAAAAGAATTATACTAAGTGGTGAAAATCTTTTAGATGCTCAACCAAGAATGGATACAGAAAACAATGAGACTGTTGTGACCTTTTCACTGGATAGGGTAGGAGCAAAAAGATTTGGTAAAGCCACCTCTACAGGTATTGGTAAAAGATTAGCTATAGTTTTGGATGGAAAAGTTATTAGTGCTCCAGTTATCAGAGACACAATTGCTACCGGTTCTGGCCAAATCAGTGGAGGATTTACATTTCAATCAGCAACTGATCTTGCCTTACTTTTAAGATCAGGTGCATTACCTGCCCCTCTAAATATTATTGAAGAAAGAACTGTTGGTCCAGATTTAGGACAGGACTCTATAAACGCAGGAATGATTGCTTTGTTAATTGGTTTTATATTGGTCATACTTTATATTTTTGTTAAATATAAAATCTTTGGAATCATCACTAATATTGCTTTAATATTAAATCTTTTCATATTAGTTGGAATACTAACTATTTTTGAAGCAACTTTAACATTACCTGGTATAGCAGGAATAATTCTTACCGTGGGTATGGCTGTTGATGCAAATGTTCTAATTTTTGAAAGAATTAAAGAAGAGTTAAAGAGTGAAAAAAATAATTTAATAGCATTTGATAGTGGTTATACAAAATCCAGAACTGCTATATTAGATGCGAATATTACTACTTTATTAGCAGCAATTATTTTATTCTTTATGGGATCAGGTCCAATTAAAGGTTTTTCATTAACACTAGGAATTGGGATATTTACAACATTATTCACTGTCTATTTTATAGCAAGACTGTTGACCGTTTTGTATGTATCAAAAAATAAAGAAAAAGAGGGACTGATTTAGATGATAGCCTTTAACAAATATTATAATAAATTTAATATTCTTTCAGTATCTTTAGTAATTGTTTCTTTATTATTACTTACGTTTAAAGGTTTAAATTTTGGAATAGATTTTAAAGGTGGAACTCTTATTGAATTAAGATCCACAGACAGTAAGATTAATGTTTCCTCACTAAGGGATAATTTAAGTCAAATGAATTTGGGTGATGTATCTGTTAAAAACTTTGGTAATGAGACTGATTTTTTGATTAAGTTTGAAAATAATGAAAATAAAAATGTAATTGAAGAAATTAAGAAGAATTTAGATAAATCATTCGGGAACAGCTTCAATTTCAGAAGAGTAGAAAATGTTGGCCCTAAAGTTAGTGCTGAATTATTAAGATCAGGTGTTATTGCAATATCAGTAGCTTTGTTTTTGATGCTTGTATATATTTGGATAAGATTTGAATGGCAATTTAGCTTAGGTGCCATAGTAGCTTTATTTCATGATGTCATTGTTACACTTGGTCTCTTTTCTTTATTGGGCCTAGAGATTAATCTTTCAATAATTGCAGCTGTACTCACAATAGTTGGTTATTCAATGAATGATACAGTTGTTATTTTCGATAGAGTAAGAGAAAATTTAAGAAAATATTCTGTAAATGAAACTTTGTCTCGTACTTTGATAACTTCTGTAACGACTCTATTAGCGTTGCTTTCAATATTCTTTTTTGGCGGTGAGGTTTTGAAAGGTTTTTCTTTAGCCATGATATTCGGGGTAATTTTTGGGACTTATTCATCAATTTATATTGCAAACACAGTGTTAGTAAGACTAAATGTGTCTCAAAAAACAGTTCTTAGAGAAGATAAAAACTAATATAAATTTTGAGCAGCTACCATTGAAAGTAGCATCGGTAGAGATAACAAAGTATTTGTTCTTGAAAACAACATTGCTGTTTTAGCTGATTTTGCTTTTACCTCAGGTTCACATTCTACTATACCTAAAGCTTTTTTTTGATTAGGCCAAATTACAAACCATACATTAAAAGCCATAACGACACCCAGCCACATCCCAATTCCTATAGCAGTGTGTTTTGGTACCCCAGATCCAATACTTAAAGTCATCGCGTCATGAAGATATCCATTTAACCATGCCAGTATAAATCCTGATAGAATTGTAAGAGCTGCTGCCCATCTAAAATAAAAAAGAGCAGCTGGAGCAATAACTTTACCAATTGCTGGCTTTTGTTCATCTGGAATTTTACTCATGTTTGGAATTTGTACAAAATTAAAATACCACAACAGACCTATCCACATTATAGCTACCACGACGTGAAAAAATCTTGTCAACCATGACCAGAAAAGTCTATCAAAACTAAATCCATCATTTTGATAGAATAATCCAAAAAAAACAATCACAGCTAAGGCTAGTGAAGCATGTATTGTTCTTGGCAGAGAGGCTAATAATTTATCCATATTTAAATATACTAATTTTGATTAAGTTTAACAATGATTTTTTCTTAGTTTAAAAGTGGTTTCAAAAATTTTCCAGTGTAGCTCTCATTAATTTTACAAATTTCCTCTGGCTTTCCTTCTGCGATAATTTTTCCACCTTTGACACCACCTTCGGGGCCCATATCAACAATATAATCGGCTGTTTTTATTACATCCAAATTGTGTTCAATTACAACAACAGTATTTCCTAGGGCAACAAATGTATGGAGGATTTCAAGTAATTTTTTTATGTCATGTTGATGTAATCCAGTAGTTGGTTCATCTAGTATATACATTGTTCTTCCTGTCGATCTTTTTGATAATTCTTTTGCTAACTTAATTCTTTGAGCTTCACCTCCTGATAGAGTTGTAGCTTGTTGGCCAATTTTAATATACCCTAAACCAACCTTCTTTAATGTTAATAATTTTGTTTTAATATTAGATATATTTTCAAAATATTCGCATCCTTCATCGACAGTCATATTCAAAACATCAGCAATACTTTTATCTTTAAACTTAATTTCCAGAGTTTCCCTGTTGTATCTAGTGCCTTTACATTCGTCACATTGAATATAAACATCTGGCAAAAAGTGCATTTCATAAGTAATAACACCATCTCCTTCACATGCTTCACACCTTCCACCTTTAACGTTAAATGAAAATCTTCCAGGTTTATAACCTCTAGACTTTGACTCAGGCAATCCAGTAAACCAATCTCTTATAGGACCAAATGCACCTGTATAGGTTGCTGGATTAGATCTAGGAGTTCTTCCGATAGGTGATTGGTCAATATCGATTATCTTATCAACTAACTCTGTTCCCTTAAAACCCTTAAAGGGTTTTGGAATTTTTCTTGATTTGTTATTATTTAGTGTAAGATTTAAAGCGTTGTACAGAGTCTGTAACACAAGAGTAGATTTTCCACTACCAGATACTCCTGTTACACAAGTTAAGCTTCCTAGTGGAATTTTTAAGTTTACATTATTAAGATTATTTCCGGTTGCACCTGTAATTTCTAAAAATCTTCCATTCTTAGCTAATCTTCTTTTTGATGGCACATTTATTTTAAATTTATTAGATAGATATTTTCCGGTAATGCTATTTTGATTTTGACTTATTTCTTTTATTGAACCTGTCGCAACAACTTCACCACCTTTGTTACCAGCTTCAGGTCCAAGATCAATTATATGATCTGCATTCTCCATTGTTTCAGTATCATGTTCAACTACTATAACTGTATTACCTAAATCTCTTAATCTTTTTAAAGCATTGATAAGTTTTACATTATCTTTTTGATGAAGACCTATTGATGGTTCATCTAAAACATATAAAACTCCTGTTAAACCAGAACCGATTTGTGATGCTAATCTTATTCTTTGTGCTTCACCACCAGATAAAGTTCCAGACTCTCTTGAGAGAGTTAGATAATCAAGACCAACATTAAGTAAAAAATTTAATCTTTCGTTAATTTCTTTTAAAATATGTTCTGCGATTTTAACTTGTCTTTTGTCTAAATTATTCTTTAAATTATCAAACCATATTGCAGCATCTGAAATTGATTTTTCTGTAACCTCACTGATGTGAAGACCATCAATTTTTACGCATAATGCTTCATCTTTTAATCTATGACCATTACACCTTTCACATTTGGTATCTGATTGATATTGAGCAATTTCTTCTCTTTTCCAATCACTATCTGTCTCTAGGTATCTTCTTTCTAAGTTGTTTATTACACCTTCAAAAGTTTTTTTATGTGAATATTTCTCGTAACCATCGTCATACGTAAATTTTATTTCCTCATCATCAGATCCATAAAGGATAATATCTTTTATCTTTTTTGGTAATTTTGACCATTTTTCCTCTAGAGAAAATCCATAATGCTTAGATAAAGAACTTAATGTTTGAGCATAATACAATGTTGTTGTTTTTGCCCAGGGTTCGATTGCACCATCAATTATACTTTTTTTCTCATTTGGTATAACTAAATTTGGATCAACATTAAGCTTTATTCCGATACCCTCACATTCCTCACAAGCACCAAATGGACTATTGAAAGAAAATAATCTTGGTTCAATTTCTTCTATGGTAAATCCACTTTCAGGACACGCAAATTTTGTTGAAAAAATCAACTTTTCTATTTTTCTGAATTTTTTTGGTAAGGTTTCATCTTCATATTCAACAAATAAGAGCCCATTAGCTAGCTGTATTGAAGTCTCTATACCTTCTGCAAGTCGATTTCCTAAAGATGAGTTTAGAACTATTCTATCAACAAGTATTGAAATATCATGTTTAATTTTCTTATTTAACTCTGGAACTTTTTCAATATCATATAAAACATCATCAATTTTGATTTTTCTAAAACCTCTTTTTTTATAATTTAAAATCTCTTTTCTATATTCACCTTTTCTTCCTCTAACTACAGGAGCATAAAGATAAATAGTTGATTTTTTTGGTAATTTTTTAATCTTATCTACTATTTGACTAACCGTTTGTGACTCAATTGGTTTACCAGTGAAAGGCGAATATGGAATACCAGCTCTAGCATATAACACCCTCATATAATCATAAATTTCGGTAACTGTTGCAACTGTAGATCTAGGATTTTTGGATGTATTTTTTTGCTCTATTGATATCGCGGGACTTAATCCCTCTATAAGATCTACATTTGGCTTTTTCATTTTATCTAAAAATTGTCTCGCATACGCGGATAAACTTTCGACATATCTTCTTTGCCCTTCTGCATAAATTGTATCAAAAGCTAATGAAGATTTTCCTGACCCAGATAGTCCGGTAATTACAATAAATTTATCCTTTGGAATTTCTAAAGATATATTTTTTAAATTATGTTCTTTTGCACCCTTTATAACTATCTTTTTAATCATAATTTTTGTTGCTTTGGCCTAATAAAATTAATATTCAGAGTAAAATTGTGATATAAATTAATTAACTAATAAAATAAATATTAAAATATTATGGCTGGAAGTTTAAATAAAGTACTTTTAATTGGTCGTTTAGGCGCAGATCCTGAAATCAAGCAAATGGTTAATGGAAAAAGCGTTGCAAGATTAAGTCTTGCAACAAGCCAATCATGGAAAGATAAAAATACAGGTGAAAAAAAAGAAAAAACTGAATGGCACCGTATAGTTGTATTTAATGAGGGTTTAGTAAATGTTGTTCAACAATATCTCAAAAAAGGTGCTCAAGTTTATGTTGAAGGTCAAATTTCAACAAGAAAATGGAAGGACGAACAATCGGGACAAGACAAATATTCAACTGAAGTAGTTATACAAGGTTATAATTCATCTCTAACTATGCTTGGAGGTGGAAATTCAGGTGGTGGTATAGCTAATGACAATTCGCAAGCATCAAATAATACTGAGAATTTATCTCAAGTACAAAATGATATGGACGACGATATTCCATTCTAATCATTATGGAAAAAAACGAAGTTTCTAAAGATAAAAACATAAAACTAATTTCAATGCATGATGAGATGAGTTCATCTTATCTATCGTATGCGATGAGTGTCATTGTTAGTAGAGCCCTACCAGATGTTAGAGATGGCTTAAAACCTGTACATAGAAGAATATTATATGCAATGTATAAGGGTGGTTATGATTGGTCGAAACAATTTAGAAAATCTGCAAGAATAGTTGGAGATGTAATTGGTAAATATCATCCGCATGGTGATCAATCAGTTTATGATGCTCTAGTTCGTATGGTCCAAGATTTTTCAATGAGCTTACCTCTCGTGGATGGTCAAGGAAATTTTGGATCTATAGATGGTGATCCAGCAGCCGCTATGAGATACACAGAAACGAGATTATCAAAAGTCTCACAATTTTTAATTGATGATATTGAAAAAAATACAATTGATTTTAAAAGTAATTATGATGAAACTGAAAAAGAGCCATCTGTATTACCTGCGCAATTTCCAAATTTATTAGTAAATGGAGCAGGGGGTATTGCCGTTGGTATGGCGACAAGTATTCCACCACATAATTTGGGAGAGATTATTAATGGTACATTAGCTTTAATTGATAATAAAGATATTAAGATTAAAGATTTAATGAAGCACATACCTGGACCTGATTTTCCTACAGGTGGTGTAATTATTGGTAAAGATATTATTAAACAGGGTTATAACAAAGGTAGAGGCTCTTTTAAAATTAGAGGTGAAATATCAAACGAAACTCTTAAAAATGGTAGAGATAGATTAGTTATAAATTCTATTCCTTATCAAGTTAATAAATCTGTGTTGAATGAGAGAATAGCACAATTAGTTAGAGAAAAGAAAATAGAGGGTATTAGAGATATACGAGATGAGTCCAACAGAGAAGGTATAAGAGTCTCGATAGATTTAAGAACAGGCGTTGAACCAGAGACTGTTAAAAGACAATTATACAAGAACACTCAAATAGAAAGTTCATTTGGGTTTAATACTCTTGCAATTGTAGATGGTAAGCCAAAGACTTGTAATCTTAAAGAATTTTTAGAGAATTTTTTAAAATTTAGAGAAGATGTTGTACTCAAGAAAACAAAATTTGATCTCAATAAAGCAGAAGATAGAGCGCATATCTTAATTGGTCTATCAGTATCCGTTGAGAATTTAGATAAAGTAATAAAAATTATAAGAGGTTCAAAAACTCCAGATGATGCAAAAAAATCTTTATTAAATACTAAATGGAAAATTAATAAATCAAAAAAAATGATTTCATTGATAGAGACCAAAAATTCAAAAGGTTTATATAATTTATCAGTAGTGCAAGTTGAAGCTATATTAGAATTAAGATTACAAAAATTGACAGCACTTGGTATTAATGAAATAGAAGCTGAAATAAAAAAACTATCTGAGTTAATTTCTTCATTAAAAAAAATTATATCTTCAAAAAAAGAATTATTAAAAGTAATCAGTAATGAACTGAAGGAAATTAAAGAAAGATATGCAACACCAAGAAGAACGAAAATTATTGATGCAGTACTCAATTACGACATTGAGGAAACAATACAAAAAGAAACTGTTCTTATAACTGTTACCTTACAAGGCTATATAAAAAGAGGATCACTTAAAACTGTAAAGATTCAAAAAAGAGGAGGTAAAGGTAAACCAGGTATCACAACTAGAAATGAAGACTCTGTAGTTCAAACTCTATCAGTTAATACTCATACTTCTGTTCTATTTTTTTCTACTGAAGGTCTTGTTTATAAAGTAAAAGCATGGAAAATACCTGAAGGTTCTGCATCATCAAAAGGAAAATCTCTATTCAATATTTTGCCACTTAAAAATCATCAATCAATAAGTTCAATTATGCCATTTCCTGAAAGTGATGAAGATCCAAGTAAATATCAGATAGTTTTTGCAACTTCACAAGGCAAAGTTAGAAAAAATAGTTTAGAAGATTTCGCTTCAATTAATACATCAGGAAAAATAGCAATGAAGCTAGATACTAATGATAAAATAATTGGAGTTAAGATTTGTAAAGATGATCAAGATATAATCTTAAGTACAAAATTTGGAAAGTGTATTAGATTTGAGTCTAAAAAGTTAAGAATATTTAAGGGAAGATCATCAAAAGGTATAAAGGGAATAGAATTAGCATCTAATGATGAAATAGTCTCCTTATCAATTATTGATAATAATAAGTTAAAGAAAAATGGAAAAAATACAAAAGATGATAAGTCTGAATTAGCGGCGAAACAAAAATTTATTTTATCTATAAGTGAAAATGGTTTTGGCAAAAAAACCTCGCATTATGACTACAGAACAACAAATAGAGGTGGAAAAGGAATTATTGGAATAATTAATTCACCAAGAAATGGGAATATTGCATCATCGTTTCCTGTATATGAGGGAGACGAAATAATGATTTCTACAAACAAGGGTAGAGTGATAAGGTTAGCTGTTAAAGAAATCAGAACAGCTGGAAGAAACACACAAGGAGTAAGAATAATTAAGTTATCTGGCGATGAAAAAGTTGTTTCAGCAATTAAAATTGATGATAATTTAATATAATGTCTAAGACAGCTATCTATCCAGGAACTTTTGATCCAATTACTTTTGGTCATATTGATGTAATAAAAAAGGCATTAAAATTATTTGATAAAATTGTTGTAGCCGTATCAGATGGCGAAAATAAAGATTACCTTTTTGATGCTGAGGAAAGATTAGAAATTGTAAGAAATGCTCTTTTTAAAGATCTAAAAATGAATAAAAAAAAAATAACTTTGATTTCATTTAAATCATTGACAACTAGTCTTTGTAAAAAATACAAATCAAATATTATATTGAGAGGTTTGAGAGCAGTATCAGATTTTGAATACGAGTT
>LUMQ01000931.1_pt2 | contig 13381 bp, 16 predicted proteins | sample 729621 | NCBI WGS metagenome assembly LUMQ01 (sample SAMN03860259, study PRJNA289734) | marine metagenome | biome: seawater column; feature: ocean; material: water; isolation source: Red Sea water column Station 12 - depth 25m | place: Saudi Arabia: Red Sea | collected 2011-10-15 | depth 25 m | reverse complement strand
GTTGCCGGCATATTTTTGAAAAATATTGTTCTTCAACGTTTGATTTTTGAGAATATGAGAAATCCAAAAAATATTAAAAAAACTTTGAATCAAGTTTATGTTGATAAAAAAAATGTTGATGATTTTTTAGTTGAGTCAATAAGGAAGCCTTCTCTAGATTTCGGAGCTTTTAATGTTTTTAGAAGTGTATTTAACCCATCAGGTCCTCAGGGATTGCCGTTGGATAAGCTATTCGCAAAACTAAATGCACCATTATTACTTCTTTGGGGAGGGAAAGATCCATGGATGAACACTCCAAAAAAAAGAAATCTATATAAAAAATTTACACCAAAGAATACAAAAGAAATTATTCTTGATGCAGGACATTGTCCTCATGATGAGATACCTGAATTAGTTAATCAGCATATTTTGGATTGGGTTGATTCTCTTTAAGTAATAATCGTGAAACTTGAATTATCTAATAAGGACCAAGGAATTTTTGTCTTTCAATTAGATAAAAATAATTACATTAAATTTTGTCCTGAAAGAGGAGGCGTTATTACAAATTGGGTTTCGGATGGTAATGAAATACTTTATTTCGATGAAACAAGATTTATGGACAAGACAAAAAGTATTAGGGGAGGCATTCCAATCTTGTTTCCAATTTGTGGAAATCTCAATACCTCTAGTTCAGTATTTGGAAATGGTTATTTGCAATTACCACAACATGGTTTCGCTAGGGATTTGCAATGGCAATACTCCTTCAATGAAAATGAAAAATTTTTATGCTTATTCTTAAATGCATCTAAAAAAACCAAAAAATATTATCCTTTCGATTTCGAACTAAGAATAGAAGTTACCTTAAAGATTAACTGTTTAGAATTTGAAATTACAATCCATAACAAAACAGACTTTGCTATGCCTATAAATTTTGGTTTGCATCCTTATTTTAATGTTTCAGATTTCAAAAATTTAGAGTTTGTTGATAATCCACTTAATTGTCAGGATCAAGAAAGAAATACTATAAGTAATACTTTGGATGAATTAAACAAAATTAATTTAGGAGTTGATCTACTTATGTATACTTCCGGTAGAAGCTCTTTTCGAGATAAAATTTTTAAAAGAGAGGTAACTTTAAATCATCCATATCCTTTTGATTTAGGCGTTATTTGGAGTGATCCTCCAAGAAGAATGATATGTCTCGAACCTTGGACTAGTCCCCGAAATTCTTTTGTTGATGGATTTAGAAACATTATGATTCCTTCAAATGATAGTAAAAGGTTAAATGCCTCAATACAAATAAAATCTCTTAAGTAATTTTGCAATACTTATGAAATTTGTCGTTATAGATGATGATCCCACAGGCTCTCAAACTGTTCACGATTGCTTATTACTGCTTAAGTGGGACTGCTCAACTTTAGTCAAAGGTTTTGAATCTAAATCTAATTTATTTTTTATTTTGGCTAATACAAGGTCACTATCGGAAAATGATGCGAAATTAACAATAGAGGAAATTTGCAAAAATCTTAAGACTGTAATTACTTCTCAAGCCTATGAAGAAGAAATTATTTTTATAAGTAGAGGAGACTCTACTCTTCGAGGACATAACTATTTAGAGCCAATTGCTCTAAATAGTTGCTTAGGTCCTTTTGATGCTACTTTTCATATTCCAGCTTTCATAGAGGGTAAAAGATTAACAATTAATGGATCTCATTTTGTTGATAAAACTCCTATTAGTCAAACAATTTTTGCAACAGATAAAATTTTTGGATATGAGACAAGTAATGTCAAGAATCTTTTATTTCAGCAGAGTAAATCGCAAATAAATTTTGAAGATATTCAAAATCTTTTATTGTCAGATATCGAAATGCTAAATGATGAAGAAAATAATATTGTTTTTAAAACACTAAAGAACTTGAAGAATAATAAACATGTAGTTGTAGATGTAGAAAATTATTCTCAACTAAAAAAATTTTCTTTAGTAATTAAAAAATTAATTAAACAAAAAAAATTCCTTTTTCGAACTGCAGCAAGTTTTATAAGTTCAATTTCTGAGAAAAAAAGTGTCTCTCAGAGTGAAATATTTTTCTCTAATTTAAGAATAAGAAATAAAGAAAAGAGTTTTCTTCCAGGACTGATAATTGTTGGATCTTATGTAGAACTTTCAACAATACAATTGAATAATTTATTAGAGATAAGTAATTGCAATCCAGTTGAATTAGATGTTTTTGAATTCTTTAAAATTACTTCATCAGATAATAATCAGAAGCGAAGGAATTTGTTTAAAAATAAATTTTTAAAAGAAATTAGATTTTCTTTTGAGAAAGGAAAAACTCCTGTTTTGTTTACTTCAAGAAAATTTATGTCTTTAGATTCTTCTGAACTATTTAATTTTTATAATTTACTTGCTTGTTTTATTGCTGAATTAGTCGCAGATTTGAAGTATGAAATAGGATATTTGATTTCAAAAGGTGGAATAACAACAAATTTGATTCTCAGTAAAGGACTTAATGCAGATTATGTTTATCTTGAAGGACAGATTTTAACTGGCATTTCAGTGGTGACTTACAACCTAAAAAATGGCGAAAAACTTCCCATTGTTACTCATCCTGGAAACATTGGCACTAAAGATTCACTGGTTAATATTTGGATTGAGATAATTTCTTCAGCAAAACTGCTGCAGGATAAGGGTTCTACTTTTGGTTCCATTAAGCGTGCTAGATCATAGGTGACTTTTTTTTGCTCTATTGACTTACTTAAACCATTAGTAATTAAGTTAGCGGCTTCATTCCAACCAAAATATTCAAGCATCATTACACCACTAAGAATTACTGAGCCTGGATTAATCTTGTTTAACCAACAATTGCTGCAGCTGCATCAGAAACATAGTCTCCATTGAGATTTAAGGTTGCAAGAATTGAATATTCTTGAGGTCTAGTTTGAATTTGTTGAAATATACTATCAGCTATCCGATCATCAACAAGAATAAGTTCTCTCCATTTTCCATCTCCGTGAGAATTTGATATTGATGCAATAACTTCTTTAATTTCTTCGCAAATGAATGCTTTTTTGTTATTTGTAAGCTTGTCAAAACCTGGTTCAATTTTTCGAGCATTATTTTCAATTGTAATTTCTGGATTTTTCTGAATATTATCTAAAATCCAGCTTTCTCTTTCTGTAATGCAATCTTCTCTAAATTCATTTACTGCTAATTCATATCCCCAATCTCTAAATGCACCTTCTGTATATTTCATAATATTCCCTTTATGTACAAGAGTCACATGCCTTTTATCTCCTGATAATCTTTTGGCATGTTCAATAGCTTTTCTAATATGCCTTTGGCTACCAGATTTACTTACCGGTTTTATTCCAATACCTGATCCGTCTGGTATAGATCTATTTTTTAAATTTTTACTTTTTGGTATGACAACGTTATTTAAGTGATTAATTAATTCAAGACAATTATTATCCTCCGCTTCCCATTCAATTCCCATGTAGATATCCTCAGTATTTTCTCTATAAACAATAACGTCTAAATTTTGGGGATTTTTGTGAGGGCTTGGAGTTCCTGAATAATATTTGCATGGTCTAACACAGCTATATAAATCAAATATTTGCCTTAATGCAACATTAAGAGATCTAATACCTCCACCGATGGGAGTCGTTAAAGGACCTTTGATGGCTACACCAAAGTGTTTGATTGCTTCAATAGTATCTTGAGGGAGGTAGTTATATGTTCCATAAAGTTCACAAGCTTCATCGCCTGCATAGACTTTAAACCAATTAATTTTTCTTTCATCTCCATAGCTTTTTTTAATAGCTGAATCAAGAACGATTTGAGTTGCAGGCCAAATATCAACTCCAGTACCATCACCCCTAATAAATGGGACAATTGGATTATTAGGAACATTAGGTTTGCCTTGATTAAAAGTTATTATCTCGCCTTCATTAGGTAAAGTTAATTTTTCAAATTTTGGCATAGCATTGAATTAATAAAAGATAACTCATTGAAGTTCCTCGTATTGTAATTTGCGATGAGTTATTTTCTTTAAAACCTAGAAATTTATTATTCAAATGTGAATAGAGAATAGTTTATTGATCAGCATTTCAACATCTTTATTAAAAGAAAAAGTAGTTAATAAGCAAGTTAAAGCAAATTATGTCATTTTCAAAAAAATACTCAGCTACTTATGAATGCGAGTTCAAATGTAAGTAATGTTGAAATAGCTAATAAAATTGCTTCCACTGCAGCTTTGTTTCGGAAATATTTTCCAGATGCAAGCGTAAACTTTAGTCCCTGGGACAATTCAAATAATGAATCCATGCAAGATACTATTGATTTTGCGTTTCATTTCCCTGGTTGGAGTCCTCTTATTGAATGTAGAGCAATACTCTTACAATTAAGAATTGAAAATGATAATAATGGCAGAGTTCCGAAATTGTTGGGAATAATAATGCGAGGTATGATTGTTCCCTCCGAGAGATGGAGAGTGGCTACCATCGGTGATTGGGAAATGACTGGTACTCATCTACCGCAAAAGGAACAAAAAGATAACCTTTTTTTGGTTTGTAAAGAACTTTATAAGCTATTCTCTACAACATCCGCTGGTAACAAAAATTAGCTGTTTTATGTATTTTCCTTGTAGATTAAATACACTTACAAAAATAATTCAAAATATATGGCAGTTGCTCTTGCAGGACAATTAAGAGAAGGGACAAAAAAATCCCATACTATGGCAGAAAATACTGGCTTTGTGGCTTGTTTTTTAAAAGGAGTTGTTGAAAAAAAATCTTATAGAAAATTAATTAGTGATTTATATTTTGTTTATGAAGCTATGGAAGAAGAAATTGAAAGACTGGTCAATGAGGAACATCCCGTAATAAAACCTATAGGTTTTAAATCATTATTCAGGAAAGAAACTCTTGTAAATGATCTTAAATTTTATTTTGGTGAAAACTGGAAGAATGAAATTAATATTTCTCACTCAGCAAAAGAATATGTTGAAAGAATCCGAGAGGTCGCAAAAAATTCACCAGAGCTATTGGTTGGTCACCACTACACTCGCTATATAGGAGATTTATCTGGGGGGCAAATCTTGAAAAGGATCGCTAAAAAAGCATTAAATTTGCAGGGAAATGATGGTTTAAATTTTTATGAGTTTGAATTAATTGCTGATGAAAAGAAATTCAAGGAAGAATATTCCCTTACTTTGAATCAACTTCCAATAAATCAAAAGACTGCTGATCAAATTATTGATGAAGCTAATCAAGCTTTTACTTACAATATGAAAATGTTTAAGGAGCTTGAAGGTAACTTGATTGCTGTTTTAGGCAAGATTGTATTCAATTACATTACAAAAAAAGTTAGGAAAGGAAGTACCGAGACCTAATATTTATGTTTGATTCATTAGTTGATTTCCTTAAAACCAATATTGATGAATTAAATGGTCATGAAGTACAAATATCTAGCGAATTCAAAGAACATCACAATGAAGACTCAAAATATATTATTAAAAATTGGCTTTTTTCATCTCCCGAATATAGAAAGTGGCGAATAACAAGATTAGATGGTGGCAAAAAACTGCAAGTGTTTAATACGGTCGCATATCCTAATTTTGATAGTGAATTGCCTATTTTAGGAGCTGATATTTTATGGTTTGGAACTTCTCAAAAGTTATTAGCAATACTTGATTATCAACCTTTAATTCAAGAAAGCAAATATCTTGAAAAATATTGTTCAAGTTTAGGTAGTATTAAGAAAAAATATTCTGCATTTGATAATAATAAAATGAAGAATATATATGATTCAAAAAAGTATTTTTCCCCATGGGTGATTATATGTAGAGGAAATAAATTAAATCTTGATAGAGATTTAAATAATATATTCCATTCATTTGTAAATAATTATTTGAACATTTATAAATCGAATCCTGTTAATCAATTTTTAAATGCAGAAGAAATAAAGATTAATCAAATTAAATATGATAAGTACAGTTTTGAAAAAGACCCTGCAGATAAATTGTTTAAATCTTTTTTTGGAGAAAAATGGACAAAAAAATTTATCAATAAATTTCTATTTACATTAAATAATGAGATTATTCATTGAATGTTAATACAAGATACTATTTTTTACAGGCCAGATTGGAGATGGCATAATTTTCTAAAATATTTAACTAATAATTTAAGTAAATATAACTGTTTAGAAAAAATAATACCCTCGGAATATTCTTATAAAGATTCAACTTATGGTTCAAAAAAATCAAAAAAAAATGTGAATCTATCTACTTGGGGTGTAACGCATAAAAAAAGAATTCAATTCGCAAGAGCAGTTTGTATAAATAGTCCAAATTATTCTGTTTTAAATTTTTTAATTATTCCTAATACTATTTATAACGTCCCATTTTTTGGAGTAGATTTTGTTTCTCTACCTAATAGTCATTTATTAGTATTAGATTTTCAGCCTTCATTAAAAATACAAAATCAATACAATAATGAGTTATTAGAAAAACTTATAAAACTCAAAAATCATTGTCATTCATCACTCCCATTAGCTGAAAAAATGTCTGCGGATGTAGCTAGATTTTTTTCTCCAGGAGTAATATGGTCAAAATTACCAAAAGAAGAAAGAAGTGATTTTTTAATTACTAATCAGCTTTATACCTCATTTAAGGAATATCTTGATTTGTATTTGGAAATTCTTTTCGAAAGCAAAGAAGTCAATATTGAACTGCAAAAAGAATTAATAAACGGTCAAAATAATTATTTGAATTATAGAAGAGATAACGATCCAGCAAGGCCAATGTTGTCGAGTTTGTTTGGTAAAGAATTTACTGAATCTTTAATTAAAGAAGTTTTATTTACTACTTAAAAGTCTTATAATTTATTGAAATTTGAAATCATATGAAAAAAATTTCTGTTCTTTTTGTATGTTTGGGAAATATTTGTAGGTCTCCTGCAGCAGAAGCTATCTTTATAAGTCTACTTGAAAAGAAGGGATTAACCGATGGCTTTATTGTAGATTCTGCTGGAACTGGGAGTTGGCATATTGGAAAAAAAGCTGACTCTAGGATGAGAATTGCGGCAGAAAGAAGAGATATAAATATCTTAAGCAGGGCTCGTCAAATTACTAGCAAAGATTTTGACGAATTTAACTATATTCTTGCGATGGACGATTCAAATTTTAGAAATATTCAAGATCTTAAAAATAGAACAGCTTCAACTGGTTTTGCATCAATAAAAAAAATACAAGATTTTAGATCAGTTTTTAATGAGCAAGAAGTTCCTGACCCATATTTTGGAGGTGATGAGGGCTTCGATTATGTCCTTGATATTTTAGAAGACTCTGTAAACGGTTTTTTGGAAAGTATTTCTTGAATTTATTTGATCTCAGTCTCTTTAGGAATCTTGTCATTATAAAGATCAATAATTTTATCCACTACCTCATTAATTGAATATCCATCCGTAATAATTTCTATTGCGTCATTCGCTTTTATTAGAGGTGAAATTTCCCTATTGGAATCTTCAAAATCTCTTTTCTTTATAAGTTCTTTTAATGTATGAAGGTCTATTTCTTGTGAGTCTTTACTATTTTTATCAGATTTTCTTCTTTTTGCTCTTTCATCGATGCTAGCAGTTAAAAATATTTTAAGTTCTGCATGAGGAAAAACAGTAGTTCCTATATCTCTTCCCTCAGCTACAAGTCCGCCTGATTCTCCAATTTTTCTTTGTTCTTCTACTAAGAATTTTCTTACTTCTTTTATTGAGGAAATTTTAGAAACGATGGAACTTATCTTTTGCGACCTAATTTCTTCAGTAACACAGTAGTTATTAACATAAACATCCTGATGTGAATTTGTATTCGACTTGAAAACAATAGATATATCTTTAAGAATATTCTGTAATTTTTTTTCTTTTTTATAATCAATACTTTCTTTTATCATAAGCCAACTCAATGCCCTATACATTGCTCCAGTATCTAAATATAAAAGTTTAAGTTTCTTCGCTATTAACTTTGTTACAGTACTTTTACCTGAACCTGCAGGACCATCAATTGCAATAATCGGCCTTCTTTTCATTAGAAAAACGTGATCAATTAATCTTGTCTCTCCACATCTTATCGCACCAGCCAGTAACGAAATATTATCCTCAAGTCTTGCTTTTTGGAGTGTATGAGGGTGTAAATGTTCTAAATATTCAATTGAAATTTTTTTTGCTGATAGCTTCTTAATTATTTGGTTTAAATTGATCTTTTTATCTTGTTGAAAATTTTTTTTTGCTTCTAATAACTCACTTGAAAAAAACCTAATCAATTTTCTTTCGTTTTTTGATAAATGTACATTACGTGAACTTAAAGGAATTCCATCAAAATCTCTTTGTGTAGGAATAGATTTAATAGCAACATTTAATTTCTCTTTTAGGACAAGATTTTTTAAAATTAAAAGTTGTTGCCAATCTTTTTCTCCTAAGTAAAGATTTTTTGGCTTGATGAGATTAAGTAATCTATAAACTACTGTACAAACGCCATCAAAATGTCCAATTCGATTTAATCCACATAATGCAGAAGATAATTCTTTTGGAGCTTTTAGGAATTTAATATTTTTATTATTCGGTGGATATATATCTTCATTACTTGGGATGAAGATGGCATCTGCGCCATTTGAAAAGGAGATTTTTATATCATTATCAATTGTTTTAGGGTAATTCTCTAAATCTAACTTGTTATCAAATTGAAGTGGATTAATAAAAATACTTACTAAATTAACATTAGAATTGTCATTTTTTGCTGTTGATATAAGTTTAATATGACCATCATGAAGATTACCCATTGTTGGAATGAAGTTAATTTCACTATTTATATTTCTCCTCCAATTTTCTATTTCTTCAGTTTTCCTTATGATTACTTTCTTCACTTTGTTTTTAAAAAATAAATCTATTTGATAAATAATTACTGGACAAAAGCAATCTTAGGAGGAATATCTATATAGGGAAAGTCTATCATTTTTATTTCATGGATTACAAAACATCAGGTGTTGATATAGAAGCTGGGCGAGAATTTGTTTCCGAAATTAAACAGGCAGTTGAAGGAACTCATACATCTAATGTGATTGAGGGTATTGGTGGGTTCGGAGGTTTGTTTAGAATTCCTATCGATAGTTTTAAAAAACCAGTTCTTGTTTCAGGAACTGATGGTGTTGGAACAAAATTAGAATTAGCCCAAAGTAAAAACTTTCACTTTGAGGTCGGTATTGATTTAGTTGCTATGTGCATGAACGATATCATTACTAGTGGTGCAAAACCGTTATTTTTTCTGGATTATATTGCTACTGGTAAGCTTGAAAAGAAACAATTATTGAGGGTTGTTCAGGGAATTTCACATGGCTGCGGAGAAAATAACTGTTCATTACTCGGCGGAGAAACTGCTGAAATGCCCGGATTTTATTCAAAAAATAAGTATGATCTTGCAGGATTTTGTGTTGGAATAGTCGATGAGGATAAGCTAAAGGATCTATTCCTGAAAAAGATTTTTGGAATACTTTCAATCTTGGAGTGGGATTTTGTTTAATTATTGATAAACAATTTAAGGACGCGATATTAAGTATCTGTAAAGATCATGAAATAGATAGTTGGGAAATTGGAAAGATAGTTCGAAAAAATGATTCAACAATTAGTAAATTTTTGCCAGAAATTTTAACTTAAATTTTTTTATCTTTTTTAAATGAGTTTTAAAAAATTATTTTTTATACCCAAATGAAAAAGTTAGGTGTAATATAATAAAATTACCGCCGAATTATATCGGAAGTTTAAGTATTAAGATTTAACCTTTATTCAATGCCCTTTGCAAATAATCAAAGAATTACACGTAGACGTAGTTCAGCTGGCCCTACACCTCCAAAAAGACCAATAGGTAATAATTCTGAATCAAATGGTAGACAGGCTCAAGGCCCAAGACCAACTTTCTTGACACTAAGGGATCATGGGAAAGTTTTTGTCGCTGATTTACCTAATTTGTCCGATGGTCAATTAGCGCATATTAGTAAAGAAGCTAATGAAGTTTTAAATAGTTTGGAAAAAAGACTTAGTGATCTTGAAAATGAACCTAATGTTAGTAATCCTGAAAACGATACGCTGATAAAAGCCTCTACCAAAAGAGATGTCACACTGAGGTTTATTAAATCAATAGAAGAAGAACAAGAACATAGAAAGAATAATCCTGCTTTACGAGATGCTGCATCTGAATCGTTACCGAGAACTTTTCTTGAGGTTGCTAGACATAGATTGCCTGGAGCAACTTTTGATTCACTACTTCGAGAGGCTCTTGAAGCTTGTGCAGTTGATGAGAGTACTGAAGAAAATCAAGTTATTGATGAGCCTAAAGAAACTGTAAAAATTATGGATATACCCTCTTCCAACACAAATGCTTCACTTGTTGTTAGTATCGATTCAAGTGATGATTCCAAGAATGACTCTATTTGATTCAACACAAGAGTTAATAAGTTTTAAAGACCAAAATAATTCAAAAATTAACCTTACTTCAGAGAAAGATCCCATTTTATGTAATCATTGCAAAAGGACTGCATCAAATGGTGTTAGATGTTTAGGAATGTGTGTAGCAGATAATGATTACTAAAATAATTCAAATTTTTATATAAATAATCTGATGAAAATAATTAATAAATTAATTAAATTTTATTTATTAATAGATATCGGGTATTATTTATCGATATATAAAGAAAAGATCATTTTTCTATATATCAATAAGTAATTGAAACTTTATACCCTTTATTTGAAATTGAAGTTCTTAGAAAACTTCATAATTAAATGCGTAAAAAAATTAAATAAGGCGGCACCCAGATTCGAACTGGGGATAAAGGATTTGCAATCCTCTGCCTTACCACTTGGCCATGCCGCCGAAAAAGATTCGATTGAGTCTTTTTATGATCTTAACAGTAAGGTGTCTCATTCTCTATTATTTATATGCAATGGTCATGGAGAAGATGTAATCGCATCGGAGATAATAAAAAGATTACTAAAAAAAATAAAAAATAAAAATATTGAAGTTTTGCCGTTAGTAGGAAATGGAGATGTATTTAATTCCATAAAATCAAAGAATTTTCGTAAAATAGGATATTTAAAAGAGCTGCCTAGTGGAGGTTTTAGTAATCAAAGTCTGAAGGGATTTGTGCTTGATTTGTTTGCAGGATTTTTAATCGATAATTTAAGAAATTTTCTACTTGTAAAACAGAAGTCAAAACATAACTGCAAAATTATCGCAGTAGGCGATTTCTTGCCATTACTCTACGCTTGGAGTTCAGAATGCGAATTTAGTTTCATTGGAACTCCCAAAAGTGATCATACTTGGAGTAGTGGGCCAGGTTGGGATTTAAGCGATTTTTATCATAAGTTGAAAGGTTCTGAATGGGATCCATGGGAAATGTTTTTAATGAAATCTCCAAGATGTAAAAATTTAATTATGAGAGATAAAATTACAGCTAATAATTTGAATAGAAAAAATATTGATGCAAAATACTTGGGTAATCCAATGATGGATTTTGTTAATGCAACAAACGATAAGATATCAAATATTATTTCTTTTAAAAGGATTATTTTATTAGTTGGAAGTAGATACCCTGAAGCTCTTAAAAATCTTGATAATTTTCTAAATTGTTTGCAAGATTTTGATTTATCAAAGGATTTGGTAATACTTTTGCCTTTGAGCATTAATGCGAATGTGATTCAAATTCAAAATTATTTAAATAAATATGGTTTTATAAAACAGAGTAAAGTTAAATTTCTAATTGATGAAGATTCAGTATGGAAAAAGAAAGATCAATATGTAGTGATTGGAAAAGGTAAATTCAATTCATGGGCCAATATGGCAGAAGTTGGCTTGTCTAATGCAGGAACTGCTACAGAGCAAATTGCTGGCCTTGGAATTCCATCTCTTTCTCTACCGGGACCTGGACCACAATTTACAAAATCATTTGCAAAAAGGCAATCAAGATTATTGGGAGGTAGTGTTTTAGTTTGCAAGAACAAAAAAATTCTTTTAAAACGTTTAAGTTTACTTTTGAAAGGAAAAGTTGATAGGTTAGAACAAGCAAAAATTGGAAAAAAAAGAATGGGGGAATCCGGAGCAAGTAAGAAAATCGTAGATGCCATAAACCTTCATTTGTTATCTTAGTAAATGGCACTAGCTTATTAATTATTAATTCTTTTATGTATCCAATAAATGATCGGCAATATCTAAAAATTTGTGCAGAGATTGCAAAACTTATGAGTATAAGCTTATCTTCTGCTAAAAAGAAAGTAGAAATTCAAATTGCAAAAGAAGGCTCGAAAACTATTCAAGAAAAAATACAAGTTGCGCAAAATGTTTTAAAAATTTGTGAAAAAAATGATGGAGATAAATTAAGTTCTTCAAGAATACTTGATAAGCTTATGGAAACTCTTGATGGTGAAGATAATTTTTTAACTGAAGATTGATTCTTAATGTTCAAATATATTTGAGAATTTTAGTATGTCTAAATCAGCATGTACAGAAACTGTTTCGAAACATTTTTGAGCTAATTCATATCTATTCTCTCTTTCTAAGATAACTTTTAATTTATGCATAGCTTCAATTAAATATCTAACATCATTTGCTGCATAATCTAATTGATCTTTTGTTAAATCTTCGTTGCTACCCCAATCACTACTTTGCGAGCTTTTGTCCAGTTCTATACCTAACAATTCATTAATTAAATCCTTTAAACCGTGTTTATTTGTATAAGTTCTTGCCAACTTACTAGCAATTTTTGTACAAAAAATATTTTTTGTATTAATTTCAAGATTGCATTTTAGAGCTGCTACATCAAATCTCGCATAGTGAAATATTTTAGTAATTTTGTCATCTTCAAGAAGTTAAATTCATTGCATATTTGTACTAAACAGAGTCTATCTCTTCCATGAATTAAACCCATTGCTTCAGTGTCAATAGCTAGGTAGGATGATTTTTTATAAAAATTGTATAAATCTGCTGTTAAATCGCTATAAAGAAGATCAATATTTTTACTTTCAATAGTCATTTTTAGTAAGTTTTAAGGAAATTTAAGATTTAGAATATTACTTAAGATTTTATTTAATTAAGAATTTTTATCTAATGAGAATATTTTACAGAATAATTCTAAAAAATTATAATATGATGTAACTTTAATTTTTATTCTCGAGTTACTAGAAAAATTATTTAATGTCATATTCCTTAAATTCAACATTATTGCTGACAATTCTCTTGGCCATAGGATTATTTTTTTTTCTTAGGGCTTCTAGTAAAGATAGAACAACCATCGTTGAGATTTCATCTTCTCAGCAGCCAATTAAGGTTTTAAATGGTTTATGTGAATGGCTTAATTTGAGGGGATGGAAG
>LUMQ01000766.1_pt1 | contig 13394 bp, 15 predicted proteins | sample 729621 | NCBI WGS metagenome assembly LUMQ01 (sample SAMN03860259, study PRJNA289734) | marine metagenome | biome: seawater column; feature: ocean; material: water; isolation source: Red Sea water column Station 12 - depth 25m | place: Saudi Arabia: Red Sea | collected 2011-10-15 | depth 25 m | reverse complement strand
TAAATTTCTTTGAATTACTTGAAGACAATGATGATGTACAAAATGTTTATTCTAATGCTGAATTTGTAAATTAAATTATGTTAATAATAGGTATAGATCCTGGAATTTCTGGTTCAATTTGTTTTTTAGATAATGGAAAAATCCTAGATGTAATTGAAATGCCTATAATGACAGATGGGAAAAAAAATAAAAAACAAGTAAATGGCTCGCAAGTTTATAATGAAATTAGCAAAAGAATTAAACAATTTGAAAAAAATCAAATTAGAGTTGTGATTGAACACGTTTCTGCAATGCCTGGTCAAGGTGTTACTAGTATGTTTAATTTTGGACAATCGTTTGGAATTTTAAAGGGTATTTGTACCGCGATGCAATTACCCATGTACTTTGTAAGGCCCACAAAAATTTTGATAGCAAGTTTTTATCATGAAACTTACAAAATTGACGAATAGCTTTAAATATTCAGACAAAATCATGACACATTTAAGTGTGAGAAGACGATATGGAAGCTGATATCACGTCTCAAGCAGTTGGGCTAGCCTCAAGTGCTGATTTTTCTTTAATAAATTTATTTATTAGAGCTGACATAATTGTTAAGTCAGTTATCATAATGTTAATTGCTTGTTCTATATATTCATGGGCAGTAATAATTGAAAAATATAGATTGTTTAAAAAAATAAATCAATCTACCGAAGAGTTTGAAGCAAAGTTTTGGAATTCTAAATCTGCGGAAACTTTTTATAATAATCTACCTGCAAACGTTCAAGACCCGATGGCTTTAATATTTAAAGATGCGATGCAAAACTTATTGAAGAGAAGATCTAGAACAGACTTAAACAATAGAATGACCACAATGTTAGAGACGGGTATTGAAAAACAAATATCAAAAATCACTAAAGGTTTTACTTTTTTAGCAACAGTTGGATCAACAGCTCCATTCATAGGCCTATTCGGAACAGTTTGGGGAATTATGAACTCTTTTCAATCTATAGCAATTTCAAGAAATACGAGTTTGGCAATTGTTGCACCTGGAATAGCTGAAGCACTATTCGCAACTGCGTTAGGTCTACTAGCAGCAATACCTGCGGTTGTTGCATATAATAAATTTAATAATGACTCAATTAAGTATTCCCAAAAATTAGAAAATTTCTCAAAAAGATTTTTAACGATTATCTAAAATGGCTTTTAAATTAAATCGTTCATCAAAAGAACCAATGAGCGAAATAAATGTAACACCATTTGTGGATGTAATGTTGGTGCTTTTAATTATTTTTATGGTTACTGCCCCTTTGTTAACTGTAGGAGTTCAGGTTGATTTACCAGAAAGTTCTGCCGACTCTCTTCCTGAGGAAGCTGAACCACTGACTTTAACAATAAACTCTAAAGGTGAAATTTATATTCAAGAGTCAAAAGTTGAATATGAAAAAATAATAGCAAAAGTCTTAGCGGTTTCAAAAAATAGAACTGATACAAGAATTTATGTAAGGGGTGATAAAACAATTAATTATGGAAGAGTATTGGAAATTATGGGCTTACTATCTGGGTCTGGTTTCACCAAAGTAGCACTTATATCTGAACCATATAAAGAAAGGTAAGAAGTGAATAGAAGTATAATTATATCTTCTGTATCACATCTAGTTTTAATAATGATTACAGCTTTTAGTTTACCTTTCTTAGCTAAAAAACCAATTGATCTTCCCCCGATAGTATCTGTAGAATTAATACAGATCACAGATAAAACCAATATTCCATACGCACCTAAGGCAAAAAAAATTATAGAAAAAATTAAAGAGAAAGAAAAAAAGTTGGTATCTGAACAAGCTCCCCCAAAAAAAGTAAAAAAAATTAAACCAGATGCAGTTCCATTACCAGATGATAAGCCTAAAAAGGTTGAGAAAATAAAAGAAGATAAACAAAATCCAGAAAAAATTGACAATGAGGTTAAGCAAGTTTCTGAATTTGAAAAAAAAGAGTTATTCGATCCAAATAATATAGCAGCCTTAATTGATAAATCTAAAGTTGAAAGTGCTGAAATGATTAAAAAAAATAACAAAATTACACAAGATCAAAAAAAAAATGTTGAGAACGCAGGTTTATCTTTAAGCGAAGAGGATGCTTTAAAAGCTCAAATATTTGGTTGTTGGAGTATTCCTTTGGGTCTGCCTTACAATGAAAATTTATTAGTAAGAATTAAACTTCAACTGAATCCAGATGGAACAATTCAAGAGTCAGAGATTTTGGATCATGCAAGAATGAATAAACCTGGTCAAGGTTTTTATAAGGTTTTAGCGGAAAGTGCTTTAAGAGCAATAAAATTATGCCAGCCCTTAAGAGTTCCTACAACTGGTTATGAGAGATGGAAAGAATTACAATTAAATTTTGATGCAAGAGAAATGTTAGAGGGATAGAATATTTTTATGAGAAATCTAATTATTTTATTTTTAATATTTAGAGAAAACTTTAAAAAAAAAAGATATTGGATCAGAAATTTCTAAAGTTATCGAAAAAAATTTAAAAACTTCAGGTCTTTTTAATCCATTAGATAAAAATGCTTTTCTACAAGCGCCTGATATTGCTCATCTTAAACCGCGTTTCGAGGATTGGAATTTAATTAAAGCCCAAGCTTTAATCACAGGTAAAGTAAAAAATGTTGATGATAAACTTAGAGTTGAATTTAGATTATGGGATGTGCTGGCTGGTAAAGAAATGATGGCTCTTGCATTTACGACAGTTCCAAATAACTGGAGACGTGTTGGCCATATAATTACAGATCATGGATCAAGATGGTGCAAATAATAAATTTTTAACTTTAGGAAATGAACTTGTTTTGACACCAAGATTTAATCCTACAAGTCAAATGGTTACATATTTATCTTACTTTAGAAATTTACCTAGAGTTTATCTTCTTGATATAGAAACAGGTATTCAAGAAGTGGTAGGAGATTTTCCAGGAATGACTTTTGCTCCTAGATTTTCTCCAGATGGAAAAAAAATTATAATGAGTTTTGCTAAGGATGGAAATTCAGATATTTATACAATGGATTTAGAAAATAGAATTGTAGAGAAAATTACCAATCATCCCTCTATAGATACTTCACCATCTTATTCCCCGGATGGAAAATTTATTTGTTTTAACTCTGACAGAAGTGGGTACCAACAAATTTATGTCATGAAAAGTGATGGTAGCAATGTTAAAAGAATTTCTTTTGGAAATGGTTTATATGGTACCCCTGTTTGGTCTCCAAGAGGTGATTTAATCGCTTTTACAAAATTACATAAAGGTAAATTCTACATCGGTGTGATGAGAACCGATGGATCTGGTGAGAGATTGTTGACAGAAAATTTTTATCAAGAAGCTCCTTCCTGGTCGCCTAATGGACGAGTTTTAATTTTTTATAGAGAGACTAAAACTGATGATAAAGGAGAGGGTTTTTCTGCTAAATTGTGGTCAATTGATTTAACAGGCTACAATGAAAGGCTTGTAGATACCCCAACTGATGCATCAGACCCATCATGGTCATCTTTATTAAGTAATTAACTGAAAATATGTTGATTTTTTACCTTGAAACATTTAATTAGTTGTGAAAAAGTTAGTTATAAGAAATATTGACCAAGGAGCATTAATGAAATTAAACAAAATTTTAAAGAACACTTTTTTAGTATTATTTGCATGTTTAGTGTTGTCTGCTTGCGCAACATCAAAAAAATCTACAGGACAAATGCAAGGGGATGTTTACACTGGAACTGATACAGTTGAATATTTAGCTTCAGGTGTTCCTGACAGAGTTTTCTTTGCAACTAATGAGTCAGTTTTGACTACTGCATCAAGAGAAACTTTAAGAAAACAAGCGGCATGGTTAAGAAAAAATTCTGATATTACAATCGTGCTTGAAGGACATGCTGACGAAAGAGGAACAAGAGAATATAACTTAGCATTAGGTGAAAGAAGAGCTAATGCTGCTAAAGATTATTTAATGACTTATCAGTAAAAGCAAATTAATTTTAAAAAATTTAAGACCCTTAATTAATTCAATTAGTTAAGGGTCTTTTTTTTGCCATTATTTTAATCATAAGATTATTTTAATGCGACATATTTTAAGAAAATTTAAAATTATTTCACTTTGTTTAAGTAATTTTTTTTTAATAACTTATTCTTACGCTGACAATCATAATATTTATGAAATATTAGATCAAATTCAGAGAGATATAAAGACTCTAGAAAAAGCAGTATACTCAGGATCAATAGAATTAAATAGTGATAGCTCTGTAAATTTAAATTCAAATTTAGATAATAATTCAGAAGATGTTCTTACAAGACATTTATTAAAACTTTCAGAAATTGAAAATCAATTTCAGGAACTTACAAATAAGTTTGAGGAAATAAATTTTAAGTTAGACAAACTATCTAACAGGATGTCAAAAGTGCAAGCAGATAATCAAATAAGATTTCAGGACTTAGAAAATGTTGTGTCTTCTGATGCAACTACAAATAAATTAACAAAAAAAACAAATAGTGAGCAAATGGAAGTTTTACCCGGAAGTTCTCAACCTCAAGATTTGGGATCGATATCATATAAAGATACAGCGCTTTTCAAGCTGAAGAAAAAATTCTTCCAAATGAGTCTCCAGATAAACAATATCAGTTTGCTACAAGCTTTTTAAAAGTTGGTGATTATTCAACTGCTGAAAGAGCATTCAGAGAGTTCGTTGACACAAATCCTGAACATAATCTAGCTGGGAATGCTCAATATTGGTATGCAGAAACTTTTAGGATACGACAATTGTATACGGATGCAGCCTCAGCATATTTAGAAGGTTATCAGAGATACCCTAAAGGTGAAAAAGCACCTATAAACTTATTAAAGCTTGGTGTATCAATGGTACAAATTGGAGAAAAAGATCAAGGTTGCAAAATGATCAATGGTGTTGAAGAACAATATCCAGAGGCAAACCAATCTGTGATACAAAAAGCTAAATATGAGTCTCAGAAATTCGAATGCAACAACCAAAATTCCTAAATTTTTAAGAGATAACTTAAATAATAAAAGAATAAATAAGATTTATAAAAAATTTGAAATCTCTTTAAATTTAGATGAAAGTTTTGCAGTTGCAGTCTCAGGTGGTCCAGATAGTCTTGCTTTAGCTTTTTTATCTAAAATTTATGCAATTAAAAAAAATTTAAAATCAAAGTTTTATATTATCGACCATAAACTTAGACCTGAGTCTACAAAAGAGGCTAAATTTGTTTTAAATTTGCTTAAAAAAAACTTTATAAAATCAGAAATATTAACTTGGAAAGGAAAGAAACCAAAGAAAAGCATCCAGTCAATTGCTAGGACAAAAAGATATGAAATACTTTTCAAGAAATGTAATCAATTAAAAATCAAAGATATTTTAATGGGGCATCACGAGGATGATTTAATTGAAAATTTTTTTATAAGACTTCTGAGGGGTAGTGGAATAAAAGGTCTCACATCTCTAGACATAAAGACAACAATAAAAAAAAAGAACATATTAAGACCTTTAATTGATATAAAAAAAGAGGATTTAATTTTTATTTCAAAAAAAGTTTTTAATTTTTATGTAGAAGATCCAACAAACTATGATGAAAAATATCAAAGAGTTCGAGTAAGAAAATTAATGAAAAATCTTGAAAGAGATGGTTTAGATAAAAATAAATTAAAAAAAACAATTAAAAATTTAAAATATGCAAACAAAGTAATTGAGTTTTATGTTAATAAAAATTTACGAGAAAATACCTCTTTTTTAAATAATAAAAAAAGATTAGTTATCAATAGTGATTTTTTTCTCCAACCCCAAGAGGTTACTTTTAGAGCCTTTTCAGAGTCATTAAAGTTAATTGGTGAAAAATATTATTCTGTAAGAGGAAAAAAATTAGAAAAAATTATCCGGGAAGTTGAAAATAATCGATTGAATAGAGCTACATTAGGTGGTTGTATTATTGAAAAGGTCAATCAATCAATAATTATCTCTAAAGAGCCCTAAAATAATGCCACTTTACACAAAATGCCACTTGTTAAATTGATAATAATTCTTATTTTAAGCCTATGAATATGAAAAACATTGCAATGTGGGCTATCATAGTTTTTTTAACTATTGGTCTTTATAATATGTTTAAAAATCCCCAAACAAATATTAGAGGTGGGGACAAGGTTATATTCTCAGAATTCTTGACATCTGTTGAAAATGGAGAAGTATTAAAAGTAGAAATCCAAGGTAACAATATTAAAGGTGTGTATTCAAATGGAAACTCATTTACAACTTATTCTCCTAACGATCCAAATTTAATTGAAAAACTTTCTGAAAAAGGAGTGAGTATTTCAGCTGCACCTATTGAAGAAAAAATGCCATCATTATTTGGTGTCCTGCTTTCATGGTTTCCTATGTTGTTATTAATTGCTGTTTGGATTTTTTTCATGAGACAAATGCAAGGTGGTAAAGGTGGAGCTATGGGTTTTGGAAGATCAAAAGCAAAAATGATGAATGAACTTAAGGGTAAAGTTACATTTAATGACGTTGCAGGTGTAGAAGAAGCAAAGGAAGAAGTTGAAGAAATTGTAGAATTTTTAAAAGATCCAAGAAAATTTAGTAGACTTGGAGGAAAAATACCTAGAGGTGCTTTATTGGTCGGTCCACCAGGCACTGGAAAAACTTTATTAGCTAGAGCGATAGCAGGTGAAGCTGGAGTACCATTTTTTACGATCTCAGGTTCAGATTTCGTTGAAATGTTTGTAGGAGTTGGTGCTTCTAGAGTGAGAGATATGTTTGAACAAGGAAAAAAAAATTCCCCTTGTATAATTTTCATAGATGAAATTGATGCTGTTGGAAGAAGTAGGGGTGCTGGTTTAGGTGGTGGAAACGATGAACGAGAACAAACTCTTAACCAGCTTTTAGTTGAGATGGATGGTTTTGATACTAATGAAGGAGTAATAATTATTGCTGCAACAAACAGACCAGATGTATTAGATCCCGCTTTATTAAGACCAGGTAGGTTTGATAGACAAGTAGTTGTATCCAATCCTGACATAATTGGACGAGAAAAAATTTTAAAGGTTCATGTTAAAAAAATAAAAATGGCACCGGATGTTAATTTAAGAACAATTGCAAGAGGTACACCTGGTTTTTCTGGTGCAGATCTAGCTAACTTAGTAAATGAGTCAGCCTTATTGGCGGCTAGAAAAAATAAGAGAATTGTTACACTCAATGAGTTTGAGGAGGCGAAAGATAAAGTAATGATGGGAGCTGAGAGACGTTCGATGGTGATGACAGAGGATGAAAAAAAATTAACAGCTTATCATGAAGGGGGTCATGCGCTGGTATCTTTCAACATGCCAAGTTATGATCCTATACATAAAGCAACTATAATTCCTAGGGGCAGAGCATTAGGTATGGTTATGAATTTGCCAGAAAGAGATAAACATGGTCATTCTATAAAATATTTAAAAGCAAGGTTGGCAGTTTGTTTTGGTGGAAGAGTTGCTGAAGAAGTAATTTTTGGAAAAGATAATATATCAACAGGAGCAGGTGGAGGTAGTGGATCAGATATAAATCAAGCTACGCAACTTGCCAGAGCCATGGTAACTAAGTATGGAATGAGCGAAGAAATGGGACCTGTTGAATATGGCGAAAATCAAGAAGAGGTTTTTTTAGGAAGATCAGTAACACAAACTCAGTCAGTCTCTGAGGAAGTAGCACAAAAAATAGACAAAGAAATCAGAAAGCTTATAGATGAGGGTTATAATACTGCAAAGAAAATTTTGACTGAAAAAGTTGAAGATTTACACAAAATTGCTAAAGCTCTTATGACTTATGAGACATTAACTGGTGAAGAAATTGAAAATATAATCAATAAAAATATATACCCAGCAGACAAACAAGACTTAAAAGTAGAAGATGATAAAGGGTCAGCAATGGGTGCTCTAGGCCTAAAACCAAAAATTGTTCATTAGACTGAATGTCTAGATATTACACTAGAGTGTGTAATTTCTATTATGGTGCAAAATCTAAATTATTAGTTAAGAAAAAAAAGACATTACCACTTCATAATAATCCTGAAATTTCTTTTGACAAAATAGAAATAATAACAAGAAATTCAAAAAAATTAATTTCTTTAAATGAAGTGAACAAATTACATGTAAATTTAAAGACAAAAGTAAAAAAAGATCTAAGATTAATTACAAAAAAAAAAAGAAATATTAAAAATTTAAATTTTCAAAATATTCCTCAAATAATGGGTATTTTAAATATTACTCCAGACAGTTTCTCAGATGGTGGAAAATTTTTTAATTATGCATCAGCCAAAAAACAATTAAATTTTCTTTTAAATTCTGGCGCAAACCTTGTTGATATTGGAGCAGAGTCCACTAAACCTGGATCTAAAGCTATTAAATCAAAAATAGAATGGAATAGACTCAAAAATATTTTAAAATTAATTGATAAAAAAAATTTTATATCTCTAGATACTAGAAAATCAGAAATCATGGAAAAGGGAATTAAACTAGGAGTAAAATTAATTAATGATGTTTCTGGTCTTAATTTTGATAAAAACTCAATCAAGATTTTAAAAAAGTATAATATACCTTTCGTACTCCAACACTCACTTGGTAATCCTGACGTAATGCAAAAAAATCCAAAATATAAAAATGTATTATTAGATATTTACGATTTTTTTGAAGAAAAATTAAATAATTTACGTCAAAATGGAATTTATCATAATAATATAATCTTAGACCCTGGTATAGGTTTTGGAAAAAATTTGAAACATAATATGACGATAATTAAAAATATATCAATTTACCATTCTTTGGGTTTGCCTATACTGCTTGGTATTTCTAGAAAAAGATTTATAAAAGATTTATCTGGAAATAATGATAGCTCTTTAAGAATTGGAGGAACAATAAGTAGCAGTATTTTTGCAATGTTACAGGGTGTACAAATGTTGAGAGTTCATGATGTCAACGAAGTTAATCAAGCTATAAAAGTTTTCAAAGCACTTATAAATAAATAATGAAGTATTTTGGCACTGATGGAATTAGAGGGCAGGTAAATAGTGGGAACATTAATGGAGATATGTTCTTTAAGTTTGGACTAGCAGCAGGAAAATATTTCACAAATTTAAAAAAAAGAAAACAAACAGCAATTATTGCTAAAGATACTAGACTTTCAGGATACGCATTAGAACCAGCACTAGTTTCTGGTTTAGCTTCTGCAGGAATGCACGTTTATACACTGGGTCCATTGCCGACTAATGGCCTTGCAATGTTGACAAAATCAATGAACGCAAATCTTGGTATTATGATCACTGCTTCACACAATTTATTTTATGATAATGGTTTAAAGTTATTCGGTCCTGATGGATTAAAACTATCTGATAAAATTCAAAAAAAAATTGAAAATTTAATAGATAGCAAAGTTCAAAAACACTTATCAAATCCAAAAAAATTAGGAAGGGTTAAAAGGCTAGAGACTGGAACTGATGAATATATTAAAATTTGTAAAAAAAAGTTATCAAGAAACTTTAAATTAAATAATTTTAAAGTAGTTTTAGATTGTGCAAATGGAGCTGGATATAAATCTGCACCAAAATTAATCAGATCACTTGGAGCAAAATTAAAAGTTATAGGCAATAAACCAAATGGGTTTAATATTAATAAAAATTGTGGTTCAACTTTTCCAGAAAAACTACAAAGAAATGTTAAAAAATTCAAAGCAGATTTGGGTATATCTTTAGATGGAGATGCTGACAGAATAATAATGTGTGATGAAAAAGGATCTATAATTGATGGTGATCAAATTATCGCTGCATTAGCTTTACAATGGAAAAAGAGAAAAATTCTCAAAGGAGGCGTTGTCGGGACCTTAATGTCAAACTATGGTTTAGAAAAATTTTTAAAAGAAAAAGGTATTAAATTTTTAAGAGCTAATGTTGGGGACAGATATGTTAAGGAATTGATGCAAAAGAAAAAATTCAATTTAGGAGGAGAACAATCGGGTCATATTATTTTAGGAAAATTTGCAACAACTGGCGATGGTGTGCTTGTCGCTTTAGAGATTATCAAATCAATGAATAGAAAAACTAAAGCCAGTGATTTTTTTAATGTCTTTAAAAAAATTCCACAAATTTTAGAAAATATAAAAATAAAAGATGATAAAATACTTAAAAATCACTCTGTTAAAAGATCCATTAAAATTGCAAAAAAATTAATTAAAAATCAAGGTCGAATTCTTGTAAGAAAATCAGGCACTGAACCAAAGATAAGAATAATGGGTGAGAGTGAAAATAAAATTTTGCTTAAAAAATGTATAAAAATGATTTCAAAAGAATTTAAATAAATTGAGATTAAAGTCTAAAATTTTGATAATTGCTGGATCAGACTCATCTGGTGGGGCTGGTATACAGGCAGATATCAAAACTGTCACTAGTCTTGGCTCTTATGCAATGACTGCTATTACAGCAGTGACTGTTCAAAATACAATGGGTGTTAAATCAGTTATTTCAATACCAACTAATGAAGTAAAAAATCAAATTATTTATTCATCAAGAGATATAAGACCTGATGCCATTAAAATAGGTATGCTTCACTCTACTGAAGTTGTCGAAAAAGTAGCTCACGCTTTGAAAATATTAAAAGTAAAAAAAATTGTTTTAGACCCTGTAATGGTTGCAAAGGGTGGTGCTAAATTAATTGATAGTAAAGCAATACAAACTTTAAAAAAAAAGCTATTAAAAAATGTTCTTTTGATCACACCAAACATTCCAGAAGCAGAAATTTTAGCAGAGACTAGTATTAAAAACAAAGAGGATATGATTTTTGCAGCAAATAAATTGATAGATTTAGGAGCTAAAAATGTATTGTTGAAGGGTGGCCATTTAAAATCAAAAAAAGTAATAGATTTATATCTAAGCAAATCTGATTTTAAAGTCTTTACAAGTTTTAGGCATAGAACAAAAAATACTCATGGTACAGGATGTACGTTATCTAGTGCGATAGCAACTTTTCTTTCATGTGGAAAAAGTATTAAGAGCGCTTGTGCGTTGGGAATTAAATATGTAAATTCTGCGATACTGACAAATCCAAACTATGGAAAAGGACATGGTCCCATAAATCATGTTAATTCAATGAAAATAAAACAAAAATTTAATTAATGAAAAATATTGTTGTTGTTGGTTCTCAATGGGGAGATGAGGGAAAAGGCAAGATAGTTGATTGGTTATCTGAACAAGCTGATGTTGTAGTTAGATTTCAAGGTGGTCACAACGCGGGCCATACTCTTGTAATAAATGGTGTAACTTATAAACTTCGACTACTTCCATCCGGAATTGTAAGAAAAAATAAAATATCAATAATTGGAAATGGAGTTGTCGTTGACCCCTGGGCATTATTAGATGAAATTGAGGAAATTAAATCAAAAGGAGTTAAGGTCGACACTGATAATTTTATAATTTCAGAGTCTGCAAATTTAATTTTACCTTTTCATAGGGAAATGGATGAAATCCGTGAAGATAGTGCGGGTAAAGGAAAAATTGGAACAACCAGAAGAGGTATCGGACCAGCATATGAAGATAAAGTTGGTAGACGATCAATAAGAGTAATGGACTTGAGATCTGAAAAAAATCTAGATCAAAGGTTAGAGTCTGTTCTTTTACATCATAATGCAATTAGAAAAGGCTTAGGTAAAAAAATCTATGAGAAAGATCAATTAAAAAAAGATTTATTAAAAATTGCTCCTAACATCTTGAAATACTCAAAACCAGTTTGGTTGAAACTTGACGAATTCAAAAAACAGAAAAAAAGAATATTATTTGAGGGAGCTCAAGGCATATTACTAGATGTTGATCATGGTACATATCCATTTGTGACATCCTCAAATACTGTAGCGTCAAGCGCCGCTACTGGTACAGGGTGTGGACTAAACACAATTAATTATGTTTTAGGAATCACTAAAGCATATACGACTAGGGTTGGAGAAGGTCCGTTTCCAACAGAATTAAAAGATGATATTGGCGAACTTTTAGGAACAAGAGGAAAAGAATTTGGAACAGTTACAAGTCGAAAAAGAGATGAAATAAAGATGTGCGTTGAATATGAATTAGATGGAAAAAAAATTAATTATTTACCAGCAGCAGTAGAGGATCAGCTCAAAATAAAACCTATTTATAAAACTTTTGATGGCTGGAAAAAATCAACAAGTGGTATTAAGAATATAGATGATCTTCCAGAAAATGCCAAAAATTATATTAAAGAAGTTGAGAATTTTATTGAGACAAAAATATCAAGTATTTCAACCAGCCCGGAACGTGATGATACGATATTAATCGAAAATCCTTTTGAGATTTAATTTACAGGTAATAAGTTTTTTGACTTTGCGAGTAAAAGCATATGCTTTTGTAATTTTTCAAAAGCTTTATTTTCAATTTGTCTTACTCTTTCTCTACTAATTTTATATTTTTTACTTAGGTCTTCCAATGTAGTTGGATTATCATTTAATCTTCTAGAATATAAAATTTCTCTTTCTCTTTCATTTAGGACTTGAATTGAGTTTTTTAACAAGTCTTTTCTTTGTTCCATTTCCTCTTGATGAGCAAATTTTAAGTCATGATCTAATTCTTTATCAACCAACCAGTCTTGCCACTCATCGCCATCTTCACCAACTTGTGCATTAAGAGAGAATTCTTTTCCCGATAATCTTCGATTCATCGAAATGACCTCATCTTTACTAACATCAAGCTTGTTAGCTATTTCATCAACATGTTCATTTTTTAAATCACCTTCTGTTTGGGGAGCTATTTGGTTTTTTAATTTCTTAAGATTAAAAAATAATTTTTTTTGTGCAGTTGTTGTACCAATCTTGACTAAACTCCACGATCTTAAAATATATTCTTGTATTGAAGCTTTTATCCACCACATCGCGTATGTGGCTAATCTAAAACCTTTTTCAGGTTCAAATTTTTTTACCGCTTGCATTAAACCAATATTTCCTTCAGAGATCATCTCATTTACTGGTAATCCATATCCTTTGTATCCCATTGCAATTTTCGCAACCAATCTCAAATGACTCGTTACTAATTTTTCTGCTGCTTTGATATTACCAGTTGTTTTCCAATTTTTTGCCAACATATATTCTTCTTCTGCATCAAGCATAGGGAATTTTTTAATCTGTTCCAAATATGCAGATAGACCACCTTCATTACTTAAAATGGGCAAGTTATTATTTATTGCAGTATTCATAATGAGTTTATCTAATTAATTATTTATATTTTTCAATGATTTATTTATTAGTATTTCTTAGTATTTTTAAAATATTCTCAAGTTCTAGAGGTAAATTTGAGTTGAAAGTCATTTCTTTGCTTTTCGTGGGGTGAATGAAGCCTAGAG
>LUMQ01001271.1_pt1 | contig 13408 bp, 13 predicted proteins | sample 729621 | NCBI WGS metagenome assembly LUMQ01 (sample SAMN03860259, study PRJNA289734) | marine metagenome | biome: seawater column; feature: ocean; material: water; isolation source: Red Sea water column Station 12 - depth 25m | place: Saudi Arabia: Red Sea | collected 2011-10-15 | depth 25 m | reverse complement strand
AATAAATACTACATTATTAACGAGAATATTAAAAGAGGTATTAAAAACAATGAAAATTAAAGCTGAATACATATGGATAGATGGTAAAACACCAACTGCTAAGTTAAGAAGTAAAACCAAAATTATGGATCAAGGAACTGAACCTCCAATTTGGGGATTTGATGGATCAAGTACCGAACAAGCAACAGGAGACCAATCTGATTGTGTTTTAAAACCTGTATCACAATTTCCAGACCCTATTAGGGGTGGAGATAACATACTTGTGATGTGCGAAGTATTGAATGTAGATATGACACCTCATGCTTCAAATACCAGAGCAGCATGTGTTGCCTCTGCCGAGAACTTTTCTGAGTTTGAACCAATGTTTGGTTTGGAGCAGGAATATACATTTTATGAACAATCTTATGATTCATTAAAGTATGGTCAGCCACTTGGTTTTCCACCATCTGGATACCCTGCGCCACAGGGAGGATATTATTGTGGAGTTGGTGCAGATGAGGTATATGGCCGTTCAATTTCAGAAGACCATGCTACAGCTTGTATGGAAGCTGGACTTAACATTTCTGGTACAAACGCTGAAGTTATGCCAGGTCAATGGGAGTTTCAAATTGGACCTGTAGGTGCACCTGATATTGGTGACCAAATATGGATAGCAAGATGGCTTCTGTATAGAATTGCTGAAGATTACAATATTTCTGCAACTCTTACACCAAAACCAGTAAAAGGTGACTGGAACGGAGCAGGTATGCATACAAACTTTTCTACAAAACAAATGCGTGAAGATGGTGGATACGATGCAATAGTTGCTGGATGTGAAGCGCTCGGAAAAAATGCTGAATTTCACGTTCAAAACTATGGTGCAGGGATAGAAGATCGGCTTACAGGGGATCACGAAACACAAAGATTTGATACATTCTCTTATGGTGTTAGTGATAGAGGTGCATCAATAAGAATACCTTGGCAAGTAGAGGTCGATAAAAAAGGTTATTTAGAAGATAGAAGACCTAATGCAAATGCAGACCCCTATGTCATTGCTACAGTAATGATTGACACAATTTGTTCTGCAGCTTCTGGTTAGCTTGAGGTATTAATAGCAACTATTTCTTCAATTTTTTGTTGAAAAAGATTTACATTATTATTGAAAGAATCTAAAGCTGCGGCTCTTCTTTCACCAGTATCTGATGAAGTAAGGCCTTCTAAAAGCTCTAAAGTATCTTCATATATTAATTGAGCAAGAGATTTCAACTCTTCATGGCTTTTTATCAATCCTGCAAAGGTATTTGGAGGCCCAGGCTCGTTCACTGTTAATACAAATTGTTCTGCATCTTCAATAAAGTTTGCAAATTCATCTTTTGCTTCTTGGTAAGTTACACTTTCATTATCCCAATTGTCATTGGCTTCAAGAACTTTTGATGCCAAGTCAATGGATTGAATTTTTTCGGAAGAAATTTCTTCTAAATAGGTTACTACTTCATCAGGCAATGTTGTAGTAGTTGTAGTTGTTGATTCTTCTGTTGTTGTCTCAGTCTCAACTACCTCTTCCACTTGTGATTCCTCTGGTTGAATCTCAAGGTTGTTATTAGCGGCTACTCTATTTATAAATGTATAAGTTGTAGCAATCATTCCTATAAGGACTAATGGTAAGACCAATCTTCCAGGTTTAGGATCCTCATTAAATGTTTCCATGTTTACAGTTTATCAAATATGTTGATAATATCTTGATTTATGGTCTCCCAGCTCACATTCTCGCCTTTTGTAATTGTTACAAAATCAGGACCAAAAAAAGTAGATTTAACACCTTCAATATTTTGTAATTGTTTAGAAATGGAAAATTGGGTATTTTCATTATGGAAATTAGAAGATGATATATTCTTAGCTAGCACTTTTTTAGCATTAGGATTGGGTGTATCTATTAATTCCATATTTATAATTAATTTTAATATAAAAAACATTATTATATGACAGTATGAATTATGAAAATATGAATAATCAAATAACAAATATAAATTTTCAAAAAAAGCACATGTACAGTGTGTTTGGATTGTATCTATTTTCATTAGGTTCAATTTACCTTGGCTATTCCGTATATCTTCTTATGGAATCCATAGGTATTATTGAACAACAAGTTATTACATGGAATGCACAAGGATTATTTTGGTTTTTAATACTTTTCTGTGTATCGCTCTTTGTTTTATTTATTCCTGTTGAGTTTTTGAATATTTTCAAAATATATAATTCTTCATTTCGAGACCTCATTACAAATATTATTATTGCTATATTTACCTCTCTCTTTTTTCTTATTTTTTTTCAATTCTTTATTGACCCAGAATCAAAAATATTAAGTGATGTAATTGATATTGGTAAAGCTGTTTCATTTTCTGGCTTTATAGCAGTACCTCTAGTTTTATTTTTACAGCATAATTTGTTAAGAACTATTGACCTAAAAGATTCAGTATCATACAGTGTTGTTTTATTTCTTTGGGTAATGTCCTCTCAAATATTCTTATAAGAAAATTTACATTTCATCTACTGGAAATATACCTAAAGACTCCATTAACAATTTCGAATAATCTACAAAGTAGCTGGTAATCAACAACTTATTAGACATAATTTCCAAATCGCTATTGTCTAAAATATTATCACTTTGATACATTGAATTATATAAATTTGATAATTCATATAGATAATCTGCAAGGTGATGTGGTTCACTATTATTTAAAGCTTGCTCAAAATAAATTTCAAATTTCATAAAACTATAAATTAGGTTTAAATCCTTTTCATCTAATTTTGTTATATAAAAATCTTTTTCTAATTTTAACTTTGATTTATTCAATAATTTTTTAGCTCTAACAAGTGCATACTGCACGTAGATTCCAGTTTTTCCACTAATATTAGAAAATTTTTCTAAATCAAATTTGTAATCTGTTTTTCTATTTGTAATTAGATCGCTAAAAGTAAGAATTGTATTAGCTAATTTATTAATTGTTGAGTCATCTAGATTCTTATTTATATCTTTTACGTAATATTTAGTTTCTTCAAACAAGTCAATTAGTTTTTTTGTTCCGCCTTCTCTTGTCTTGAATGGATTTCCTAAAGAGTCATTTACAGTACCAAATGCTATATGCTGAAAATCAGCATTATCAATTCCAAAATATTCAACACATTGGAACAGCTGATTAAAATGCAATGATTGTCTTTTATCAACAACGTATAATACTGTGTCAAAGTTCTGACTTTTTCTATTAATTACTGTTGCTAAATCTGTAGTTAGGTACAGATATGACCCATCAGATTTTGTTATTAATATTTTTGGATCTGTATTTAAACTAACAACATAAGCTCCACTATCTTCAGTTATTTTTTTCTTTTCTAAAAGAGATTCAAGCATTTCAGGAATTAAATAATTGACATCACTTTCTCCAAGAATCAAGTCAAATTTATGGCCAAGTATTTCAAGAACTTGAGTTATAGATTTTATTGAAACCTGTCTTATAACACTCCACTGTTGAATCGTTTCTTTATCGCTTTCGTTTAACTTTTTATTTATTTGCAGAGCAGATTCTCTAAATTCTTCATCCTCTGAATATAAACTAGACGACAAAGGATAAATTTTCTCTAATTCTTCAATTGTTATATTTTCAGAATCTATTTTATGAATACTCATATAACCTATTATCTGAGCGATTGGCATACCCCAGTCACCTAAATGAATATCGCTAGTAACCTTATTTCCAGCTAACTTATTAATTTCATAAATACTTCTTCCTATATTTAATGATCTTAAATGACCAACATGGAGAGGTTTTCCAATATTTGGTCCCCCGTAGTCGAGAATTATATTTTTTTTATTTTCAAGTTTTATAGCTTTTCTTATATTTTCAAACGTATATTGAAATTTTTTTATATTTATTTCTAAATTTAAGAAATTTTTATCAGTCACCTCAAATGAACTGACAATATCTTCTTCTTTAATTATCTTATTAGTTGAGGAAATAATATCTTTTATTTGTTTGTGTCTTTGATGTTTAACAAGATTATTTATTTGAAATTGATATTTTGCTTCGTTGCAAGTTTTTATATCAATGGTTTCAAAGATGTTAAATTCTTTTAAATTTTCTTCTAATTTGTTTATTAGGCTTTTTAGTTGGTACATTTATTTGTTTTTGTATTGTTTTATAAAATAAAGTATAAATAAACAGTTGTCGATCAAATAGCGTTTAAATAATCTTCTTGGTTCTTGAACAAGTCTAAATATCCACTCCATTCCTATATTTGCAAGTATTTCAGGAGCTTTAAATTTTGCTCCTGAAACCCAGTCAAAAGTAAAACCTATTCCAACAAGGTTTGAATTTATTTCATATTTGTTTTTAAGCTTATTAATAAAAAGCTCCTGCTTTGGAAAACCTAATGACACCCAGACAATACTTGGCTGAATTTTTAAGATTTCTTGAACATAATCGTCATTCAAGAGATCTTCGACCTCCTTGATCGGTGGACAAACATACCCAACAATTTTTGTATCGGGATTAGATATTTGAAACTTTTTTATTATTTTTTGTACAACTTCCTCTTTATTACCAAAAAAATAATGTGTAACATCTTTATTTTCACTTATTTCTAGTGTTTTATTAAATAAGTTAAATCCATCTACCCTTCTTTGATTATTTTTGTATAGTAATTTGGATGCTAATGCAACCGGAAATCCATCTGGTGTACAAATATCAAAATTATTAAGGACATCATTTATCTCAATACTTTTAGAAGCTCTTACAAGTGAATTTGCATTACAAACAGCCACCGTAAGTTTCGACTCATTAATTAAACGATTTGCAACTTCATCAATAGTTGTTTCATTGATATATGTATTTAGAACTAAATGTTTTTTCATTAATATATAGAGTATAAAACCATTTAATATTATGCGCCTGTGGCTCAATTGGATAGAGCATCTGACTTCGGATCAGAGGGTTGGGGGTTCGAGTCCCTCCAGGCGTGCAAACTCAATTAATTTTCTTGACCTGTTTGATAAAGAAAATTTACTGTAAAGATCTTTTTCTATAGGACTTGTCTCCTTTATTTTTTTAATTGCATCAATAAAAGCAGATTTATTATTTTCTTCAAAAAACAATATATTATCACTAAAAGGTAGTTTTCTGTGTGAATCAAAATCTACTGCAATTATTTTTAGACCTGCAGCTAAATATTCAAAATATTTAAGTGGAGATGTAAATTTTGTTGAGTGAATATTTTTACTTGAGTTAATCAGAATACCAATATCAGATTGAAGCATTACTTGGATTGTTTTATCATGATTCAATCTTCCCAAGAAGGTTACATTGTCTGGAATGTTGCTTCCTTTTTTATTTTTTATTAATTCAACATATTCTTCAGGGCCTCCAACAATTATTAAATTGAAATCATTTAAACTTTCACTTTCAAAGCAAGAAATTATAAAATCTAAATTTCCATTTTCTAGAATTATTACATTTGCATTGTTTTTTGCTAAAAAGAAAAAAATCCAATCAGATCTTGTAATGTAGGCATCATGATTTTTATTATTTTGTATGTACTTAACTGCTTGTCTTGACCATAAAAAATGACTGATGTGGAACATAAGTTTTTCAAAAATAGCAACTTTTTTAAATGGTAAATTATGTTTGAGCATTGTGACTTTAAAACTAGTTTCGAAATTGTAAAAATTTTTTAACTTTACTATATCATCTGAACATGTATTTTCTCTTTTTGGAAAAACTAGTTCGACATCAATTCCTTGTTTAGATAGCTCAACTATGTTTGTTATCGATTGTAAAGAATTAGCGGTTTCGGCAGGAAAGCTTTGATAAGTTACATATGCTAACTTGTTTTTATTTGTCATTGCACTTTCGAATGTTTAAATATTTTATTTGAATTTATAAGAAGTAAAAATAACAAAAATGAGTTTAAATAAAGAAGTGAATCACTTTTTAGTAAATTAATTAGAAAGTAAATATTAAGCAGAACATAGTAAATGTTATCTTTATTAAGATAAAACTTGCTAAAAATAAAAACTAATAAAAGAATTAAACCAAAAACACCAAAAAATATTAAATATGAAAGTATTGAGGAGTGTGGAAGTATTAAGCCAAAATTTGCTTTAGAAGCATGACCAAAATAATAATCTGCTAAATTAATTGAACCTATGATTGTAGTAATATTTGGAATACCATTTCTATCACTAAAGTGGTACTCTTCGACTAAAAAATTTAAAGAAGTTGAAATTTTATCTTTACTATTGGTATTCAAAATTACTTCATAAAATCTATTATCGTCAATAGGGGTTCTTCCAAATTCGTTTGTATCAAGATATTCAATATTTGAAATTGTAAAGCCTTCTTTTATAAGCTTTCTACTAGATTCATTAAAGTCATAAGAGTTAAAATAAGAAAAATAAATAATAGGAAAAAATAATATTGTAAATATTACAAGTGTATATTTTGTTTTTTGATTTTGAATTTTTAAAAATATGAAGAACAACAGAATTACAATCAACATTGAAGTCATCGCAGCAAAATTATTTGATTTATAAAGTCCATATATATTAATCAGAAGCAAACATATTTCTAAAGGACTTAATTTCATTTTTTTATACACAGAAGTGAAAATTGTAAATAGGATAACAAAAGCATAAAATTCTCCAATTGCTTCCGCACTAGAACTTATTCCTCTCCAGGCATTTCCAGCAACTGGATCGAAAGTTTTACTTGCAGTCTTGTTTAATCCGAGGTAGTAGTATGTAAAAAAATTAATTACAGGACTTACCGCTGAAATGAGTGAGAAAAAGACAACCAAAACTCCAGAAGCTAAAAAATTAATTTTTAACTTATTAAGCTCAACATTTTTTAGAGATATTTTACATATGTACACAAATCCAAAAATAACAAACAAAAATGACATGGACCAATAGAAAATAGAATTTTGATTATAGGAAGAACTACTAAAACCTTTTAATTTGTCTACATCAAAATATAAAATATCTTCATTTATGAAACTTATCCATAGGTAGGTAATAATCAAGTTAATAATTACCAATATTTTGTAAACATTTTTTCTTAACATTATTGAAATACCGATGAATATCAAGCATATATAAATTACATTTAGGTTACTGCTGTTGTATGTACCGGGAAAAACAAAAAGTATCGGAAGATAGTATATTATGTTGTTAATTCGTGTTTCAACCAGAATTGAAAAAAGTTTTAAAACTATAAAAAATGTAAGTAGTAGTGAGTAAAGTTGAAAATTATCGTTGAGACTTGATGAGTATATTTTTGAATTCATATTATAAAAAGATTCTTCAGAAACAAAATGTAAGAGAAGCAAAAGTAAGGTAACGAAGATTGAAGAATTTTTGAAGTTTAATTTACTTATCTTTTTGTCTTTTGGAATAATTGAAAAAAGTAATAACCAAAACAATGACTGAATTATTATATCTACGTTTAAATTAGTTCCAATATAAACAATGTTTTTATCATTCAAATAGTCAGCGCTATTAATTTTTGCAAAACAATTAATTGATGAAGGGTTATCAAGTTGTAAAGAATAAGAACTATTTAAATTTTTACTTAAAAATTCAAAAAATGAAAATTCACAAACATTTGATTCAAATTCACCAATATTTTCATTATTTATTGTAGGTACATTATCTAAATTCTCAGATGAATTTATCATCCAAGGAACGAAAAGAATAAGGATAAGAAAAACAAACTTTATTGTAGTCTCACTCTTTAAGATGTTTTCTCCTTTTTTCTATTTAAAAATCGATTCAAATATTTTAAAATTTCAGGAATTAATAATACAAAAGTTAATATTGACAAACCAAAGAATAGATTTCTTTCATAGTTTCCAGTCTCTACAATATTATTTACCCATCCACCATTTACATAATTTGCACATTCAATCCATGAATTTACCATGATCGTATCACCTATCTCGTTAAATAATGTTATAGGATTAAAATTTGGATCTGGTTCAAATACAAAGTTTGGGTCACTTTGTATTTTTTCGAGCTCTGGTAATAAATCAGATTCTCCACATATCTTAAAAATATCGCTATCCATACAGTATTATTATCTCTTATTTTTTAACTTAAATATAAGGTAATTTTAACCATCATAATTTCCTGATATTGCATAGATTGAATATTATATATTTTATGAATGGCGACCCCGGACATTTTGGTCCTAATTCAATGATGTGGAAAGTTAATAAGGAAATAACTGTTCTTTTTGGTGGGGCTAGAGCTTTACTTATGCATGCAGCGCACCCGTTAATCGCTGCTGGTGCAAGACAAACATCTTTTTATCAACGAGACCCATGGAAGAGACTTATACGCACTCTTTCTCTCCAAAATTCTGTTACCTTTGGAACAATTGAAGAAGCAAATGACAGCGCTACAAGAATCAACAAATTACACGAAGTAATAAATGGTGAAGACGAAATAACCGGAGGATATTATGATGCGCTTGATCACGAACAACTTCTTTGGGTTCATGCATGTTTACAACTCTCATCTATATATTTTTATGAAAAAACTGTGAGAAAACTCACTAAAGAAGAGAAAGATACATATCACGAAGAAAATATTCTGTCTGCTAAATTAGTCCTGATTGATATCGATAAAATGCCCAAAACCCACGAAGAGTTAAAAAACTGGGTAGTCAAAAAAAGTAAAGAAACAAATTATTTGCTCCTTACAGACGTTGCTAAGGACGTATACGATATAATTGCAGGTGGTCCAGTCCCAAAACATATCAAACCTATATGGCCATTTATTTCATTTACTGCATTTCATACTCTTCCTGATGAATTCAAGAATGTTTATGGAATTAAAACTAATAAGCTAAAACAAATTATTTTAAGATTTAATTTGTTTATGTTAAAGACAACAAGACCTTTCCTACCACCATTCTTTAGATTAATACCTCCTGCAAGATGGGCTAAACAAAGGCTTTCAAAGAACCCTGAGTTGAAATTTTCTGACAAAGCTAATATATAAAATGATGTCATGAATGAAATTAACGAACAAATTAATAAAAAATCAGAAGAAATTGAATCATTATTTGATAATTTACTTAAAGAAATAAGTTTTATAAAAAAAGAAAACGTTGACATTGATGATATAGAATTTAATGTAATATAGTATGTCAGGGTCGGTAGCTCAATTGGTAGAGCAGGAGCCTTTTAAGCTCAAGGTCGTGGGTTCGATTCCCACCCGACCCACTTCAAATTCCTCTTATTTTTTTAGAAAACATTGCAAAAGGCGTTTTAAGAATTATTTCTAAATCTAAAAATAAACTCCAATTTTCAATATATTCAATGTCATATTTATACCAAGTTTTAAAATCAACAGCATTCCTTTCATTTATTTGTAGCAATCCTGTTATTCCTGGCATAACATTCAAGCGTCTCATGTAATTAGTATCAAACATTTTTGTATCATCATCAAACAAAGGTCTTGGTCCAACTATAGACATTTCACCTCTAAGAACATTAAGTAATTGAGGTATTTCATCTAGGCTCATTTCCCTTATAAAATTGAGACCGGACAAAATTCTTGGATCATTTTGAATTTTGAATAAAGGACCTTTTCTTTTATTCAAATTGGACAATTCTTTTCGCAGTTCATGTGAATCATTCTTCATACTCCTAAATTTAAACATACTAAATTGTTCTCCATGCAAACCAACTCGATCCTGTTTTATCACTATTGGAAGCCCATCTTTAACAAAAATTAATATGGAGATAAAAATTATAAAGGGTGAGAAAAGAACCAACAAAATCAAACTTAATGTAATATCTAAAATTCTTTTAATGATAAATTTTGATCCATATTGAATATCATTATTAAAATAAACAAGCCTATAACCATCAATTATTTCTTCTCTGTATAAAAAATTATTTTTAAATTCAATTTTTTTATCAGAGATAATTAATACTTTTTTATTAAGATTTATTAAATATTTCTCTAAATTTTCTGAAATTTTATTTAAATTAGAATTGATTATTACTAAATTAATTTTTTTTAATTTATTTTCTTTATCAAAAATTTCAATAATTTCTTTTTCAGTATTATTTTCATTTATAAAATAAGAGCCCAAATTTTTTCTAAAGGTCATTATTCTTAAATTTCTAAATTTTGAATTATCATCAAGATTAAAACTAATATAAGTTTCATTAGTAACTGCTCTTCCTAGTAAAGAGGATATAAATTCCGTATTTCTAAATATCATTAATATGACTGGAATTAGAAATGAAAATAATAGTAAACTTCCTCTAAATAAATTATTAAACCTTAATATAAAAAAACTTACCATTAGATAACTTGTCCAAAGTAAATAGATTTGGAAATATTCGCCCAATAGATTTCTATTCATGGAGAAAGAAAGTTCATTTACATATGTATAAAAATTTGTTGAATAGATTATTATTAAAAAGACAAAAATTAATAAAATTAATACACCATCAACTGTAATAAAAATATCATCAACAAATGGAAAAAATCTATTCTTATCTTCAATTAAATTTAAGTAAATTTCATATTTAAAGCTTTCATCCCAAATTAAAAAATTATCAAAATAATAAATTGTTATTAAAGTCAAAATAATTTGAAGCGATAAGAATCTAAATAGATATTTAAATAAATTTTTAATTCTCATAATTTCTATATTATTGGTAATAAATTTATTACTATGTATTTTTTTGTAGTTATAATTTAAACATTAGGGGGCGTGGTAAAGTCTGGAGTTTACGCCTGCCTGTCACGCAGGAGGTCGCGGGTTCGAATCCCGTCGTCCCCGCTACTATCTTGGCCAGATAGCTCAGTCGGTAGAGCACTTGTCTGAAAAACAAGGGGTCGGCAGTTCGATTCTGCCTCTGGCCACCAATAACCATAGGCTCAATTGCTCTACACAAACAAACTAATCAAAACTACTCGCCTAAATAGCCACATTGATTGAGTTTTAATATAGAGTTCTTAATAAATGAAATATTATAATTTAAACTTTTCAAATACTGTATTCGTATTAATAAGCATCTCAACTTTTTTTATTTTAATTTATAATATAATTCACTACTCTCCAATTCTGGGTTATGATGCTGAAGCACACTTCAGCTATGTTGATTATTTATCAAGACATCTACCTAGAGAATTAAAATTACCTAGCCATTCCGAAACAAGAGAATTTTTTAGTCCACCAGTTGGATATCTTTTTCCTTCATTTATACAAGTATTTTGCAGAAATTTAATTGACTCTAATAACTTATTATCAGATTGCCAGCCAATTTATGGCAAAGCAACTCAAATATTTCAATCTATTTTATACATAGTAACTATATGTATTAATCTTTATACATTAAAGCTAATTACAAAATCAAAAAATATTTTTAACGTAGGTTATTTAATTTTAATTTCTCTTCTTGCTGTAAATTACAGAACAATATCAATGATTCGTGGTGAACCATATATATTATTTTTTCTCAGTTTGTTCTTATTAGTTATATTGAAAATGCAGAATAGTGATTACAATTTTGGTTTAGAACAAGTTTTTTACACTGGTGTAATAATTGCCTGTATTGCATTAAGTAGACAATGGGGCTTTTTACTATTTATTCCCTTAATTGTTTTATTGTTTTATAGAAATTCGAAACGAAATTATTTAATATTTTGGTCATCAAGTTCATTTATTGGCGGATTGTTCTCAAGCTGGTTTTATATTGGTCTTTATCAAAAATATGGATCTTTTACTGCTTTCAATATGGAATCAAAAGGTTTTTCTTTTAATAACCACAATTTATCCTTCTATTTACCAAATTTGTCTCAACTTGAGTTTTTATTCACAAAACCGATTAGACCCAATTTAGATAATCAATTTTTTTCTATAATTTACTCGGACTTATGGGGCGACTACTGGGGTTACTTTTCATTTACATCTAGATTTTTAAATGATGGTCGAAACCAATTGATGATAGGGGACTACCTTGCAAGGGTTAATATTGTTTCTCTTTTTAGTACAACTATTATTGTATATTTTTGTTATCTATCTTATAAAAAGTATAAATCTAATTTTATAATTCAATATGTTAATTTAGCTTGGATATGTAGCTTAATTGGCTATTTAATATTTGCAATTATGTACCCTACTTCTTCTGGCGATACAATTAAATCTACGTATATAATTCAAGCATTTCACTTAATGGTATTTTTAGCGTCTATCTACTTCTATGATTTAAAAAGACTAAATAGAAAAATTTATAATGGGATATTGCTCACTTTGATTGTTGTTTATATTCATAACTTCCAATCATATTTGTCCCATTTTCCTTTAAGTTTCTACCCATAAATTTATAAAACTGCACGCAAATTACTTCTAGAGTTTTTATGAGTTATTTCAAGATAATCTAGTTACTCGAATAAAGCCTCTAGTAAGTGGTTAAATATTAAGTAAGTTAATGTAAAATAAATTAAGGTCAAATGGTTAGCCCGTAACTGAAAAACAAGGGGTCGGCAGTTCGATTCTGCCTCTGGCCACCAATGAGAAAATATTTAAATCCATTAAATTACATAAATTATTTCTCTAAAAAAATGAATACTTATTTTATCAATAGTAAAGAAAAAAAAATCAATAATATAAAATTTTTAGAGAAAAAACTTAAAAATATCAAAAATGTAGAGAGTCTCTTAGATTTTCATTTTCAAACTTACTCTGATTCAAAACATATCAACAAAGATATGTTTGAAATATTATTAGAAATTTTTTCAGGATCAAGTATAAATATTTTAGAAACAGGGAGTGCTGCGCATGGAACAAAAAGTTCCCTACTTTTTGCAAGTTATGTAAAAATTTTTGGTGGTAAATTTGATACTGTAGATACAAACCCTAAAATAAAAAGTTTTTATAGTTTTTTAGAATCCAATAATATTAGGTTTCATACTGAAGATTCACTTAACTATATTAATAATTTAGATGATGACATTATCAACGGATTAGATCTAGTTTACTTAGACAGCTTTGATTTAGACATAGATAACCCGGATCCTTCTCAAGAGCATGGATTAAATGAATTTCTATTACTTGATAAAAAATTAAAAAAAGGTGCTTTTTTGTCTATAGATGATACTCCGATTAGTTATGAATTATTTGGTAATTCTAAAATTAACAAATTTGATTTTATACCTGGTAAAGGTCGATTGGTCTTAAATTACTTAGACAAGAATCCTAACCAGTATGAAATTTTGTACCACAACTATTCTTTAGTATTAAAAAAACTTTAGCATTAAAACAACTAGATTAAGAGAAGATGTTGATAAATTCTCTCTAAATTATTGCTTTAAGTTTTTGAGAAAAACTGAAAAGATAAAAACTATTTAGAC
>LUMQ01000293.1_pt1 | contig 13439 bp, 11 predicted proteins | sample 729621 | NCBI WGS metagenome assembly LUMQ01 (sample SAMN03860259, study PRJNA289734) | marine metagenome | biome: seawater column; feature: ocean; material: water; isolation source: Red Sea water column Station 12 - depth 25m | place: Saudi Arabia: Red Sea | collected 2011-10-15 | depth 25 m | reverse complement strand
CAAAGCACTTATACTCAGAATGACGCAATAACTATTACTGAGCCAGAAACTACTGTAGAAACTGGATTATTTAATCAATCGATGACATATGACAATGTTAATAGAGAATATTTAATATATATTCCTTCATCATATGATCCAAATTCTGCAACTCCAATTCTGTTAGCATTCCATGGATTTGGTGGATATAATCAATACTTTATTAACACTGCAGATTTTAGGTCTTTAGCTGATCAGTTTAATTTTATTGCAGTTTATCCTCAAGGCCTTATTTGTGGCGGTGGAACTACATGGAATACTAATCCTCCAGGAGGAGATAATAAATGCAGTCAAGATGATATAGGGTTTTTTGCGGCATTACTTAATGAGATATCAGGCAATTATAATATCGATTCATCAAAAGTTTTTTTAACAGGGTATTCAAATGGAGCTGATTTTTCATATTCTATGGCGTGCTATCAAAGTTCATTAGTTACAGCTATAGCTCCAGTTTCAGGTTTAATGCCTATGGTTGATGCATCATCAGAATGCCAACCAAGTCATGCAACTTCAGTAATGATATTTAATGGAACTAATGATTATTCCAGACCTTACAATGGTATTGCTGGATATATGATGAGCGTAGATCAAACTGTAGCTTATTGGTCTCAGTATAATAATACCGATTCTTCACCTCAAACTAATATTGTTGGAGATATAGAAAACTATACTTATTTAAATGGTGATAATAATACAATTGTTGATCTATTTAAAATAGTTAATGGCGATCATTACTGGTTTAACTTGTCTTATAATGGAAATTCCATGGAAGAATTAATGTGGAATTTCTTCTCTATTAATTAAAACCTCAAATAATGCCTTTACAGTAAAAAAATGATATATTGTATTTATGGAAAAAACCGCAATTATTGCTTTAGGGGGAAATGCTCTTTCAAATAAGAGTCAGGCTGGTACTGTCAAAGATCAGTTTAGTAATACCCGAAAATCTTTAACAGAAATTATAAAGTTTTTAAAAGAAGATTATAACATCTGCATTACTCACGGAAATGGTCCGCAGGTTGGAGATGAGTTATTAAGAATGGATTTAACTCAAAATGAAGTTTCTCCACTTCCATTAGGAGTTTGTGTAGCTGGTACCCAGGGAACTATCGGTTATATGATTCAACAAACCTTCCAAAATATTTTAAACCAAGAAAAAATTGATAAAGAAGTAGTAACATTAGTAACTCAAGTAGTTGTAGACCCAAAACATCCTTCGCTAAAAAATCCCACAAAATTTGTTGGGAAACGTTTTTCAAAACAAGAAGCCGAAAAAAGAGCAAAAAGTATGGGATGGATTGTTAAAGAACAAGACCCAGGAGAATGGAGAAGGGTAGTACCATCTCCAGACCCAGACTTTGTAATGCACGGCATAAGTATTAGAACGTTAGTGCATGCTGGAATTATTGTTCTTGCTGCAGGGGGTGGAGGTATACCAGTTTTTGTTGATAAAAATGGAAATTTTAATGGTATTGATGCTGTTATTGATAAAGATTTAACAGCTGCAAAGCTTGGAAGAGTCATTCGAGCTGATGAATACTATATTGTTACAGATATTGATCAAGTATATTTACACTACGGAACTGAAAATCAATCTCCAATCGATCAAATGACAGATGTAGAAGCAAAAAAATACCAAGACGAAGGTCATTTTCAACAAGGAAGTATGTGGCCAAAAATTCGTTCTGCTATTCATTTTTTAAAACATCATGGTAAAAAAGTAATTATTACCAATATTGATAATTTGCAGGATGCAATTGATGGAAAAGCTGGGACAACTATAGTAAAAGGCTAATGGATTTATTTTCTGCTAACCAATTGATTTGGGCAGCTTTTACTATTTTACAGTTTTAAATGTCTATCAAAGAAAATATAAGAAACGAAAAACGATATGAAAGATCGCTTCTTTCTGATGCGCATGTAGCTAGATTATCTGATAATTTTTTAACCCAATGGATGAAATTTTCAAAAGAATTATCGTATCAATCAATAGCAATATATTATCCATTTGATAATGAAGCCTCTCCGCTTGAAATATTCAACTATCTTTATTCAAAAAATAAGGAAGTATTACTTCCAGTTATTGAAGATAGCTCAAAAACATTGTTATTTGCTAAATATGATATTCAATCTGAGCTTGTAAAAAATAATTTTGGAATTTTTGAACCCAAAGATAAAGAGTTTATAGATATTGAAGAAATTGATATAGTATTAATACCTTGTGTTGCTTTTAATGACAAATTATTTCGCTTAGGAATGGGCGGTGGTTTTTATGATAGGACATTTTCTAAAAAATCATCAACTATTTTAATTGGTATGGCATATAGTTTTCAATACGAAAATGAGTCATTTCAAGAAAAACATGATGTAAAGATGGACTATGTCATTACCCAAAAAGGTATATTAAAATAATTAAATTGGCTTTGAAGCTTGATAGATATTTACAATACCTAATGATAAATATTTTACTTTAATATTTTCGAAACCAGCTTTCTCTAAAATTAATTGAAATTCTTTTCCATGCGGAAAGTGTTCTGCTGAGGTCGAAAGATATTGGTAAGCTTGTTGATTTTTTGCGATTATTCTTCCCAAAATAGGAACAACAAATTTTGTATATAAAAAATATCCAAATCGAAATAGAAAAAAGGAAGGCACAGCAGTTTCAAGGATGATTAATTTTTTCCCAGGTTTTAGAACACGTTTAATCTCATGTAATCCCTGATTTAAATCTTCAAAATTTCTTACCCCAAAACCCACTGTTGCTACATCAAAAGTATTATCTTCAAAGCTCATATTTTCTGCATCCTCTAATTGGAATTTTACATTTGTTATTTCAGATACTTTAGTATTTGCTATGTCTAACATCATTGATGCATTATCTACTCCAATGACTTCCACATTATCATTTGCGAAACACAATGCTATATCTCCAGTTCCTGTTGCAATATCTATTATTTTACTTGGATTATCTTGCATAGAAAGATGATATACTATTTTTCTCCAATTCTTATCCATATTCAAAGTCATCATTTTGTTGATTTGATCATATCTTGATGATATATCATTAAACATGTCTTTTATTTGAATTTTTTTGGAATCTTGTTTTGATTTATCAGGTTTAATCATGTAAAAAGATAAAAAGAAGGGCTGGTAATTCACTAGACCTTTTTAAATGTTTATGATTAAAGTATTTATACCTATTTTTTTGTATGGAAAATCTCCCAAATCAATTTTTTTATTCCAAAGAAGAAGATAGGTTGAACGTTATTTCTCATGGAATAGGTTTTATACTTAGTATCATTGGATTAATTTTTTTATTAAACAAAGGGCTCCAAGATTTTAACCTACTTCGCTTTTTAAGCTTTCTCATTTATGGTATAAGTTTATCTACAATGTACATTGCTTCAACGTTATACCATAACTCCAAAACACCAGAAGGAAGGTACAAATTCAGACTTTTTGATATGGTTTCTATTTATTTATTAATAGCTGGATCTTATACACCATTTACTTTAACTGTTTTAATTGATAGTGGAGGTTTAACACTATTCTCATTGGTATGGGCGATAGCTTTTATTGGAATAATGTGGAAAGTTTTTACCGTAGGTAACTATAATATTAGTTCAACATTATTATATATTTTTATGGGAGGTCTTTGGTTATTTTTCATTGATGCTTTCATAAATGAAATTCCTCAAAATGCATTAATGTGGATATATGCTTCAGTTTCAACCTATTTAATTGGTGTCTTTTTTTATTTAGCTGATTCGAAGATCAAATACAATCATTTCATTTGGCATATTTTTGTTCTTCTCGCAAGTGCGTTTCATTATATCTCAATTTACTTTTATATTTAATCTGCCTACCTTAATGAAAATGAAAAAATATTCTGTTCCGAAAAATTTCAAATCATCCATTGGGCATAATAGTCTAGATAATTATCAATCTTTAAGAAAGAATGCTGAGCAAGATTCAAACTCATATTGGGAGTCAGTTGCAGAGCGTATTGATTGGTTTGATAAGTGGACCACTGTTAATAATACAGATTATTCTAAAGCGCATATCGAGTGGTTTTCAAATGGAAAACTAAATGCATCCTATAATTGCATAGATAGGCATATTGAAAATGGCTTAGGAGAAAAAACAGCCCTTATTTGGCAATCAAATGATCCAACTATCTCAACAAATGTCTCTTATGATGAATTATTGAAAAAAGTTTCATTATTTGCCAATGGATTAAAACGAGCTGGAGTCAATAAAGGAGATCGTGTATGCATTTACATGCAAATGATTCCAGAGGCAATTGTAGCGATGCTTGCCTGTGCTAGAATTGGAGCAGTGCATTCAGTGGTATTTGGAGCATTCTCAAGTGATGCATTAAAAAACAGAATCAATGATTCTGAGTGCAAGTTACTTATTACTCAAGATAATGGAGTACGTGGATCCAAATTTGATATTCCAATGAAAGAAAATGCAGATAAAATTGCAGATGAATGCCCTTCTCTAAAAACAATAGTTATGGTTGAACGCTCTGGAAATGACATGTTTATGAAACAGGATAGAGATATTACATGGAATCAATTTATTGATGGATGCTCAAGTGAATGTCCTCCTGAAGTAATGGATGCAGAAGACCCATTATTTATTTTATACACTTCCGGATCAACAGGAAAACCAAAAGGGGTAATGCATACAACAGGAGGATATCTTGTATATGCGTCACATACTCATGAATTAGTGTTTGATTATCATCAAGATGATGTGTATTGGTGTACTGCTGATATCGGTTGGATTACAGGTCATTCATATATTGTCTATGGACCCTTATCAAATGCAGCAACTCAAGTAATATTTGAAGGGGTTCCAAATTACCCAGATTTTGGAAGATTTTGGCAAATTGTTGAACAACATAAAGTAAATGTATTCTATACAGCTCCAACTGCATTACGAGCATTAATGAAAGAAGGAGATGACTGGGTAACAAAATATGATTTATCTAGCTTAAAAGTATTGGGAACAGTTGGTGAACCTATTAAATCTCCAGAATGGCATTGGTATTTTAATGTTATAGGTAATGAAAAATGTCCTATTGTTGATACATGGTGGCAGACTGAGACTGGAGGAATTTTAATGTCTCCCATTCCTGGATGTGTTCCAACAAAACCAGGATCAGCCACATTACCATTGCCAGGTATTATCCCAGCAATTTTAGATGAAGAAGGAAATGAGATAACAGAAAGAAATACTACTGGCTATTTGGTAATGACACAATCTTGGCCTGGACAAATGAGAACAGTATATGGAGATCATCAACGATTCATCGATACGTATTTTTCTCAAGCACCTGGAAATTATTTTACTGGAGATGGAGCTTATATTGATGATGATGGATATTTTTGGATTACTGGAAGAGTAGACGATGTATTAAATGTTTCTGGACATAGGATTGGTACTGCTGAAGTGGAGGGAGCTATCGGTGCTGCAAGTGGTGTAGCGGAAGCTGCAGTAATCGGATATACCCATGAAATTAAAGGAGAGGGTATTTATGCATTTGTCACATTAATGACAGGAGTTGAATCATCGGAAGCAATCAAAAAGGACATTTTAGATACCGTCACAAAAATTATTGGCCCACATGCAAAGCCTAGCGTTATTCAATTTTGTGCAGGACTTCCCAAAACACGTTCTGGAAAAATTATGAGAAGAATTCTAAAAAAAATTGCCCAAAATGAAACAGATGATTTGGGTGACACTTCTACACTCGCAGATCCAAGTGTTATAGATAGTTTATTACAGAAATAAAAAAAAGGAGAAAAACATGAAACAGAAAATTATAGTACTTATGCTTGCTTCGTTAATTATCAGTTGCGGTTCATTTAATGAAGGCCAAGCAGAGTTACATATCAATAAAAATATTTCTACAGGACAAGAACTGTTAGATTTAAAAGCTGCTCTAGATGAAGGAATTATTACCAAAGAAGAATTTGATAAACTTAGAGATGATATTATCAATGGGAATCAAGAATTTGAGATTGATATTGAAGAGTTTGAAAATTTAGATGGGGATAAAAGTGAAAATGTTAAAATTCGCATTAATATTAATGGAAATGATATAGTAAATATTGATAGTGAAGATGAATGATATTTAAGATTTTTTTTTAAACCCAGGAAAAAAGATGTTTGTCGATTTTTGATATGATTTATATTCAGGTCTTTTTTGAGCAGAATAGTATTCAGATGGAACAGCTCCTGTTAGATATACTAAGGTGATATACATAATTCTTGAAGTATACAGTAAAGCAATTCCAATCATGATCCATAACAATAATGCTTCCGAATCAAATAATGAAATGTATGAGGGAATAGAGGCAATAATTAAGCCATTCCATACCATCCATTCAGCAAAATAATTAGGATGTCTTGTGTATTTCCACAGTCCAATATTACAAACCATATTTTGTTTGTTTTGACGTTTCATTTCTTTTAAGAATAAAAGTTTTTGATAGTCTGCTACTGTTTCAAATACTATGGAAAGAATAAAAATTATAAATCCAATGATTTCAAGGGGTAATAATTGAGTTGAAGTTGATACCGAAATAAGAAATATTGGAATTGCCAAAAATGAAGCATTTGCAAGTCCTTGACTTAATGCTTCTACTTGCATTGCTATACTTATATTGGTTTTGTTAGATTTTTCCCAACGTATTTTTTGATATTCATATCTAGGAAATTCTTTTTTTAATAATCCCATACTCCACATTTTTAATGCGCCTAATCCCATTCTGCTTCCAATCAGTATATAAGCAGTGATAACAAGAGTTTTTGAAAGAGTTATGGTATTGATTTGACAATAAGTAATCAGTCCAATTAACGCAACTCCCCATGGCCAGCCAATATCAACATATGACATTCTTCCAGTTTTCCATATTGGAATACATACTACAAAAAGAAATAATACTAATTGACCTATGCCATTAATTAGTGCAATAGATTGAAAATTATTTGAGTTAAATAGCAGTATCCAGCAAGCTATAAATGGTATAAATGGTTTAAAATATTTCATTTATTTTTGATCTGGAGATTTAAATCTTGTTGAATGAGAAGTAGAGCTATGCTTTGTTTTTCTTCCTTTAACTCTTTTTCTCCAAAGTTCAAAAGAGCTTCTTTTAAGATGTGTTCTCATAATTTTTCGAACGCCATTTTCTTTTAATCCAAATTGGTATTCAATGGCTTCAAAGGGAGTGCGATCTTCCCATGCCATTTCGATAATTCTATCAATATCTTGAGGCTTAATATCCAAATCCACCACCATGACACATTAATATCTGTCCAGTGACATAGTTGGATTCAGGAATACAGAACATGTATATTGCCCCAGCAGCTTCTTGAGGAGTTCCAGGTCTACCTAGAGGAATCATAGTCTTAGCTGATTGAAATACAGCAGAATTAACACCAACTTTGATTTTATTTCCTTCAATATCAATGAGCGATTCTTCTTTTTCAGCATCTGCATCAGTTAAGCGAGTTTTAATGAGTCCAAATCCTACAGCGTTGACGTTAACATTGTATCGACCCCACTCTTTTGCCATAGTTTTAGCCATTCCTACTACTCCAGCTTTTGCTGTAGCATAATTTATTTGTCCAGCATTTCCAAACATACCAGATGTAGAAGAGATATTTACCACTTTTCTAAAATTGGTAATTCCATTTTCTTTTTCTTCTAAAAATAGTCTTTTAATATGAGGTTGTGCAGCTCTAAGAATTTTAAATGGAGCGGTAAGATGACATTCTAAAATGGCATCCCACTGTTTATCATCCATTTTTTGGATGACATTGTCCCAAGTGTATCCAGCATTATTAACAATGATATCTATTCCACCAAATGACTCTAAAGCAGTATTGATAAATCGCTCTGCAAAGTCATCATCAGTGACGCTTCCATTGCAAGCAACTGCTTTTCCACCCATATCAGTGATATCAGATACAGTTTGATTGGCAGGATCTGCATCTAAATCATTTACGACAATGTGAGCACCATCTTTTGCCAACATTAAAGCCAACTCTCTTCCAATTCCTCTTCCAGAACCGGTAATTAATGCTACTTTTCCTTCTAATTTTCTTTCCATATTAAAATCCTAACGATTTACCAATGATCTCCTTCATGATCTCAGTGGTTCCACCATAAATTGTTTGTACTCTTGAGTTTAAGTAAGCTTTTGCAATTGGATATTCCTTAATATAGCCATACCCACCGTGCAATTGTAGACATTGATCAACTATTTTTAGTTCCAGTTCAGTTAACCACCATTTTGCCATAGCAGCTTTTTCTGGAGTTAACTTTTTCTCGTTCAATTCAAAAACACATTGATCATAAAAGGTTCTTCCAATCTCAGCTTCAGTAGTCATTTCAGCTAATTTGAATTTTGAGTTCTGGAAACTACCAATTTTTTGTCCAAACGCTTTACGGTCATGGCAATATTGAATAGTTAAGTCTAACACAAATTCAATAACAGCGATGGCTCCTGCTGCAATTGATAGTCTCTCTTTTGGAAGGCTCTCCATCATGTAATAAAACCCTTTGCCTTCTTCTCCTAATAAATTTTCTTTAGGCACTTTTACATCTTTAAAAAACAGTTCAGCAGTGTCTTGTCCGACTTGGCCGATTTTATCAAGCTTATTACCTCTTTCAAAACCTTCCATACCTCGTTCTAAAATAATCAGGCTGATACCATGAGCTCCAGCTTTGGAATCTGTTTTACATGCAACAATTACAAGATCAGCTAATAAACCGTTGGTAATAAATGATTTACTACCATTAACTAAAAAGTGATCTCCCATATCTTTAGCAAGAGTTTTAATAGCAGCTACGTCACTTCCTCCACCAGGCTCTGTCATTGCTAAAGCCCCAATAGTTTCTCCACTACATATTTTTGGTAGCCAACGTTTTTTTTGTTCTTCAGTTGTATGTCTCAATAGATAAGGTACTACAAGGTCATTTTGAACTGAATGTCCAAATCCTGGATTTTCAGCTTTTACACTTTCTTCAATTAATATTGTGTTATAACGATAGTCATCTAAGCCCATGCCTCCATATTCTTCCGGTACATCAATACCAAAAAAATTATTGGATCCTGCCTTGAGCCAAATATCTCTCGAAACCATTCCATCTTTTTCCCATTGCTCATTGTTTGGTTTCATTTCTTTTTCAAAAAAAGCTTTAGCTGCATCTTGAAATATTAAATGTTCATCTGTCAAATTTTCTTTTTTCATATAACTTCCTTTTTTAGTCATCAATTTTACCATTTTTTTTAATTTTTTGCTCTATTAGTTTTTAAAAGTAGTACATTGACATTTATATAAGTAAAGTGTACTTTACACCTTAACAATTTTATGGGGAAATAAATGATTAATAATAAAGGTCTTATAACAACACTTGTTTTAGCAGTTCTATCTACGCTTTATCTTGGAAGCGTTTGGAATGATTTTTTTGGTACATTGAGTGTAAATGTATCGATGGATCGTCAACAGGCAATTAAAGCTGCCTCAGATGCTTCAAAGCAATTTGATATTTTAGATGATTCATTTGAGCAAGCATCTATATATAATTTTGACGATTCATTACGAAATTTTGTTGAGTTAAAACAGGGTGGTAAAGAAAAGTTTCAAGAGATAATCGATAACGATGTTTATTCACCATATAATTGGATGGTTCGTTCCTATAAAGAAGGTGAGATTATTGAAGCGATGTTTCAATTTAAGCCTGATGGAAGTCCTAATGGATATAGAATTAAAATTCCTGAGGATTATGATTCAGATAATCTTGATGAAGAAGACGCCTTAGCACTAGTTGAACAGAACATTAATAATCAATGGTCCGGAAATTTTAGTGATTACAAGCTTATAGAATCCTCTTTCAAGGAAATGCCAAATGGAAGAATAGATCACTCTTTTCTTTTTGAGCATAATCTTCAAGATATTGGCGAAGCAAAATATAGATTACGAGCAACAGTCTCAGGCTCAATAATGAACTCTGTAAGTCCTTTTGCATTTGTGCCTGAATCTTTTCAAAGAGAATTTGCAAACATAAGATCTGACAATGATACAATTGCAATGTTTGCCAATTTTGCTTTCTTAGGCATTTACTTGTTGGGTATTGGTGTGACTTCACTAATAATTTTTTATAGAAATGGTTGGTTAAGGTGGAAAAAGTCTGTTTTAGCAGCTGCGTTTGTAGCTCTTTTTTCAAATGTGCTTTTTAATCTTAATTTTTACCCTACGATTTGGATGGCCTATGACACAGCCTCTTCAAAATCTCAATTTTTTACAGAACAATTATTAGGAATGGTAGCCGATGGAATTTTCATGTTCTTTATCTTGGCTGCATCATTTATTACAGCAGAGTCATTGACAAGAAAAGCCTTTCCTAAACACATTCAAATTTGGAAGACATGGACTTCCAATGTTGCAAACTCAAAACGTGTATTAAATGATACTATTTTTGCTTACTTAATTGTTCCAATTAAACTAGCTCTTATAGTAGCATTTTATATTCTTATGGAAAGAAATTTTGGATTCTGGTCTCCAGCTTCATCATCGTTCGATCCTAATTATCTAGCATCTATATTCCCGTGGTATACAGGTTTAGCTATATCTTTACAAGCTGGTTTTTGGGAAGAGATGTTATTTAGAGCAGTTCCAATTGCCGCTGGAGTTTTAATAGGGCAAAGATATAATATGCGCTTTACAGGATTAATGGTTGCTATGGTAGTCCAGGCATTAATTTTTGGTGCTGGACATGCTAATTATCCTGCACAGCCATCATACGCTCGAGTTGTTGAGTTATTTTTACCATCAATTGTGGTTTATGGTATGATTTATCTACGATTAGGAGTTGTATTTGGGGCTATTACTCACTATGTATATGATGTTGTATTATTTTCTTTACCAATTTGGTATTCCTCAGGATATATGTTTGACAAGCTCATGACTGTAATTAGTGGATTAATTCCATTACTTGTTATTTTATACTTCAGAATGAAGCATCAAAAATGGTCTAATGTAGATTCCTCATCATTAAATGAAGGTTTTGTACCTACTCCACCAAAGAAAAAAACTTCGGAAGAACAAGAAGTCGTTAATACAGTTCCAACCGCTTCTAATGTTTTAAATCCAAAAATTGTTGGGATAGCTCTGCTATTTGTTATTGGAATTTTCAGCACTTTTAAGCTGTCGAATGTAGAAGTTCCCGTTAACTCTCCGTCAATTGACAAAGAAGAGGCAATTTCAATAGCGAATCAATTCTTATCAGATAACAATATCACATTACCAGACGGATATAATGCCTATGCATTTGATGATAGTTCATATCCTTCATCTTCATTCATTTGGGAGGAGCTTGGGCAAGAGACGTATTCATCGCTACTTGGATCTTACGTGTTAGGACCTAGGTGGAAAGTAAGATTTGCAAAATTTGATGGACCAGTAGAGTCACGCACAAGAGAAGTGATGGTATCCATGGATTTTGATGGAAATGTACTGAGATTTAATAATAGGTTTCCAGAAGAAGAAGCGGGTAAGCAGCTAAGCAGAGAAGAAGCACAAGTTCTTGCTGAAAATGCGCTAGCTGAATACTTGGGTATGAATATATCCGCTGTGACTCTTACAAGCGCTCAGGAATCACAAAAGCCTAATAGGTTAGATTGGACATTCACTTTTACAGATAATAACGAGTTGGAGTATGAAGGTGCGAAGCTTCAAAATATTATCTCCATATCAGGTGATCAGATATCTGGATTTACAAAGTTTGTTTTTGTTCCTGAAGAATGGACTAGAATGAAACGAGATCGTGAAGGTTTATCAGGTATTATAGGTACTCTATTTACCGTTCCTGGTGCAATCTTTGTAATAGGATTATTATTAATGAGGTCATTTAAATTGTTAATGGATCGAAAGATAAATGTCAGAAAAGGGTTGATGTTTGGTTCATTTGCTATCTTTGGAATTCTTAGCGTCTTTAATGATTCATCATTCCTTAATACCATGCCAACAAACCAACCTATTGAAAATTTGATGACTACATATTACATATCTTCTATAGGTGGGGCACTGATTGCTCTTGGACTGATTAATATATTATTGTTTGGAACGCTGAACAAACTTGTTCAACCATCAATAAATAATATCAAAATAAAAGATGCAATTCTTGGAGGAGTAATTGTAGCATTAACCATGATTGCTTCATTGGTATTAGCTGGCTCTTTTCAGTTAAACTTAAATCCAAATTTTGCAAGTTTTAATCTTACTTCCTATTACCCTCTTTATGATACATTAAATGCATATACGTTTTTTGGACCTATTGCTTTTAATATTTTCCTTGCAGCCATGTTGTATGATATCACAAAAGGGTGGAGCAATGATATAAAAGGTAACCTACTTGCCTATATATTAGTTGTTGCAGTATTTACAAGCGATGTAGGGTTTCAATATGATATAGCTAGCTCTATAATGATCGCACTGCTTTATGGAGCCTTAATTTTTGCAATTTTTAAATTTATAATTAAGAACAATTATGCAATGATTCCATTTTATACATTATTTATGAGATTTTATGATAGATTTGCTGCTTCTGATTTCGGCGCAGTGTCATCGTATCCAAATGAATTATTATTTCTGGGATTGTCATTAATTTTAGCATCTTTTGTAATGGTTTCTTTGACAAAGAAACTATTTAATATGAATGTAAAAGGATAAAATATATTATATTCCTTGGATGTCTTATTTTAAAGGGAAAACAGTCATAGTAACTGGCGCTTCTTCAGGAATTGGAGAAGCAACAGCAAAAGAGTTTTTATTGCAAGGCGCTAAAGTAATTTTAGTAGCCAGAAGTGAGTCAAAAATGCAGGATTCATTTAAAGATTTTAATCAAGATTCTTACTCTATTTATCCATTTGATCTAACTAATTTAGATGGCATCGATTCTTTTACAAAAATGTTAATTGAAAAAGAAGGCTCAATTGATATTTTATTCAATAATGCCGGTGTTAGTCAGTTTGGATATTTTGAGAAAAGTGATTTATCAGTTTTAGATAAAATCATGGAGCTAGATTTCTTTTCCGTCGTTCAATTTACAAAGTCAATTTTACCTCATATGATAGCTAAAAAATCTGGTCAAATTGTAACAAATACTAGCGTTGCAGGCTTAGTTGGATCAAGAAATAGGTCATTTTATTCTTCAGCTAAATTTGCATTGCATGGTTTTTTTGATAGCATAAGATCTGAAATAATACATCATAATGTTCATGTTACATTAATTGCTCCAGGTAGAGTAGCAACGGATGTAGGAAAAAATGCATTAACTGCCAGCGGTGAACCTTATGGTAGAGATGACAGAGGGCATCAAA
>LUMQ01000671.1_pt1 | contig 13440 bp, 11 predicted proteins | sample 729621 | NCBI WGS metagenome assembly LUMQ01 (sample SAMN03860259, study PRJNA289734) | marine metagenome | biome: seawater column; feature: ocean; material: water; isolation source: Red Sea water column Station 12 - depth 25m | place: Saudi Arabia: Red Sea | collected 2011-10-15 | depth 25 m | reverse complement strand
CATCTGTACCATCTAATAATATGACATCTTCATTGTATGAATCCTGTTCTAATCTGATACCAAAAGTATTTCTGGGGGTGAAAAAATCTTCTAATATTATTGTCTCATTAATAGTATTTTCTGATATCAGATTTTCTATGACAGAGAAAGTAGAGAAGTCCTCAACGATAAGTGATCCAGATTCGTCTAAAGTTATCCTATCATTTTTTGTTGTTTCCTGTGCAACATAACTTCCAGCATTACTTGATGAACTATCTGTTCCATCAAGGAGAAGTTGACCAAAGTTTTCCATAAGAATACCAGTGTTCTCAACTGCGTTTGCATTGTCTTGGTCAACAGCATTTTCGTCTGATATAATATTATCTATTTGTAGAATATCCTCAAATCTAAAAGTACCTATCTCTGATAGAGGTATCGTTTCTGTATATTCTCTATCATCTTCTAAGATTACCCTTTCATTCTCATGCACTTTAAATCCAAGTGGAAACGCAAACTGATCCATCTCTGCAATCATCTTACTAGCTGACCCATCAAAGGGTTCAAGTAAAACACTTTCACCAGATTCTAATATTATAAAAGTGGTCTCTTGTGCGAGTGGTATCTCTCCATCAAGAACAAGATGTGATGTATTATTTGCGGTTGCAGTTTCTAGTTGCACTGAATCTGAACTACCAAATGGATTGTTTGCGAGATACAATAATAAGTTTCTTGATACTCTTGGATTTGGTAGTGTAGATACTTTTGTTGTAATCTGTCTCGCAAGAAAACGATCTGCATCTGCACTTGGAGCGTGTGACGATTCTGCCATCACTCGTCCACCACCTTCAGTGGCTGCATTAGTAGTTTCTGCATTTACGGAACCAGATTCATAAAGTATCGCACCCTCTGTTTCTAATATTATCTGATCATCTCTCTGTCCAATACCAGAGGTCGTGGGTGTAACCTGTAATCTACTTTGTAGAAGTTGATCAAAAATTGTTTCAAGGACAGATGCGAGTATTGGTGAGAATCTAGTTTCTGTGGTAGAGTCAGATACACCAGCGGCTGCATTTACAACTCCAGCAGATACCGATGATGCAATTGATACTTTACCGAAAGGTATGAATCCTGTTGGGTGTACCGCTTTCTTTAACTCGTTTAAATATGTTGTGAGTGATTCACCAACCTGTATCTCATATGAATAATCTTGATAATAGTAAGAGTCCTGTATGCGGTTTAGATCCTCACCCAATAAACTTTCGATACCAACAAAAGAACCAGCGAGTTCTGTTACTGTTTCAACACTACTTGTAAGAGTTGCCTTATCAGACTTAACGATTGTTGCAGATGCACCACCAGAGTCAGTGATGACAACATCATTATTACTAAAGTCTATGGGTGTCTCTAAGATTATATTATCACCAGCAAAGGTTGATGAACTATCTATTCCGTTCAGAACTACTTCTTCAAAACCCTCATTTTCTATTCCTAACAGTTTGGAGTTGGCATCATTGGAGTTTGCATCCGTTCCATCTAATACAATTACTGGTAATTCTAATTGAGATGATTCAGATATGAGCCTATCACCTTCTAGTCCGTTAGTGGTTCCGTCTAATAAAATAGAACCACCCCTACTCTCAATTATTTCAATGTCCTCAGATATTATATTTGAGTTTTCATGTTGAAGGTCAATAAACGCACTTTCAAGTAAAAATACATTTTCACTAGATGGGACGGTAACAACTGATATGAGTTCTTCTGATAAAAGAAGAGCATCTCTAAGCACACCGTTTTCAGTGGTGCCCACAGATTCCGTTCCTGTTTCAAGGATAATATTATCTCCAGCATCAGTTCCAGATCCATCTGTTGCGTTTAATCGCATCTTTTCAAATCTCTTGATATCTGGTAATTCTAAAGTAAGAACACTTTGACCCCTGTTTTGTTCTGAACCTAAATTTAATAATATAACACCGCCATCTGATTCTTGTTGAACTCTACTTCCAGCATCTGAACCACTGGCATCAGTACCATTTAATGCGATACCAAATCCTGATACGTCTTGCGCTCCGTCCTCTAGTAAGATACCTTGTGGTTTAGACCCAATGCTCTCAGCGTCCAAGATAATATTATCCCCGACATCACTAAGAAAAGATGATACAGTCCTGACTGAAATAGAGAACCCCATTCTTGGGCCGTGATTGACACAATAATAATATAAGTCTGGGGTATCAGCAGTAGTCTCTATTTGAATGAACGCACCGTTGCCCTGTTCAACAAGTCCATCACCATCTTCATCGTAATATCCACCACCTACGATAAATCTTGGTGGAGAAGTTGTCACACCAGTTGTATATTTTATAAACACAATGATATGAGCCCCAAGTGCTGGTGCAGAATCAAAAGTTATCGTGTCTCCAATTGCAGTATACGCTGTTGTGTATGCATCTGCGTGTGCTCTGACATTATTCTCAAAAGACGTATTACTTATCGTAACAAAAGCAATCGGTGTAGTTTCTACTGTTTTACCAAGAGTAAATGATGTTGTCGTTCCATCACCAGTAAAACGATCAGCGAGAGTTGCAAATGCTAATTCATGATTTTGCGTTGAGACTATGTTAAAAAGAGATGGGTCACTTAAATCAAAATAATAAGTATCGCCCCTGAAAAATGTTAGAGGGGGGCCACTAAAATCAGATTTGGTATACAAATCATCTATCGCAAATATATTTAATCCCAATGACGCATCTGTTGTTGACTCTGCAATAGTGCTAAGAGTGTTTGTTACCTTTGTAACTTTTTTACGTTCAATTCTTGAGCCACGAGTTGACTCAGCAGATGCATCCATAATTATCGCATTTCTTTCACCTGTGACTTCTGCATCCTCTAATAAAAATCCATCTGATATACCAACATTAAAAGTTGCTTCCTCTAATAAAATACCAACACCAACATCCGTACCATTTTGTTCAGCATCAATACGAACCACATCCTCAAACTCTACATCTAATATCTGTGTGGAGGAATCAAAACCTTTAACCGTTCCCTCATGCGATGTTAAGGTATTACTAGATGCAAAAGTTCCAGTTATATCCTTAACAAGAAAGTGTGATCTTGGTGTTAAGTCTGGTGCGATTCCATAATTTAATCCAGGCTCGGTGATCTTAACTGAGTCTATCGCACCTATACTATCTGTTGTTGCTAATAATTTTGCACCAGAACCATTTACAGTGGTTATAGTAATCGTTGGTAAATCAGTAAAACCTCTACCCTGAGAAGATATGATAGCTCTTTGTAATGACCCCTTTTCTGAACCAGTAAAAGTATCCTCCTCTAAAATGAACCCATCATTGTCGGTTCTACCAGCATCTATCGTCACACTCTCGTTGTTTGTGATAACCTTACTACCAGCGTGTGTTTTAGAACCATCTGTGCCGTCTAATAATAAAAAGTTAACTCTATCACCAAATACTTTGATTCTTGCTCCAGCTGCTGGAGTGTAATCAACAGGTGATAAAGAAAATAATATCTCTTGTTGCTCTGCTAAAAGAACCGAACCTGTTTGTGGAGCATCATCAACCTCTAGTAAAATATTGTCACCAGCATCAGTCGATGAACCGTCTGTTCCATTCAAAACAATAAACGGTGCAGACTCTATTGTAAAAACTGTGTCTCCATTTTTTGCAGTAGCTGGAGTTAAAACATCATCAACGTAAACTTCAATTGTATCTGTTAAAGTGGATATATTGTTTAACTTAAATGACCTGTTTATTCCGTTACCAGTGAAAAAATCTTGGTTATTCAATCCTGATTCTAATATAATTTCAAACGGTTCTTGTGCTGTAAATGTTGATCCTCTTTCTAGTATGATATTATCTGTGGTCACATCAGAATCATCAAGGGTTCCTGATTCTTGCCGTATACCACCACCGACAACACTAACAAATCCAGTTGGTAACTCTACATCTGTATCAGCTGATGGACTTGTAAAAGTTAAAGAATCTTTAATTTGATATCCAGTACCAACATCATCAACGATAACTCCAGATACTCCACCACGTTTGATGGTCTCTACTCTGACTTCTGCAAACTCATTTCCAGTAAGTTCTACAACAATGGGTTCTTCCTCATCGTAAAGCACACCATCGTTAACTATCGATGCAGTTGAAAGAATAGATGTGACTGTAAATTGAACGTCAACATCTCTGGTTGTGGATGTTGCTTTGACTATCTCTCCAGAGGTAAATGTCCCATCAATATCAACCAAATCAAATTCTATTACTGAGGTTGTCCCTTGTAAAAATGTAGTAGAGGAATCAACAATCGCAGTTGCACCAGATGATTGACCTGTTATGGTTCTGCCAACGACCTCTTGTCCGTCAACATTGATTGCGGTGACTCGTAAAACTGTGCGAGGACTCCAGTTTCCATCAGACGGTCTCATTACAAATTCTGTTGGATAGACAATCTCTGCCTCTTCTCCTAACAGCAATCGCATGAAAAGTTTATGACCCTCAGAACTTCCTTTAGCTGCATACAGATCTTTAATATTTTTTAGAAGATTTCTTTTTGACGTATTGGTTGCAAGAGTGGACGGTATTGATGACATAAAAGAATCACGCATCTGATCCAAGAAATCAAATATCGTATGGTCTACATCTGCATACTCTAATAACTGTTGAATGTTCTGAACTGGATTTGCACGATATCTTTTTACTAATGCTTTCGCACCAGAGGTTCCACCAGTGATCTGTTCATCGTTTTCAAATTTTTGTTGTGAGCTAATGTATAGAACCGAGTTACGAGAATCCTCAACCAAAATCGTTGCGGTTGCTTTTGATGTCTGTCCTGTAACTATCTCTCCGTTTACAAACTTACTGATAGACGCACTGTCCGTACCAAGTCCAGATTCGGTGATGACTCTTTCACCATCCTCTAATAAAACATACGCTGTGGTATTGGTCTCTTGTCGGATATAATTTACTATACTGTCATATCCAGAAAGTTCTTGTAGTTCTAATCTACCAGCTTCAAGAAACTGAAAATAATCTTTTAGAAAGTCTACAAAAACAGGGTGGTCTGCCTGAACAAATTCAGGCACCTGTCCCTCTATCAGAGGTGATAGTTTATTTAAAAGTTTTGACCGACTTTCTTCGTGAGACATTTATCAATACGCTGACGATGAGGGTGTTGACGATGCGGTAGAAACCGTTGTAGTCGTTGTTGTAACTCCAGCGGTTGTTGTTGTGGTCGTTGTAAATCCAGCACCTGTCGTTGCAGCTGTATCTACTCTACCATCAATCACAGTATTAACCTGATCTATTTCTAAAGTCTGATTACGCACTGGAACTATATCATTTGAATCTGGTAACGCAGTCACACGAATCCTTGTTGAAGTCGCACCGTCTACGTCTGAAACTCCAGAAATATGAACCGCACCAACTGTTATAATTCCATTCTCATAATCAACCTTTCCAGCCTCATTGTTATAAAATAATTTAGCGCCGCCCGAGAAATAAAATATTCTTAGGTTTCCTTTACCATCATCATCAAAAAAGTATTCCTCATTTTCTCCACTGATGCTAAAACCAGTTGAAGAGATGATGATTGAGTGTCCGTCATGTGGATGAAAAAATTTATTTGAAAAATCTAAGGTATAAGTTGTCAATCCTGTTGTTACTGGAGTAAAAAGTTGTGCCATTGTTACTGTGGTTATGTTACTTAATATTGAATCATCTGCATCATCAATCAGACCAGTTAATTTTGAGTAACGAAAAACTCCACTGAATGTTTTCAAATCAGTGTCATTAAAATTTGATATAGCATCCCTAACCAAACCCTCTAAAGTTTCTTCAGACTTGGTTGTTGCATTTGTGTCGTATTGAAACACAACATTTAAAATCAAAGATGTTGCAATTGGGTCTATGATTACTGGAGTCACAGATGCGACCTTGTATGGTCTCAAATCTTTTTCTAGTTGTAACTTTTCTGCTCTAGTCAAGTTCTGTCCTGTGGTTGACTTGACCGATATAAAAACTTTTCCGTATTGCGGTATGGAACTTGTGAGTCCAGTTCCCTCATCAAAACTTCCCTCCTCACCACCAAAGACTGCGACAGCTTGCGTGTTTGGAAATAACTTACGAACATAAACTTTGTAGTCATCTGTGGTGACTGCTCTACCTTGAGCTGCATAGTCAAGTGGTGCGTTTAGTTTTATGGATTTGATTGACTCTGCTTCTGCACCACCCCTTGCAGGCACGTTAACAGTTAAGTTAATATTTGTTACACCATCAATCGCTGAGGTTGCAGTAAAACTACTCGCACCGTTAGCTGCACTCTTATTGGTGACAACGTATTCAAGAATAACTATGTTACCATCAGATAAAGATTTACTCACAACACCATCACCGAAGTAAACCTCAAACTTACCAGACTCAACTTCCTGTAAATAATAAACATTACTGGTGGTGCTTAGTTGTGATATGTCTGTTGCTTTGGTGAAAGTTGTTACGGTAGAATCTGATGATGAGTTTTGAACTCGCACTCTGAGTGTAGTCGTGTCTGCACTTGAGTCAACCAGTAAATATCTTTGGTCAACGTCCGATGAATCAACTAAATATTTTGTTGTAACATAAGTTCCCTCATAGATTGGTATTTGAGAAAACTCAACAGAGTTACCTAAGTTCACCGCAGTAACATCTTGAGTTGTTACGAACTGGTAATCCACATCATCTACCTTTGTTGTAAACGCAGTTCCAGCAGGCATCGTCTTACTCGAATCATTTGTAATTAAACTGATTGTTACGATTGCAGCTGCAGCTCTGGGTGAACTGACTTCGTATCCTAACATCTTTGCGTGTGATACCGCACTGGATCGTAACGATGAACTGTCAAGAAACATTTCATTTGCGAGCATATTCGCATTGAATCCAAGATAGTGCGTGTTGTATGCGAGTATATCTAGTAACACACTCATACCAGAACCTTCAAAATCATAATCTCTAAATTGTGATTGTGCTTTGAGAAAGGTTTTAAGGTTATCTTTTATATCATCAAAGTCTAACTCTGTGACTCTGAGTCTTGAGGGGTTTGTTGCCATTATCGTAATCTCTCCAACATAACTGTTAAATCAACCAGTTCTGTAGGAGCATTAACAACATAAAATTCTACGGTTACATCATATGCATTACGATCTAAATCAGGATTCGCACGAACAGCTACGAGTCGTGCTCTTGGTTCAAAGTTATTGATTACATCCTCTACCTTCTTCGCAATCTGTTGTGCGGTAAAGGGTGACATCAATTCAAATAGTAATCCCCTTATACCACCAGCTATCTCTGGGTGAAAAGGTTTTTCATAGGGGTCAAGCAATACTAAATTACGAACTGATCTTTTTACTGCTTGAATATCTTCTATGACATTAATATCACTATCAGAAGATTTTTTTCCAAAGAAAAGATCTAAATCTCTATTCTTCCTTGCATTTCTATCTGATGTATTCTGTGATTGTGCGTCATAGACAGCCATTTATACAAAGCTCCCACTTTTATTATTCTTTTATTTATAAGACATGGTTAATATTTTATGCAGTTGGCCCACTAATAACTGTCTCTGTGCCATCTTCTGCGGTTCTAACAACTGTACCGTCTTTATAAGTTGTTGTAAAACCTCCACCAGTTGTAGTTTCAACACTGGTGCTTTGAAAACTTTCTTGTGTAAGTTTTTCAAGTCCCTGTTCTATCTCTTCTATTTCATCACTACTAAGAAATGTATTTGTGTCTTTCTTTATGTAACCAGTGGGTTCAAGGGAAACTTGTTTTAACTTTTTTTCAATCAATGCTTGTTGTTCTATTTTTTGTTTTTCTTCTGACTCTTTTTTGAGTCCCTCTATTATTTCTTGATTAATATCCTCACTAAGCAACTCCTCTATGGTTTCAATGTCAGCTTGTTTTACATTGTTAGGTAGTAACTTTGCAACACCGCCACCTTCAGGTATGGTTATATTGGGAATCTTTGATGCGATGCTTTCCCCTTTGTCAACTGCGTCTTGTGCTTGGGTTACTAACTCATCTAGATCAAAACCAAGATCTCCTACTCCATCTCCAAATCTTGATTTAATTGATGCAAGTGCTTTATTTGCAGATTCACCAGATAATTCTGTAAAAGATGTTAATGACGCTTGTAAACTTATGTCTGGTAAATCAGGTAACTCAGGAATTAATTTTTTTAATTCATCGGCAAATGAGGTTATATCGGTTTCCTAACGGTGTTGAACTTTTCATTCGCCCCAGGCAAGTTTGCGGTTGTAAAGTCAGCCATTATTGATTCCTTTTTTTCGGCATATGATTAAATACATATTTAGTTCTTGCAACCTGTCTTACAGTATCCTCCATTCCATTTTCAAAATAAACCTCCTCATCGTAATCATTAACCACACCAACAACTGCACCCTTGATACATTTTGCCATTGACTCTGCACTCAATAAACTTTGAGCAGGAAGATATGCCTTGTATAGATTATCCCAATCAGCTGGTACGTTAGTGATGTCGTGAAAGACAATAATATATTTTGTCCTACTCATCTGCATCCTCTATGGTCAAGGTTCCAGCGTTAACTTTTTCCATGACCTCTACATAATGTCTGTTCATTGGGTCAAGGGGTACGCACCAATCTTTTGGCCAACCCTCCACTGTTAAAATAATTCCAGTATTTTTACCGTCATCTTCGGACATCAAGGGGCCCTGATATTTTGCTTTTAGTATATTCATAGTTCTGCATCTACCTCTAAATTAGTTATGAACGGAGCAGTGCTCGTCATAAGCACCTGAGTCTTAATACGATTATTATAATATGCAAGTCCTGTGGTTGTTCTAACACTACTGTACCTAACAATTGTAGGCGTCACTCTCATTTGATGACTCATACGAGCATTGACAAAACCAGAAGATGTACTGTATACTTGACCGTAATGAGTTCCAGTTGCTTTGTAATAATATCTATGACATTTACCCTCTGTTATATCATAAGGTTCATTTTGAAATCTTGGATTTTCAAAATCACCTCGTTCCAATTGCACATCACTTAAAAAAATAAAATCCCCAACAGTTGTTCCAACATCACCATCAGACATATCATTCCAGATAAAAACAATTACATTCTTGATACCAACAGGGACATTTACTTTGAGTGAATAAGTTTTCATTGTGGGGTTAAGAAGTATATTAGACGGTACGTTTAAATATTCTGCATTTGCGACTAGTGTTGGATCGGTTCCTTCGGAGTTCCAAGCAGAAATAATATCACTCGTTATTGTATCAGAAGTTCCAAACCAACCGATGACAGCTGCTTTGATTGATGTAGGTGATGATTGCGTTTGTGTTGTTCTGGCTTTCCAAGACAGGGTGCAAGTTTGACCTCTTAAATCATTACAATTCATGGACTCTATAAACTGTGCTTGACCAAATTTTTTATCTCCAGTTTCAACTTCCATGGCCATTGCAAAACCCGTTTCTGCTGGCATCCAAGGCGGGCCTGAATTTGTACCAAAGTCTCTACTACCCATAGTCCTACCATATGAATGAACGTCTACAATATCATTACCATCACTTAGAAGTTTCCATCGATCAAAAAGATAAGTGTCATCAGAATTTGCTGGAGTAGTTGCAGCTGTATATGTCAAAGTTTCAGATTGATCATCGCTCCTCTGATTGACTGCAAAGTTACCATTGATAATCTTGTTGTCTGTTCCACTTATCAATGCGTTCTCTACGATGATTTTATCTGCGACACCTGTTATATTATTGACTCTTGGTTTAATAACACTCGCTTCAAACTCTGGTGCGGTGAGTGTGGGTTCTTCAAGAAGAACAGAACCACCGACTGTGCTTTTGTTTAGATTTGATACTACATCAAAATCTGTAGCAGTTGTTTCTGTCTCAAGTTCTATTTTACCACCAGCATCAGTGAAACTAGAATCGGTTCCATTCAAAAGAATATCGTCACCGATATCAGAGGAACTTGAATCAGTTCCATCCAAAAGTAAACCAAAAGTAACAGTGGTGTCATCATATAGAACTAACGAATTAGCATCAGTTGAAGAACTGTCGGTTCCGTTTAATAATATTCTATCAATACTTGTTTTCATAATCTATCCTTATGTTACTCCAGGCCCTAGTTGTGCGATTCCATTGTTTGTTACGGACGAACCACTGATAGCTGCGACACCACTTGCTGTAATGTTTATCGCACCACTTGAGGATACGTTCACTCCGCTTGAACCAGACATTACGAGAGATCCATCAACCGTTGTCGTTTGTCCAGCACTGAATGTTTCTGATACCGCACCAGTGACAGACGTTGTTAAAGTTCCACCGATGGTTGTAGATTGAGTGCTACTAAATGTTTCTGTTACCGCACCGATTGATATCATATTTAAACCGTCTGCTTCTGTTTTGATGGTCATCGCTTTTGCAGATCGCATATCAAGTTTGTCTCCAGCCTTCAATGACACAACCCCAGATGCGGTGCTGATTTGAAAGTCTGTGTTTGCAAATGCAAACAAGTTACCCTCCTGTGAAGCGATGGTAACATCTTTGGTTGCTATCATGTCATAGATACCACCGATACTTCTTGTTTCGTTTCCGTTGATAAGTAAATCAACATCCTCTCCAACACGACCCTTGATTGCACGATTGATATTGAACGCATGATTACCAACAATCTCTTCTGCTTTGTTTTTACCAATCTTGATTTCAGATTCACCATGAATATTTTGCGTGAAGTTACCCTCAACCTCTAATACATAATCACCCTTGATTAGTTCACGCACATCACCAGACATCGTGAGACTGACATTACCATTGATGAAAACCTCTGAAGTGCCTGCGATAATTTCATAGTTATTTCCTATGACCTTGACTACCTTACTTCCGTCTGGGTGTATCTCTGTAAACGAACCACTCTTATGCTGTTGCATTAGACGTTCACCGCCAGGCGTATCGTCTATCTCATGTATGTGTCCACCCTCACTCTCATGAACGTGATTGTAGGGATAGGTTGCAGATGTGTATGGATTTGCATCAGACGCAATACTCTTGGGATCGGGTTCGTTCCAAGTGGTGCGTTCCTCTGGTGTGCTACTATCTGATACAGTGGGTATGTGTGGTTTGGTTGCGATGGGAACATCGTTCTGTTTGATTTCCCTTCGTGTGATTAAAGCTGCGTGTGTTTCGGAATCCTGACCTCTTGCTAATCGACTGACATCACTTTCTTGAATACCATGATTTGAATGTATGCGATCCTCACTTGGGTAGGTGCTTGTTGGATCATTGAAACCTAAACTTGGATCTGGTGGATTGTCTGGATAGCCAGGCAAGGAACCCATGATAATCGGTTGCTGTTTTTCTCTCGCATCACGAAAGAATCCAACCACCCAAGATCCCTCAACCAGAAAGGATGGTGAGTTACCAAGACCTTGCATTGATGGATCGGTTACAGGATGCATGACATGAGCCCACGGCAAATCTGCGGTGGGTATAAGATTTTTATCTGCGGTGTGGTATCCTAGGCAACGAACTTGAACCCTACCAAGTTGTGCTGGATCATTTCGACTCTCTACGACACCAACAAACCAGATGAAACCATCCAGTCCATATTATTTTGTGGACAACATTTGTCTTACTAAGGGATGAATTATCGTCACATTTCCAGCAATCATGATTCGTTCCTCATTGGATTTTGATTTTGGAACGCCATGTCTCATATGACTAGGAAAGAAAAGTAAATCATCAACCTGTGGATAGATATCAAAAGTTTTACCTGTTAGATTACTTATATCATCTAGGTTTACTTTATCGCCTTTACTTTCTCGATAAACATTGACAAACTGAAAAGGTGGTGCATCCTCAGGCACTTTCAAATAATAACACCAACTCCATAAACTACCCCAATGAGTGTGCGGTACTGTTTCATCACCCTTACGATAAACCGCACCCCAACATTCGGTGGTGACAAAAGGAAGTTCTTTTTTACTGTTTCTATCCCTACCTGTGCCAGTTACCTTTTTTAGTTCAGCCTCTACATGAATCGAGAGTTGCTTAAACTCCTGATATTTCTGATGCATGAACCAATCGGTCATGTCTGCTTTGACGTTACTTGCGTGTTTCAGTTCATCGCCATGACTTCGTATGATCTCTTTGAGAGATGACATCATCGGTGTCTCTAAGTTCATCTTGACTAGATGCACTGGATTTTTTTGTATGTTGGGTATCGCAACAGGAAAGTCTAAGCTAAACAATTCACCGTCAGCACCCACCTTTCTTTTTTGAAAAAGTCTTTGGTAGTTATCATTCATGAATATAATATAATACGATTAAGGCTCCGATCAAGAAACCTGATATGTTATAAAGTAATGGATCACTAAGTATCATTTTAAAAGTCCGTATAAATGTTTCCAGCAATCACGATACGCTCATGATCGCATTTGTGTTCTCCAACCGAGTGCCTCAACCATGCGGGCCATAAAACGATCTGACCGTTTTTGTGATTGAGTATTGCACCATTTTTATTTAGTGTCGGAAAAATAAGAGGCGCACAGTCCTTACAACTTTTGACACCATAGCAATATGACCACAGTGCGGGCCAATGGGTATGCTCATCGGTGGAGTCACCCTTGCTATAAATCAATCCCCATGATTCTAAAACCTTGATGGGTATATCCTCTGGGTTTCCCTTCTCATCGGTTCGTGATGCAAGAGGAAATCTTTTTGCAAACTCTAGGATTGCTTTGTTTAACCATTGAAAAGAATCGTATTGCTCGTGCATTCTCCAGTGAGTGCGATAGCATTTAGCTGCACTCAACGCACCCTGACCAGAGTTGCGAATATCATTCTCCAGCATATGATTCAACATATCAGCTGCTCCAGAATGATCAAGAGAGCGAGTCTTGATCGGATACTTTTCAGTAAAGGTAGGCCATTCTTTAGTGTGTCCAGTCATACAGTATCGGCACCATCGTTTCAAATAACCATATACCAAATCCAATCATCAGTGCGATACACGCCATGAGAAAGAAACCATAAAGTGTAATCGCAAGTGCGAGTTTTTTAACTATCGATACGTCAATCATGATAGGTTCTGCAACGCCCAATGGGTTGCGTTCTCCTTGACTGATGGTGCATGAGAGTCCACGCTCATGATCGTCTTTTCATAATCCTCTGCGTATTCCTCATACCATTCTTTTATAATGGTTCCGATGATGCTGGGTTGAAAAGAGTAGTTCGTTCCACCGTTCAATACTCCGTCTAGCTCCAGCTGTAATCGTAGTTTTAGTTCTTCCAGTTCTTCGGGTAGTTTAGTCATGGTTGTCGTCCTCCATTCTATGAATTTAAACGAGCCAGAAAAGTATTCATTCAGTTGATTCGTGTTCATACATATCCCCATAATCACTGATTATACATCCATAC
>LUMQ01001903.1_pt1 | contig 13446 bp, 13 predicted proteins | sample 729621 | NCBI WGS metagenome assembly LUMQ01 (sample SAMN03860259, study PRJNA289734) | marine metagenome | biome: seawater column; feature: ocean; material: water; isolation source: Red Sea water column Station 12 - depth 25m | place: Saudi Arabia: Red Sea | collected 2011-10-15 | depth 25 m | reverse complement strand
AGCTCTCTGTGATCGGGCTGACTGCCATTGTCGGCGTCGCCCTCCACGGTGTCTATCTGGGCAGTGTGTTCTTCGCCATTTCGGTCGGCCTTTCGGCCGGCATCTCGGCGCTGATCGTCTCGATGCAGCCCCTACTTGCCTCGGTCCTTGCCATCTTCCTGTTCAATGAGAGGCTGCGGCCGGTCCAGTCGGCAGGGCTGCTGGCGGGAATAGCAGGCGTGTTCATCGTGCTGCTGCCGAAGATGGGGGGCGGGATGCCACCGCTGGGGCTGTTCTCGGTCTGCTGCGGCCTTGTTGCTGTGACCGGCGGCACCCTGCTGCAGAAGCGGATCGGCGACAAGATCGACCTGCTGACGGGGAATCTGGTCCAGACCATGGCGGCAAGCGCGTTTCTTGCGGTGATCTGCCTCACGGTGGAAACACCGCAGGTCAGCTGGCAGATGCCCTTCTTGTTTGCACTCGCCTGGCAGGTGATCATGGTGTCGGCAGGTGCCTATATCATTCTGATGATGCTGATCCAGCGCGATTCGATGGCGGCCGTTTCCTCGCTGATGTTCCTTGTGCCGCCGGTGACGGCGGTGATCGCGGCCGCCGGTTTCGGCGAGCCGCTGACCCTGGCCGGCATCATCGGTTTCTGCCTGAGCAGCGCCGGTGTCTATCTCGTCACGGCAAACAGCAGCCCGCGCGAATAGGCGCATGTCCTAGTCGCAAAGCCGCCTTGCCAGATAGCGGGCAAACTGGTGGTTTTCCTGCTCCATCCAGCTGAGCGGCCCCGATGTGGCGAGCGGCGAGCCGGCGCCCCGGAAGATGCCCTCGACGACATGCCTGTCCTCGACCTGCACCTTGTCCAGAAAAGCCTTCTTCTCGGCGATCAGCGCATGGCTGTCATCGGCGGAGTCGATCACCTCGGGCGCCAGAGCCGCGCCATAGCGGATACGGGTGCGCCCCACCCCGTCCGGCTGCAGCGACAGGTACCAAAGATGGTCCGGAGCCAGCACATACATGTGCGAGGGAAACACCGTCGGCATCACGGATGTGTGGCGCCAGTCGCCTTCAAGCCGGTCATTGGCAGGATGCGCCCGGCCGACCGGCGCGCCTTCGGTCTTGGTGAAATACTGGAAAGCGAAATCCTCGTCCTCGCCCACCTCGCCGAATTCATTCTCGGCGACGGTGAAATTCGCGCCGACCGTCTCGCGGTGGGCCACCGGAAGATGGTAGCTCTCCATGAAATTCTCGGTCAGGCATTTCCAGTTCGTGTCCCAGACATGCTCTTCGGTAAAGATCGTGCGGTAATGTTCCTGCCCGTAACGCTCGATCACCGGTGTCAGCGAGGCCAGCTGGACGGCCACCGGCGGGGCATCACTATCCAGTGTCAGATAGATCCAGCCCTGATAGATTTCGCAGCGGACACTGGCGAGGCCCAGCTTGTCGCGGTCAAAGCAGTTTGTCCGCTCCATATGCGGCGCGGCGGCAAGCCGCCCGTCTATGCCATATGTCCAGGCATGGTAGGGACAGGTGAAACGGCTGGTGTTGCCGTGGCCTTCGACCAGCCGCATCATCCGGTGCCGGCAGGTGTTGGCATGCGCGCGCACCGCGCCGTCCTTGCCACGGACAAGGATCACCGGCTGCGGACCGAGCTCGTAGGTCATGTAATCGCCGGGCGCGGGGATTTCGTCCTCCCGGCCGGCACAAAGCCAGCCTTTGGCAAAGACCTTTTCCTGTTCGCGTGCCAGAATCTCGGGAGCGTGATACAGGCCCTTCGGCGGCGCCGTCGCCTCGGCAAGCGGACGCGCTGCCAGCGCTTTCAGCTCTGCAAGAATATGATCGACAGCCATGTCCCCTCCAGCCATCTTGTCAGGCCGTTTCCGGCACTTTCGGAAATTCGGCGCGCGCCAGTTCCAGATAGGCACTTCGCAACGAGGCCGTGACCGGCCCCACGCCGCCATCGCCAATCTCGGTGTCATCGATCCTGCCCACCGGCAGCACATAGATCGAGGCCGCGGTGATGAAGGCCTCGTCGGCGGCGAGCGCCTGGTCCAGCGTGTAGGTCTCCTCGCGGATTTTCAACTGATGCTGTTCGGCCACCCGCAGCATCGTCTGGCGGGTGATGCCGTGCAGGATGTCGTTGCTGACCGGGCGCACCCACAGCTCGCGGTCCTTGATGAAGAAGAAGCTCGAGGATCCGGCCTCGGTCACGTCGCCGTCGGGCGCGATCATCAGCGCTTCGTAGGCACCGGCGAGATGCGCCGCCTGCTTGGCCATCACCTGCCCCAGCAGGTTGGTGGTCTTGATATCGCGGCGGGCCCAGCGGATGTCCGGCGTCGTGGCCAGCGCGACCGGCTGCGGCGGCGCGTCGGCGGCGAACTTTTCCTTCTGGGTAAAGGCAAAGACCGTAGGCTCGTACTGGTCGTCATAGAGGTAGCTTCGGTCGCGCGAGCCGCGCGTGACCTGAAGATACATGAACCCCTCGACGGCATTGTTCATCTCGATCAGCTTCATCATCGCGACAAGCAGCTCGTCGCGCGCCATCGGCCACGGCATGTCCAGCTCGCCAAGCGACCGTCCGAGCCTGTTCATGTGATATTCGTAATCGACGATCTGAGAATCGAGGATGCCGAAGCCCTCATAGACGGAATCAGCGAACAGCAGGCCGCGGTCGAAAATCGGCACCGTCGCCTCGCCCTCAGGCATGAATTCGCCATTCAGAAACACTGTCCGTTCCATCGCCCCGTCCTGTCCTTGCTGGAAACCTGCTGTCGTCGAAACAAGATGAAACCTAGCCTGCTTTTTCAGGATTTGAAAACGCTTCCTGAGGCCGCAGGCGGATGATTTTGCGGCTAGCCGGCCAGCGCCGGCCATCTGGCCCCGAACCGGGCCCAGTCGGCCGCGTCCATCGCCACTTCCAGCATCTCGTCGCCGGCCTCCCCCATGCGGCTAGCGATGACCTCGCCATGCTCGTGCAACCATGCCCGCGCCGCGCCGTCCGCCGGCCCCAGAACAAGATTTTCCGTCCGCCGGTCCTTGCCAAGCCGCCGGTCAATCGCGGCAAGCAGCGTATCTATCCCGTCGCCATCGAGTGCCGAGGTGAAGCATCCTTCGTCAAACAGGTTGCCAAGCGCCTCGCGGGCCGGATCTTGACCCTCCAGAAGGTCGGACTTGTTCATCACCGACAGCAGCCGTTCATCCTGCTGCTCCTCGTCAATCCCCAGATCGACGAGCACGGCGCGGACATCTTCCGCTTCCTCGGCGACAAGCGGCGACGCCGCGTCATGGACATGGAGCAGCAGGTCCGCCTGAACGACCTCCTCCAGCGTGCTCTTGAAGGCCTCGACAAGCTCGGTCGGGAGCTGGCTGATGAAGCCGACCGTATCGGCCAGAACGATCCGGCGTCCCGACGGCAGGGTAACGGCCCGCATGGTCGGGTCGAGCGTGGCGAACAGCATGTCCTTGCTGAGCACGCCAGCGCCGGTCAGCCTGTTGAAGAGCGTTGATTTGCCGGCATTGGTGTAGCCGATCAGGGCCACCGTCGGCACCTCGCCACGGGAGCGGTTGCCGCGCTGCAGGTGCCGGGTCCGCTCGACATCCTTCAGCTCGCGCTTGATGCGGACCACCCGGTCCATCAGCATCCGGCGGTCGAGTTCGATCTGCCGCTCGCCGGGGCCGCCGAGGAAGCCGCCGCCGCCGCGCTGCCGCTCGAGGTGGGTCCAGCTTCGCACCAGACGGCTGCGCTGGAATGTCATCGCGGCAAGCTCGACCTGGAGCCGGCCGGCATGGGTCTGGGCGCGGGCCCCGAAGATTTCAAGGATCAGCGCGGTCCGGTCGATCACCTTGCAGCCTGTCCCCGTCTCGAGGTTACGCTGCTGTACCGGGCTCAGACCGGCATTGACGACAATCAGCGGGTGATCGGCCTCTTCGGCCAGTTCGGCGATCCGGTCGACATAGCCGCTGCCAAGAAAGGTGTTGGCGCGCGGCTTGTAGAACGCCACCGACTCGGCATGGACGACGTCGAGCCCGATGGCGCCGACAAGCTGCACCGCCTCGGCCAGCATGGCGTCGGCGCTGCGCGGCAGCGGCATGGTGCGCACGTCGGGGTGGATCACAAATGCGGTGCTGGTTCCCAATCGAGGTTCCTGTGTCGGGTTTGGGCGGGCCTGGTATTCGTCGTCTGCCCAACAGGTAGAAAAAACCGGCTGCAGATGCAAGGACGACACGGGCCTCGCTATGGACGCCGCCCATGGCGGCCCATCATCACGGGCGCCGGTCGCGGCATCGGCGCGGCGACGGCACATGCCTTTCTCGACGCTGGATACCGGGTCGGGCTGATCGGCCGCAACGAGGACACGCTGGCGGCGACGGCCGGCGGGCACGAGAACGCGCTTGTCCTCACCTGTGACGTCGGCGAGCCGGATCAGGTGGAGGCTGCCTTTGCGCGCGCCTATGACGAATGGGGGCGGATCGACGTGCTGTTCAACAATGCCGGACGCGGCAGTCCGGCCCGCACCATCGACGAGACTTCGGTCGAGGACTGGCTGGACGTCGTCCGGATCAACCTGACCGGGTCATTCCTGTGCGCCCGTGCCGCCTTTGCCATCATGCGCAAACAGTCGCCGCAGGGCGGGCGGATTATCAATAACGGGTCGATCTCGGCGCATGTGCCGCGCCCCGGATCGACGCCCTATACCTCGACAAAGCATGCCATCACCGGCCTGACCCGCACCCTGTCGCTGGACGGACGTCCCTATGACATCGCCTGCGGACAGATCGACATCGGCAACGCGCTCACTGAGATGGCTGAGCCGATGACGCGCGGCGTGCCGCAGGCGGACGGATCGATCCGGGCCGAGGCGGTGATGGATGTGTCGAATGTTGCCAGCTCGGTGCTGCATATGGCCGAGCTGCCGCTGGATGCGAATGTCCAGTTCATGACAGTGATGGCAACCAAGATGCCCTTTATCGCGCGCGGCTAGTTCGAAGGCATGAAGCCGCCGCAGGCGATGAAGGCGGTGCTCCTGTAATCCGGCTTGCCATAGAGATACGGCGCCCCGTCAGGGGTGATCATGCGGCCACCGGCAGCACGAAGCACGGCGTCTCCCGCAGCCGTGTCCCATTCCATAGTGGGCCCGAAACGGGGGTAGACGTCGGCCTCGCCGGCCGCGACAAGGCAGAATTTCATGCTTGAACCCGTCGAGATTGTTTCGGCAATGCCATGCGCCGCCAGCCAGTGATCAGTCTCTTCGTCGCGGTGCGACCGGCTGGCCACCGCGACAGGACCGGACCCGGGCACTGGACGAACAGCAATATCGCGGGCCTTCCCGGCCGCAATTTCACTGGCACCGTCTCCAACCAGCCCGCAGAACAACCGGTCATGCGCCGGGGCGAGGACAATCCCCATCACCGGCGCGCCTTCGATCACCAGACCGATATTCACGGTAAAGGCCCCATTCCCGTCGGGGCGAAGAAATTCCCTGGTGCCGTCGACGGGATCAACCAGAAAGAAGCAGGCCGGGGGGCTGAGCGCGTGGCTGGCCGCATTTTCCTCGGAAATCACGGTGATCCCGGGCGCGACATCGGCAAGCGCTGCGAGAAGGACCCGTTCCGCAGCCTCGTCGGCCTCGGTCACCGGCGATCCGTCCGGCTTGTCACGGCTGACGACACCGCGCGCGTGAATCTCCATGATCAGCGCCCCGGCCTCACGCACCGGACCGACAAGACCGGCAAGCATGCGGCGGCATTCATCTTGCGAGGGAAGCATGGCGGGTCTCCAGACAATCGCCCCACACTATCGGCATCAGAGGTCGAGTTCCAACTGATTTGCGCGGACGTTTGCCGGTCCCCGTGCGGAAACCCTCCGCCGCGGGTTCCTGTCAGACACGAATCCACGCGTGTTGCGGCTGCCATGCCGTTCGACAACCGTGGCGGCCTCGCTGGCATGGGCGCGCGACTTGCGAATGGCGAACATGGCGTCGGCCGCGGCGCGGCGAGCGGCGCGTTCCTCGACGATCGGCGGCGGATAGCCCGGCGCGGCCTCTGGCTTGGCCCAGGGCGTGTGAATCAGTGACAGCGGCATGTCGGCCAGTTCGGGCACCCACTGCCGGATGAAACGCCCGTCCGGATCCTGTTCCTGCGACTGCTTCAGCGGGTTGTAGATGCGGATGGTGTTGATGCCGGTGATGCCGGACTGCATCTGGCACTGGCTGTAATGGATGCCGGGCTCGTAATCGGTGAACATCCGCGCCAGATGAAGCGCCGGCGCGCGCCAGTCGAGCCACAGGTGATAGGCGGCGAAGCTCATCACCATGGCGCGCATGCGGAAGGTCAGCCACCCCGTCGCGGCGAGCGAGCGCATGCAGGCATCGACCAGCGGATATCCGGTCCGGCCCTGCTGCCACGCCTTCAGAAAGGCGTCTGCCCTTTCGTGGTCCTTCTCGAGATGGCGATAGGCGGAATGGAACGGGCGGAATTCGGCGGCGGGCTCATCCTCGATCTTCTGGATGAAATGGCAATGCCAGTGAAGCCGGCTTTCAAGGCTGCGGATGGATTGCGACCAGCCGCGCCGGTCGGCCGGCGGGCATCCCGCGAGCGCTGCCTTGCGACACGCTGTTTCCTGCCAGACCTCGCGCATCGACAGCACGCCGAATGCCAGATAGGGCGACAGGCGCGAGCAGCTGGCCGGCGCCGTCACCGGCGATGACATGGTGAAACGATAGGACCGGCCCCGATGGTCGAAGAAACTGAACAGCCGTTCCAGCCCGGCGCGCCGTCCGCCCGGCTGGCGATGCGGGGCATCCTGCCCGGCCATGCCGAGCTGGTCTGGATCAGGCCACGCGTCACTTTCCACGATAACGGGATGAAGCGCCCAGGCCAGCACCCGCCTGTCGCGGTCATAGGTCCAGTGGTTCCAGGTTTCCTGATGCACGCGGATGCGAGTCACACCATGCGCGGCGCAGAGGCCGGAGAGCACTTCCACCGCATCGCCGACACGCAGCACCAGCGGCTGTCCAAGCGCCACAAGGTCGGCATCAAGTTCTGACAGGCACTCGCCAAGGAATTCGTAATGGCGGCGCGACATGTCGGGCTGGCGCCACAATTCAGGCTCGAGGATGTAGAGAGGGATCACGGCCCCGCTCGCCGCAGCCCTGGCAAGCGGCGCGTGATCCTCGACACGAAGGTCGCGCTTGTACCAGACAATCTCCACGATGTTCCCCATCTGTACCGGTTACAACAGATAGGTCGCATTCCCCTGCCCGGCACGCAAGCCACCGGCCGCGCGCGAAATGCCGCACGGGTTGGGCTTTGCCAGATCGGAGATCGTTTAGCCGCGGATCAGCGGTTCCGCATATCGGCGGCAATGGCCCTGAGGCTGAGCGCCAGCGTGCGCGCATCGATCGACGATATGGCCATAATTGGCGCTGAGGTCGGACGGGCCGATGAAGACGGCATCCACGCCCTCGACCGCCAGAATGTCGTCCAGCGCGGCAACACCTGCAGGGGTCTCGATCTGCACGACGAGGCACATCTCGCGGTCGGCCGTGGTCAGGTAATCGGCATGGCTGGAAAAACCGGTCGCCCGCGCGCCGGCGCCGCCGACCCCGCGAATGCCGGCCGGCGGATAGCGCATCGAGCGCACCAGCATCTCGGCCTGCTCGCCGCTTTCGACCATCGGCACGATCAGTGTCTGGCAGCCCATATCGAGGATCTGCTTGATCACATGTGTCTCGCCAACATGCGGGCGAACCGCAGCCGAGGCGTCGTAACCGGCAATGGCCTGAAGCTGTGCCAGTACCGATGGCAAATTGTTCGGTGAATGTTCGGTATCGATCAGCAGCCAGTCGAAATCGGCCGTGGCGGCGATCTCGGCGGCGATGGCCGTTCCCTGGGTCAGCCAGCACCCGATGGTCTGGCGTCCTTCCTTCAGCGATTGCTTGAACCGGTTCACCGGTGCGGCCATGTCCTGTCTCCTGTCACGCGAAATCGATATGGACGGCGCCGAACGGGCCGTAATCGGCACGGAAGCTGTTGCCGTTACGGGCCTCGATCGGCCGGATGAAACTTCCCGAAAGAACGACGTCGCCGGCGCGAAGCCCGTCGCCATACTGCGCGAGGCGCCGGACCAGCCAGACCATGCTCTCGACCGGATCGTTCAGCACACCGGCGCCGAGCCCGGTCTCCTCGACCTCGCCATTGCGGGCGGTGATCGCCCCGACCCAGCGCAGGTCGAAGGCATCGACGGCGTGCCTGCTGTCGCCCAGCACCACACCGGCATTGGCGGCATTATCCGAAATGGTATCAAACACGACGCGCTGCGCGCCGGTTTCCGGATCGGCGCGGAAAATGCGCGTATCCAGAATTTCCAGCGCCGGCGCGACGGACCCGGTGGCAGCGACCACATCGGCGCCGGCGACTTCGGCACCGGCAAGGTCGCTGTCCATGATGAACGCAATCTCGGCCTCGATGCGGGGCTCGATGAAGCGTCCGGCAGGAACCGTGCCGCCATGGTCGAAGAACATGTCCGCGAACAGAACGCCGCTGTCCGGAATGTCGATGTTCAGGGCATATTGCATCGCCTTGGATGTCAGCCCGATCTTCCAGCCGCGGATACTGCCGCCTGCCGCCAGCTTGCGGGCGACGAAATCGGCCTGCACCGCATAGGCATCATCCATATCCATGCCGGGATGCGCGGCCGAGATCAGCCGCGTCTGGCTGCGGTCGCGTTCAGCGGCGAACAGCGCGGCGCCGGCAGCCGATACCTGATCCTCGTTCATCACCGGCATGGCTCAGACCTCCTCGTCACGAACACCGTTGCTAAGTGTACCAAGGCCATCTGCCGAAATCTCGACAATGTCGCCCGGCTTCAGCCATTTCGGCGGGTCGAACCGCGCACCGGCTCCGGTCGGGGTGCCGCAAACCAGCACATCGCCCGGCTTCAGCGGGGTGAAGGTCGAGACATAGGCGATGATGTCGGTGAAGGAGAAAATCATGCGGCTGGTGCGGTCCTGCTGGCGGATCTCGCCATTGACCCGCGTCGTCAGCTCGATGTCGGCGAGCATGTCGGGCCCTGTGAAGGCCAGCAGGCCGGGTCCCATCGCCGCCGACTTCTCGAAATTCTTGCCCTGGGTGACATTGAATTTGGCATGCCTGACCCAGTCGCGGATGGTGCCTTCATTGCACAGCGTCACCGCGGCGATATGGTCCCATGCGTTCGCCGCCTCAATTCGGCGGCCACCAGCACCGATCACGATGGCGATTTCACCTTCATAATCCAGCTGTTCGGATTCAGGCGGACGTCGCAGATCATCGCCATGGCCGACGAAACTGCCCGGAAACCGGATAAACAGCGACGGGTTGGCCGGCGCGCTCTGGCCGTCCTTGTATTCGGCGTTCCGGTCCGGAAAATTCACCCCGACGCAAATGATCTTGCCGGGGGACGGCAAAGGGGCCGTCAGCGTGACATCGGCAAGGGCGACAGAGGCGCCGTCGGCCGCATACAATTCTGCCAGCGCTCCGGCATTCGCCGCATCGCTGAGGCTGGCGAAACGGCCGTCAAAGCTGGCGGCCAGGTCGGTCACCGTCTCGCCGTCGAGCCGGCCGAAGCGCGCCGCGTTGTTGTGAAGAAAGCTGATCAGGCTGGGCATTTGTCACTCCGGAACATGTTGGGTCGCCAATGGCTTCAGGGGGCGATAATGGGCTGTGCCTTGAGTTCGGACTCGCGCGGCTCTGTCCCGTCGAACAGGGTGCCATGCTCGAACCAGGAGCGCGGCGCCGGCGCGCCCCACAGGGTCTGGCGCTGCGGGTCCTTGAGGTCCCAGTGGATGGGTTCATGGTCCGGATCGACGGTCTGATAGTCCGAACAGTAGATTTCCGTGCGGTGCCCGTCAGGGTCGAGGATATAGAGGAAAAAGGCATTCGCGATGCCATGTCGGCCCGGGCCACGCTCGATATTGTCGACATAGCCGGTCGTTGCCATCAGATCGAGAAGATCGATGATGTTCATCGGGGTCGGAACCCAGAAGGCGATATGGTGCAACCGCGGACCGGTGCCGTTGGTAAAGGCGATGTCGTGAACGCCGCCCTTGCGGTGCATCCAGGCCGCCCACAGCCGTCCGGTGTCCTTGTCCTCGGTATATTCGGTGGTGCGGAAGCCAATGTCGTTATAGAAGGCGACACTGTCGTCGACATGCGGCGAGAAACAATTGAAATGATCGATCCGCAGCGGCTTTACCCCGCGATAGAGCGCGTATTTCTGGTGGATGGTCGCGAGGCGCTCCATTTCGAAATAGAATTCCATCGGAATGCCGTGCGGGTCCAGAACCCGAAGCGTGCGCCCCTGGAACGGTCTCTCGACCCAGCTTGTCTCACGGCCCTGCCCGGCGAAATGGGCTTCCGCCTTGTCGAGGTCCTCTTCCGAGAACACCCGGAAAGCGAGATAACGGCTGACCGGATCGTCGCCCTTGCGGAGGATGAGGCAGTGATGGCCGCGCTCTTCCATCGCCCGAAGGCAGATCATCCCGGAATCCTCGAACGTCACCTGAAGGCCGAGCGTGTCGACATAGAAGGCGCGGCTGGCGGCGAGGTCGCGGACCACGAGTTCGGTGTGCGAGACCCGCACAATCGAAAATGGCGGGTAGAGATTGAAGGCTGGTACTGGCATCGTCCTGTCCTAGAGCCCGAGTTTCGGTACCGCGCGCGGCGCGGTGGCAAAGGCGACATTACGCGTTTCCATGTAAAAATCGAACGACCAGTCGCCGCCGTCCCGTCCGATGCCGGATTCCTTGGTGCCGCCAAAGGGTGTCGGCAGGTGCCGCACATTCTCGGAATTCACCCAGATCATGCCGGCATCCATGTTGTCGCTGAAACGCATGGCCCGCGTGACATCGCCCGTCCACAGATACCCCGCGAGGCCGTAAGCCACGTCATTGGCAAGCGACAGCGCTTCTTCCTCGTCGGCAAAAGGAATGGCCGTCAGCACCGGGCCGAAGATTTCCTCCTGCGCGATGCGCATCGACTGGCGCGCGCCGGTGAACAAGGTCGGCGCCACATAGCACCCCGCACCGAAATCACCTGCTGTCACCTTTTCACCGCCCGCCGCGATGGTCACGCCCTCGTCGCGCGCGATATCGAAATAGGACAGCACCTTGGCCTCGTGCTCGGGATGGATCAGCGGCCCGACCACCGTGTCGGGATCCAGCGGATGGCCGATCTTCAGCCGTTTCGCCTTGTCGGCAAGGATGGCGGTGAAATCATCATGCACCGACGCCTCGACGAGGACACGGCTTGACGAGGTGCAGCGCTCGCCATTCAGCGAATAGATCATAAAGGCGGCGGCATCGGCGGCGCGCTCAAGGTCGGCATCGGCAAAGACCACCACCGGGTTCTTGCCGCCAAGTTCGAAATGTACGCGCTTCAGCGTGTCCGCCCCCTGCTTCATGATCAGCTTGCCGGTGGCGCTCTCGCCGACAAAGGCGATGGCCTTGATCATCGGATGTTCGGTCAGGGTGCGCCCTGCTTCCTCACCAAGCCCGTTCACGAGGTTCCAGACGCCGGGTGGCAAGCCGGCCTCGGCCGCGATCTCCATCAGGATGCGCGCCGTCACCGGCGAAAGTTCTGCCGGCTTGTGAACCACCGTGCATCCGGCAGCCAGCGCCGGCGCGATCTTCCATGTCGAAAGCATGAAAGGCGTGTTCCACGGCGTGATCACACCGACCGGTCCGATCGGGCTGTTGGCGAACAGGCTCTGCCCGTCACGGGCATAGGGCGCCTTGTCGGCGAAGAACCGGAAATTCTCGGCCCCGCGCAACGCCGCCTTGGACATGAAACGCAGCGCCTGGCCGGTATCCACACATTCCAGAAGGGCGATTTCTTCGGCCCGCGCGACAATGCCGTCGGCAATCTTGTGCAGGATCGCACGGCGCTTGGCACCATCCATGTCCCGCCAGGCCGGAAAGGCGTCATGCGCCGCCTTGGCGGCAGCGTCGATATCGGTCGCATCCCCCCTTGCCGCGGTGCCGATCACCGACAAATCGATCGGCGAGATCGTCTCGAAAGTGGCGCCGGATGCAGCGGCACGATCCTCGCCACCAATATGATTGAGGATCGGCGCACCATCGTAGCGGGCGAGCAATGTTTCGGCCTTGCCGAGGTTTTCGGTGAATGACATGGGGCCCCACATATTCGGTCTGATGTCGGTTGGCGGCGGATTGACTTTTCCGCCAATCCTGATTTACATGTTAAGTAATTAAAGGCAGCTGTCAACCACCGGGGCCTTCAGGACGGGAACATGGCACATCTGAGCTTTGAATATTCGGCCAATCTCGAGCCGGAGCTGGACTTGCAGGCCTTTTGCGATCTGATGCGCGATGTGATGCGGGACAGCGGCGTGTTTCCGCTTGGCGGCATCAGGGTGCGAGGCACGCGGGTCGATGTCTGCGCCGTCGCCAGCGGCGAGCCGGAGATCGCCTTTATCGACATGACGGTCCGCATGGGACAGGGGCGCGACGAGGCCACCCGCGCCGAGGTGACCGAAACGCTCTACAGCGCAGCCGAGGACTGGCTTCGTCCCCGGATCGGCGAAACACCGTTCGCGCTGTCACTGGAAATCATGGAAATCGATGCGCGCTTTGCCGAGAAGCGCTTCAACAGCCTGCACGCCTTCCTGAAGGCAAAGGACGTATCCGGTGGCTGACGCCCCGCGTTATGATGATTCGCTGACCATTGCCCTGCTTCGCGCCCGAGAGGCGGTAACGGCGCAGTTCCGCGATCATGTCGCGGCCGGCGGCATGACCCTGACGCAATGGCGGGTCATCCGCGCGCTGGCAGGCGGAACCGAGCTGGACACGACCACCCTGGCACATCGCTGCGTGATCCTCGCGCCGTCACTGACGCGTATCATCAAGACTCTCGAGGGGCGCGGCCTGATCGAGAAGGTTCCGGCACGCGACAGGCGCCAGCGCGTGGTCAGGCTGACGGCCGATGGCGAGGCGATGTTCACTGAAATGTGGGCGGTATCAAAGACAAGATACGCCGCCATCGAGGCAGCCTTCGGACGCGCCGAAATGCTTGATCTCGTCGAGATGCTGAACAGGCTCAGGGCGGTACTGGAAGAGGATGCCTGAAATCAGTCGGCGGAATTACGGCCGTGATAGGCGACATACCAGTCGACGAACTTCTTCACCCCGTCACGGACATCGGTGTTCGGGGCAAAACCGACCCATTTCCTGAGTTCAGTTGTGTCGGCGCTGGTCGCCGGCACATCACCCGGCTGCATCGGCATCATGTTTTTCTGTGCCGTGATGCCGAGCGCCTCTTCCAGCGCAGCGATATAATCCATCAGCGGCGTAGGGTTGCCATTGCCAATGTTGAACACACGGAACGGCGCGCGCGAGCTTTGCGGGTCGGGTGACAGCGGATCGAAATCCGGGTTCGGTGTCGCCACCTTGTCGAGAACACGGA
>LUMQ01000289.1_pt1 | contig 13515 bp, 14 predicted proteins | sample 729621 | NCBI WGS metagenome assembly LUMQ01 (sample SAMN03860259, study PRJNA289734) | marine metagenome | biome: seawater column; feature: ocean; material: water; isolation source: Red Sea water column Station 12 - depth 25m | place: Saudi Arabia: Red Sea | collected 2011-10-15 | depth 25 m | reverse complement strand
AATTAATTTTTATTCAGTTAAAAATTCCAGAAAAATATGTGAATTAAATATATCAGATTTTAATACTGAAAATTGTAAATATACTACTCTTAAAAGATCATCACTTATTGATTTTTTAAAAAAGGATATAGAGAAAGAAATAAAATTTAACCACACTATTTCAACGATAGAACAACAAGATCAAATCGTTAAAATCGCTTTTGAAAATAATGAAGCTTATGAATTTGACTATTTAATTATTTCAGATGGTGTCTTTTCAAAGAGTAAAAATCTGTTATCAAAAAATAAAATTCAGCCAAAATATGATGATACGTTAGCCATAAGAGGAATAATACCAAGCTCGTCAAATATAGCTGATAAAAAAAACATCTCATTGTTTTTAGGTTCAAATTTTCACTATGTTATTTATCCAGTATCTCCTGATGGAGATTTAAACTTTATAGCTGTAATGAAGTATAAACTTTCAGAGGATGAGCAAAAAGATTTCTCGTTATTTAAAGATGACAACTTTATTAAAAAGATTTTAGAAAAAGTTCCACAATTAAGTATGGAATTTTTTGATAATATTAATGATTTAAAGATATACCCTGTATTTGTGAGTCATGATTTTTTTGAGTTTAATAATAATAATATTCATCTAGTAGGAGATGCTTTTTTTGCTTTTTCACCATCATTTGCTCAAGGCGCATCACAATCAATAGAAGGTGCATATGAATTGTTTGAAAATATAGAGAATAATACTAAGAGTAATTTTTTTAGAAATAGAGTTGATAAAATAAAGATGGTAAATAATCGCTCAAAATTTAATCAATTTGCTTTTCATTTATCTAATCCTTTAACTACATTTTTAAGAAATATTTTTTTGAAAAGATTAGTAAAAAATAAAAAGTTTTTAGAGGGCTACCTTGGGAAAATATATAAAAACTAACTATTAGAAATCAACCTTTGTCTCAAATAATCGATAGGAACTGCGTTTCCATTTAAGTTATAATGCCAATAGGTCCATCCATTACAGCTTTCAGCACCTAAAATTGTAGCTGCTACTTTATGGATTGAGCCTTCAGTTTGAGCATGTTTGATACTGCCATCAGCCATAATTTTTGCACTGATTTTCTTTTTATTATCAAAAATAGTGGTGCCTGGTTTAATTATTCCTAATTCAACCAATGATCCAAAAGGTATTCTCGGCTTAGATCTACCATTTTGCAAAGTATCTAAATAATGATCTTCTATAGGTTTTGCTTTCTTTAATCTTTGTTCGGCAGCTTTAAAATAGGTTTTTTCTTTTTCAATTCCATAATAATTTCTACCCAATTTTTTTGCAACTGTTGCTGTTGTTCCTGATCCTAAAAAAGGATCTAAAACTAAATCATTTTTATTTGATGTTGCTAATAAAATTCTGTGAAGTAGAGCCTCAGGTTTTTGAGTAGAATGGACTTTTTTACCATTCTTTTTTAGTCTTTCGGAACCATTACAAATTGGTAATTCCCAGTTAGATCTCATTTGAAGATCGTCATTTAAACATTTTAAGGATTGATAATTAAAAGTGTATTTTGATTTTTCAGACTTTGATGCCCAAATTAAAGTTTCGTGGGCGTTCGTAAAACGTGTTCCTCTAAAATTTGGCATCGGGTTTTTTTTATTCCAAATGACGTCATTTAAAATCCAAAAACCTAAATTTTGAATAGCTGTTCCAACTCTAAAAATGTTATGGTAACTACCAATTACCCAAATAGCTCCATTTTTTTTTAAAATTCTTTTACATTCACTTAACCATGAATAGGTAAATTCATCATACTTTTTAAAATTTTCAAATTGATCCCATTTATCATTTACTGCACTTACTTTAGATCTATCTGGTCTTGTTAATTCACTTTTTAATTGTAGGTTGTAAGGAGGGTCAGCAAAAATTAAATCAAAAGTCTCATCAGGAATTTTTTTTAGCTCCTGAAGGCTATCTCCGTTAATTAATTTATTTTTAAAATCTAAATTCATTTTGAAAAAATAAATTAGACTCCAAAAAGATTCTTGGGTCAACCTATGATTGAATTATTTAGACTCGTTTTGTATGACTTATCATGGCGATAACTACATATTGTGTTTTTACGTGAAAACTATTTTAATCTATTTATAGGAGAGAAGTTTTTCCTGTGATGCTTTGTAATCCCTAAAACTTTTATGGCTTTTAAATGTTGACTAGTACCATATCCAAAATTTTTTTGCCAACTATAACCTTTAAACTTTTTACTTAAATTTGAGATCATTTTATCACGTGTAACTTTAGCAATAATTGATGCTGCAGAAATAGATGGAATTTTTTGGTCACCTTTAATAATAGATTTAAGTTTGTAATTTTTTAATTCAGGTAATTTATTTCCATCAATTAATACGTGTGAAGGTTTTTTCTTAAGTTTTTTGATTGCTCTTTTCATTGCTAATAAACTGGCATTTAAAATATTTAATTGTTCAATTTCTTTCAATGATGCCTTTCCAATTGCCCAAATTGAATTTTTTTTAATATGGCTAAATAAGACTTTGCGTTTAGAGCTCGATATACTTTTTGAGTCTTTTAGTAATTTTGTATTTATAGATTTTTTTAAAATAACTGCAGCTGCATAGACTGGTCCAACTAAACTACCTCGACCGACTTCATCAACCCCAGCAATTATTTTCATTAAATTTTGATATTCAAATCTTCTACTTTTTTTCTTATTTTTTTTAGGTCCTCCCATGAGAATTTCTTTTTATCTGGATACCTAATTAAATAAGATGGATTAAAAGTGATAATTACGGGAATTGTTTTGTTTCCAATTATGATTTCTTTCCAATTTCCTCTTTCGTTTGAGATTTGATTACCAAGACCCGTTACCGCCTCCATTGCAGTGGTACCCATCAATATCAAAATTTTAGGATCTATAATTGAAATATGTTCTTTTAGAAAAATTGAATATCGCTTTATCTCTTGAGTAGTTGGCTTTCTATCATTAGGTGGTCTAAAATTTATTGAGTAAGTAGAGTACACTTTCTCTCTTTTAATTTTAATTGCTAAAAGCATCTTGTTTAAAAGCACGCCAACATCTCCACAAAATGTTTTAGCTTCCAAGTCCTCTTTTTCATCAGGAGCTTCTCCAATTAACATTATAGGACTATTTATGTCACCATCTCCCATAACTAGATTTTTAGAATTATTTCTTAAATTACAATCTTCAATTGAATTGATTTTTTTCTTTAGTCTTAATATTCTCTCTTCTTTCCCTGTTTTATTTTGAACGCTATTTTCCTTTACAATTTTAAGTCTATTTATTGGCTTATTACTAAATTCAAATTTTGGCTCTACTTTATCTAAAAATCTTTGATCATATTTGGCATTTTGATTTAACATCTTTTTAGTCATAAAGTGCAATTATGTTTGTCAAAAATTTAAAATTTTTATTGATATTATTTTTACTTTATCAAAATCCCTTGCATTCTAAAAGTGCTAGTTTTGATGATTTTGACTCTAGAAACTTATCAAAATATTTTTCTGGAATTGTAGCATTTGAAAATAAAAATAACTCAAAGGCGTTAAATTTTTTTAATACTTCCAAGATTTTATTAAATAAACATGAGCCTTATTTAAAGAGATATGTTTACTCTCTAGTCTTAGAAAATAAAGTAAATCAAGCTATAAATATTGTTAAACAAAATAAAAATAAATCAGAATTTTTTGAAAAATACTTATTATTAACAATAGACAGTATAAGACGAGAGGATTTTTCAAAGGCTTTGGATTACATATCTAAGTCTAAAAAATACATTAAACTTAACCGATTTAACTCAGCAATTTTAGATAATTTGAGAGACTACATTTTTGTATTCAAAGAAAAAAAATTGCCCAATGATATAAAAAATTACGGAAATCTATCAATAATTTCAACAACCTTTCAAAGGTGTTATTTGGGAGATGCAAAAACCAAAACTTTTTTCTCTAAGCTGGTTGGTAATGACGATGCAGACTTAACCAGGTACACTTTTTTTTACTTAGCATATTTAATTGATAATAACCAAACAGAGGAAGCAAAAGAAATAACTGATGACATTAAATTTATCAATACTTCTTTACTTTTGTCTCAAGGAAAAAGTTGGATTGAAAAAGGCAATGAAAGAAAAATGAACTCCATTTTTTCATGCAAAAACCATAATGACTTAATAAGTGAATTTTTATTTTTAATATCTAATTTACATTCTGCTCAAGACGATTTTATAAATTCTAACTTTTATTCATATTTATCTCATTATTTAAATCCAAAATTTCATTATAATTTATCATTAGTCGCTGAAAATCTATATTCAAATGAAGAATTTGATCGAGTTAAAAAAATTATACAAGAATTTGAAAAAGAAGATGATTTCTATTATTGGTATAGATTAAAAAAAGAAGCTCAAATTATTTCAAAAGAAAGTAGCACAAAAGATTCATTAAAATTTATTAAGTCTAATTTTGAAAAAATTGAAAAACCAAATGAAAAAATCTTATTTGATATTGCTAATTTTTATAAAAATGCAAAAGAGTACGAACAAGCTATAAAATATTACACAATAGTCCTAGGAATAGTCAGCGACGATTTAGAAGTTAAATCAGATTTATTTTATAGAAGAGGAGCGAGCAATGAACGAATGGGAAATTATGAAGAAGCAGATAGAGACATGCTTTCTTCTTTAGAAATTGATCCTGATGATGCTTATGTTCTTAATTATTTAGCATACTCTTGGTTGGAGAGAGATTACAAAATTGAAGAAGCAATGGAAATGTTAGAGAAAGCATATTCTTTAACTGAGAATGATCCATATATAATAGACTCAATTGGTTGGGCTTATTATTTAACAAAAGACTACATAAAAGCAGAAACATATTTAAAAAGAGCTGTAGAATTAATGCCAAATGATGCGATAGTAAATGATCACTATGGAGATATTCTTTGGATGTTGGGTAGAAAAATTCAAGCAAGGTATTTTTGGAAAAGTGTATTTAAAATGGAGGATGTAGATGAGGAATTATTACAAAAAATAAATTCAAAAATAATTAAAGGACTCTAAGATGGGCTATTCCAGGATAAAGTCATTTGCTAAAATTAATTTAGCTCTTAACGTTACTGGAAAAAACTCAAGACTACACAAGATTGAGAGTATAGTAGGTTTTGTCTCGTTATACGATGTTATTCTTATTAAAGAAATTCAATCTAAAAAACATATTATTTCATTTTATGGAAAATATTCAAAAAATATTCACAAGAAAAATACAATTTCAAAGTTGTTAAATATTCTAGAGAAAAAAAAATTAATTACAGGTCACAAGTTTGAGATAAAAGTTAACAAACATATTCCATCAAAATCTGGATTAGGAGGTGGATCAATGAATGCAGCAAATATATTAAAATATTTGATTAAGAAAAAGTTTATTAATCCCAGCAGAGGACAATTAAGTTTAATTTGTAAATCAGTAGGTTCAGATGTAGCTCTGGGTCTTAATTCTACTTTTACAATTCTTAAATCTAATAATGAGATTAAAGAGTTTAAAAACTGTAAAAAATTTTATGCACTTATTGTTAAACCTAGCTTTGGGTGTTCGACAAAAGAGATATATTCAAGTGTTAAAAAATTCTCAAAACCCAGATTTAATAAACCCTCTAAGAAAATGTTTATCTTTGATAATTTGAAAAAACTCAATAACTCTCTTGAGGCGATTTCTCTATCTAAGTTTCCCAAATTAAAAAATATCAAAAATTTTCTTGAAAAATCCTCAAATAAGAGTTTCGTAAGAATGACAGGATCAGGTTCTGCAATTGTCGCATATTTTAAATCTAAAAAATTATGCGATGACGTTAAAAAAAAATTTAGTAGAAAATATAAAAATTGCTGGTGTAAAGTTGCAAAAACTATATAAATTCTTTTTTTTGTGTTATACGAAATTAGATTGGGGCGTAGCCAAGCGGTAAGGCACGGGTTTTTGGTACCTGCATCCTAGGTTCGAATCCTAGCGCCCCAGCCAAATATGAAAAACTTTTTAAATAAAATTTTCTCGAGCTCAAAAAACCTTTACTCGTTTAAGAATAATATCAAAAAACTTTCATTAACAACACCTGTGAAAAAAATTTTTGAGACTATAAATTCTCACTCATCTGAAAGTGAGATTAGGTACGTGGGAGGTTGTTTAAGAAAAATATTAAATAATGAGAAAGTCGATGATATAGATTTAGCAACAAATTTAAATCCTTCAGAAGTCATTGAAATCTTAAAAAAAAATAATATTAATTTTTATGAGTCAGGAATTGAGCATGGAACAATTACAGCAATCATAGATGATTATAAGTATGAGATAACATCTCTAAGAGAAGATATTTTTACTGATGGTAGGCACGCTAAAGTAAAATTCTCCAAAGATTGGAAAAAAGATGCTGCGAGAAGGGATTTTACTATTAACTCTATTTATGCTGATTTGGATGGAAATTTATTCGATCCTTATAATGGAAAAAAAGATATTGAAATAGGTCAGGTTAGCTTTATTGGCAACCCTGAAAAAAGAATTAAAGAGGATTATTTAAGGATATTAAGATACTTAAGATTTTTTTTAAATTACTCAAAGCAGCCTCACAAAGAGGAAATAATGAAAGTAATAAAAATCAATATAAGTGGTATTTCTATTATATCTAAAGAGAGACTATTAGATGAGTTAAAAAAATTATTAAAATCAAATAAATTAGAAAATTTATCAAAAGATAAATTCAGCATTGACCTAATATTGTTAATTTTTCCAGAGCTAAAAAATATCAAAAGTATTATTGATGCAATCAAAGTAAAGAGAGAACTATTTGTTGATCTGGATTTTATGTTTACTTTATTTTTAATGATAATAGATGAAACAGACAATTTAGAATACTTCTTGTACAAATATAATATTTCAAAAAAAGATCAAAAAAGAGCTTATGCTATTAGTAACTTTTATAATGAAAAGAATGGGTCAAAAACTTTAAATGCAGTGAACTTAAATAAAGTTTTATATTATGATGGAAAGCAAGCAGTATTAGATATTATAAATTTTAAGATTATAAAAACAAAGAAATTAGATAAGAAATTGTTGAGCTTACTAGAATTATATAAAAATAAGATTACGCCAAGTTTGCCAGTTGGAGCTAATTTATTAATGACTAGATATAAAATACCAGAGGGAAGACAGTTGGGAAGTATGCTGAAATTGATCGAGGAGGAGTGGATCAGGAATAATTTCAAAATTTCCGACAAACAAATCGATAGTATTGTAAAAGGTTAAAGATATTTGACGTCTTTAATTTCAAAGTTTTTTATTCCAGCGGGAGTATTTATTTCCACAAGATCATTTTTATTTTTTCCAATGAGACCTTTACCTATTGGCGATTGAAAATATAACAGTTTTTTTTTTAAATCTGCTTCATCTTTTCCGACTATTTTATAATCTATCTTTTCACCGGTATCTAAATTTTCCAAAAATACTGTGGCACCAAAAATTACTTTGCCGTCATTGTTTATTTTAGTAACATCAATGACGTTTGCTCTTGCAATAATATCATTTATTTCTGTTATCCTACCTTCGTTGTGAGACTGCTCTTCTTTTGCTGCATGATACTCTGCATTTTCTTTTAAGTCTCCGTGAGATCTTGCTTCAGCAATTGCGGCAACTATTTCTGGTCTTTTTTTTTCTTTTAAAAAAATTAATTCTTCTTTTAGTTTATTTAAGCCATTCAAGGTAATTGGTTCTTTATCCATATCATTTCCATTTAGCATGAGGAGGTAATGACATTAATATTCCCTCAACATTACCACCTGTTTGTAATCCAAATTTTGTACCCCTGTCATATAGTAAATTGAATTCTGCATATCTTCCTCTTTTAATATATTGATTTTCTTTATCTTTAGAAGTCCATTTTTTTTTAATTTTTTTATTTATAATTTTTTGAAAAATAGTCTCAAAGGTAATACCAACATCTCTGACAAATTTGAAATTTTTTTCAAAATTGTTTTTTTTATAATCAAAAAAAATACCACCTATTCCACGGGGCTCTTTTCTATGAGGTAGATAAAAATATTCATCACACCATTTTTTATATTTTTTATAATAATTTTTGTCATGTCGATTGCACATATCTCTAAGAGTTTTGTGAAACTGTTCTTTTTCTTTATTATCTTTTTTTGATGGAGTAACATCAATACCTCCACCGAACCAATCAAAAGTCGTACAAATATATCTAGTATTAAAATGCATCGCGGGAATTAAAGGATTTTTCATATGCATTACAACAGATATCCCTGATGCCCAGAACCTAGGATCTTTTTGAGCGCCAGGTATATTTTGTTGAAATTTTTTTGGAAATTTTCCATAAACTTTTGAAAAATTAACACCTACTTTATCAAAAATTTTTCCATCTTTTAAGATTCTATATTCACCACCACCTTCATCTTTTTTTAAATTTCTCTTCCATGAAGTCGATTTAAAACTGATCTTGTTTTTTTCAAAATCACTAATAGTTTTGCAGAACATTTCCTGCAAAGATTTAAACCAATTACTTGTCAATTTTTGTTTTATTTCTAGATCCATTTAAATTAATTTATTTTGTTTTAAACACTCGGCCAATATTATAGCAACAGAAGAAGAAATATTTAAAGAACGCTTATTATTTCGCATCGGAATTTTTAACCTATTATTTATCATTTTATGCACAAATTCAGGCACTCCCGCGCTTTCTCTTCCAAATAAAATTGTATCATTTTTTTTAAACTTAAATTCTGTATATGGGCTAGAGGCTTTTGTAGTCATAAGTATAATTCTTTGATTCTGTTTCTCATCAAAAAATTGATCAGAGCTTTTATAATATCTAATCTCTTTTTCATCCATATAATCCATCACAACTCTTTTAAATCTCTTATCGTTTAATAAAAATCCACAAGGCTCTATTATTTCTAATTTCGCCCCCAAACAGGCGCAGGTTCTTATGATCGCAGCAGTATTTTGAGGGATATCAGGTTCAAATAGTGCAATTTTTGGCCCATCATTAATTAGATTATGTGTCATTCTATCAGTAGAAAAATAATACTTTTTTATTATATGTAATCATATATTAACTACCTAAATCAACATATAGAATTATAAGAACCTATAAACAGTGGAAAAGAAAACTAAAAGAAGAGATTTTTTATTTACAGCTACATATGCGGTTGGAGCAGTTGGGGCGGGTGCAGTGATTTGGCCTATGATAGATCAAATGAACCCAGATGCTTCTGTAAAAGCGTTAGCAAGCACTGAGGTTGATGTGAGCGCAGTCAATCCAGGAAAAACCATAACTGTGTTATGGAGAGGAAAGCCAGTTTTTATTAGAAGGAGAACTCAAGAGGAAATAGCTGAAGCCAAATCTGTTAAGTTGGAAGATTTAAAGCATCCTGAAAAAGATGAAGATCGTGCAAAAAATCCAGAGTGGCTTGTTATGCTTGGAGTATGCACGCACTTAGGTTGTGTGCCTTTGGATCAAAAAGGTGATTACAATGGATGGTTCTGCCCATGTCATGGTTCTCATTACGATACTTCTGGAAGAATTAGAAAAGGTCCAGCTCCAACAAATATGGAAATTCCAGAATACAAATTTGTTGATGCTAACACAATTAAGATTGGATAATTTTTTATGAGTGAACACGAATACACACCAAAATCAAAAGTTGGAAAATGGTTTAACGACAGATTACCTCTTTTAACTTTGGCAAACCATTTAACCGATTATCCAACACCAAAAAATTTAAATTATTGGTGGACTTTTGGTGGAATTCTTACTTTTTGTTTGATTACTCAAATTGTAACCGGATTAGTTTTAGCAATGCACTATATCGCACATGCTGATATGGCGTTCCAAAGTGTTGAACACATAATGAGAGATGTGAACTACGGATGGTTAATAAGATATATACATGCAAACGGAGCTTCAATGTTTTTCTTAGCAGTATATATTCATATTTTTAGATCTTTATTTTATGGCTCTTATAAATCACCTAGAGAAGTTATATGGATTATCGGAATAATAATTTATCTGCTTATGATGGCAGCAGCTTTCCTAGGCTATGTTTTACCGTGGGGACAAATGAGTTTTTGGGGAGCTACAGTTATTACAAATTTATTTAGTGCAATTCCTTTAGTAGGTGAGGGAATAGTAACATGGTTATGGGGAGGGTATTCGGTTGATAACCCAACACTTACAAGATTTTTTACTCTACACTACTTAATTCCTTTTTTAATTTTAGGTTTAGTTGTTTTACATATTTGGGCTCTTCATGTGCCTGGAAATAATAATCCAATTGGAATTGATATAAAAAAACCTTCAAAAGACACAGTCCCATTTCATCCTTACATAGTTATCAAGGATGGTTTTGCGTTGTTGATGTTTATGATTGTTTTCGCTTTTTTTGTTTTCTATACACCAAATATTTTAGGTCATGCTGATAATTATATTGAAGCAAATCCTCTTGTAACACCAGCTCATATTGTTCCTGAATGGTATCTGTTACCTTTTTATGCAATTCTGAGATCAGTTCCGGATAAACTTCTAGGTGTTATAGCGATGTTGTCTGCTATTTTAATATTAGCTGCACTTCCTTGGTTAGATACTTCAAAAATTAGATCCGCAGTCTTTAGACCTTTATATAAGCAGTTCTATTGGATCTTAGTGGCTGATGTTTTAATTTTAGGATATGTCGGAGCTATGCCAGCTGAAGGTCTTTACTTATTAATTGCTAGGATTGCAACAGCATACTACTTCCTTCATTTTTTAGTTATACTGCCAGTTTTAGGATTCAAAGAGAGGACCACACCTGTTCCTTTGAGTATTACCGAACCAATTTTGGGTGGATCACCTAATCTTGCAGCGGTGAAAAAAAAGGATAGTTTTAAAGATCAGTGAAAAATTTTTTTAGAATATCGTTTTTAATAGCTTTATTTTTTGGATTTCAATTTAACTCTAATGCAGCTGAGAAAGTTGAATATTTAAAAACTGATTGGAGTTTTAAGGGTCCCTTCGGAAAGTTTGACAGAGCTGCACTTCAAAGGGGATATCAAGTTTATCAAGAAGTTTGTTCTTCTTGCCATTCTATGAAATATCTAAGTTATAGAAATTTAGTGGAAGAGGGTGGGCCTGAATTTTCAGTGGAACAAGCAAAAGCGATTGCAGCATCTTTCGAGGTAAAAGATGGACCAAATGCAGATGGTGAAATGTTTATGAGACCAGGAAGGTTGTCGGATAAATTTGTGATGCCTTACGAAAATGAAAAAGCTGCTCAAGCTGCAAACGGTGGAGCATACCCTCCTGATATGACTGTTTTAGTAAAAGCGAGAGGTGGTGGAGTTGATTACATCTATTCACTCCTTCAAGGATATGAAGATCCACCAGCTGGAGTGACTTTAGATGATGGTGTTTACTATAATAAATACATGTATGGAAATAAGATTAAAATGTCCAATCAACTTTCTGATGGTTTGGTAGAATACTCAGATGGTACTAATGCTTCTGTAGAACAAATGGCAAAAGATGTTACAACTTTTTTAATGTGGACTGCAGAACCTCATTTAGAAACACGTCATAAAATGGGTTTTAAAGCAATAGTTTATTTAATTATATTAACAGTTTTAGTTTATTTTAGTATGAAGAGAATCTGGTCACGTATTGAAACGAAAGTTTAAAACGTCACCGTCTTTAACAATATAGTCTTTACCTTCTAGTCTCATTTTTCCATTTGTTTTAGAATTTACCCATCCATCATTTTCAACAAAATCATTATAAGAAATAGTCTCAGCTCTAATAAATCCTTTTTCAAAATCAGTATGTATTTCACCAGCAGCTTTTGGAGCTAAACAATTTTTCTGAATAGTCCAGGCTCTTGTTTCCTCAGGACCTGAGGTAAAAAAAGTGTCTAATTCTAAAATCTTATAACCTTTTTGTATCAACATATCCAAGCCAGTGTCCTTTAAACCAATCATTTCCATGTAGTTTTTTCTTTCTTCACTATCTAACTCATTGATTTGATTTTCAATATCTGCCGATACAATCAAAGTGTTTTCTAAACCAAATTTTTCTAAGAATGATTTAGTGTAACCGTTTCCATTTTGAACACTTTTCTCATCAACGTTACAAACAAATATTTTAGGCTTCAAAGACAATAAACCACTTAAATTTAGTTGTTTTTTGGTAAATTCAGATTTTAAACTTGCTAAATCTTGATCATTATTAATTAAGTCTAAACAACTTTGAAGAATTTTAATTTGATCCTCATCAATATTTTTTTTGTTATTTTTCTCAAGTCTTTTTTGAATGGACTCTAAATCTGCAAGCTTCATTTCTGTCTCAATTATTTCAAGATCTCTAACAGGGTCAACTGTAGGATTTACATTTTGAATATCACTAGAGTCAAAACATCTAATCATATGTATTACAGCGTCTACTTCTCTGATATGAGATAAAAATTTATTTCCCAAACCTTCACCTTTAGATGCACCCTTTACTAGTCCAGCTATATCAACAAAAGAAATAGTAGTAGGTATAATCTTTTTTGATTTAGAAATTTTGGCTAAATTTTCTAATCGATAATCAGGCACACTAACTACACCAATATTTGGATCAATTGTACAGAATGGAAAGTTAGCTGCTTGAGCTTTATTTGAATTGGTTAATGCATTGAAGAGAGTAGATTTACCTACGTTTGGCAAACCAACGATCCCACATTTGAAACTCATTATTTATTATTTACTGTACTAGAAAAAAGATCTAATTTTTTTTCAACAAGAAAAGAAATTGAGTCATTTATATGGTTAGATATTTTTTCAATACCTAATGACTCATCTTCGTCAAAATTTTGTAAAACGTAATCTGCAACCTCGATGTTTCCTTTGGGTTTACCAATACCTATTCTCACTCTAGAATAATCTTTGCCAATAAACTTATCAATTGAAGCAATTCCATTGTGTCCCGCACTTGATCCTCCAAACTTAGCTTTGATTTTTCCAAATTCCACATCTAGATCATCATGAAAAACTATTACATCTTGAGCATCAATTTTAAAATATTCAATAAGCTCTCTAATACAAATTCCTGAATTATTCATAAAGGTCAAAGGTTTGATGGCATAAACTTTAACATTTCCTATATTGCCAGTGGTTAATAGGCCTTTAAATTTTGGTTTTTGTTTTGATAAACTAAATTTTTTGTTTATTGCGTCTATAATTTTAAACCCAACATTATGTCGATTATTTTCGCTGTCTGGTGTTGGATTACCCAATCCTACAAATAAAAGCATGATCTATTGATTAATTTTCAATTTAGTTGATTATTTTTTTTCTTCAGGAGGTTTTTTATCAGCAGGTTTTTTATCATCACCCTCTTTTTTATCCCCTTTATCACCCTCAGGAGCAGCTTTATCCCCATCGGCCGCCGCTGCAGTTGCACCCTCTGCACCCTCTTCACCATCTGCACC
>LUMQ01000435.1_pt1 | contig 13529 bp, 10 predicted proteins | sample 729621 | NCBI WGS metagenome assembly LUMQ01 (sample SAMN03860259, study PRJNA289734) | marine metagenome | biome: seawater column; feature: ocean; material: water; isolation source: Red Sea water column Station 12 - depth 25m | place: Saudi Arabia: Red Sea | collected 2011-10-15 | depth 25 m | reverse complement strand
GGAGAGGTATCTGAAAAGCTAGAATGCCCCCGCAACCAACACCTGAGAAAAGCACGCACACCGCTATCCGTTCGGATGGCGGTTTTTTTTAGGTCTGTAAAGCGACGCTCCGGTGTTTTCGCCGACAAAGCGGCCATCGGTCGTCTTACCCATGGTCGGTACCTTGGGCCTTTCGGCGCTAACGGCGACCACCTTCACCCCTTGCGTGTTCTGAGAACTGGCCACGCCCCAGTCCATAACCACTTTGCCTGCTTCACCGGAAATCATGGCGGCAAAACCGTCCTGAAAATCATCTATGGGAATGCGGTGTGTAATCAGTTCTGTCAGATCAAGTCCTGATTGGACGAGTGCGGTCATCTTGTACCAAGTCTCAAACATTTCGCGACCATAGATGCCTTTGACGCTCAGCATCTTGAAAATAATCTTATTCCAATCAACGGCGAATCCGGTTGGCGCAATGCCGAGAAGCGCGATCTTGCCACCATTGTTCATCTTGTCGATCATGTCCCGCATTGCCGGGGCGGCACCAGACATTTCCAAACCAATATCGAATCCTTCTGTCATGCCAAGATCGGCCATCACGTCGCGGAGATCCTGCTCGGCGGCATTAGCCACATGTTGCACGCCCAATTTACGCGCCAGACTGATCCGATACGGACTGATGTCAGTAATGACGACTTTTCTTGCACCGGCTCTTTGCGCTACCAGTGCGCCCATAATTCCTATGGGTCCCGCGCCCGTCACCAGCACGTCCTCGCCGACGAGGTCAAAGCTGAGCGCGGTGTGTACCGCGTTGCCGAAAGGATCGAAGATAGCTGCTATTTCATCTGGTATGTCGTCCGGGATCGGAACAATGTTAGATTCAGGGATGCAGAGATACTCAGCAAATGAACCAGGGCGATTAACGCCGATCCCTAAAGTATTACGGCACAAATGTCCGCGTCCAGCGCGGCAATTCCGGCAGGTTCCGCAGACTATATGACCTTCGCCTGAAACGCGTTGACCAATGCGAAATTTCGTTGCCGCCTTGCCGCAATCGACGATCTCGCCACAGAATTCGTGGCCCACAACCATCGGAAGAGGCACGGTCTTGGCCGACCACTCATCCCATTTCCAAATATGCACATCCGTTCCGCAGATCGCGGATTTGCGCACCTTGACTAGAACCTCGTCGGAGCCAGGTTCGGGTACGGGTACCCGTTCCATCCATAGCCCTTCTTCGGCACGGGCTTTTACCAGTGCTTTCATCTGATTGGTCATTGGATGACCCCTATGTCCCGGCCGACGTCGACAAAAGCATCAATCGCGCGGTCAAGTTTCGCGCGACTATGGGCGGCTGACATTTGAGTGCGGATTCGGTCCTGCCCGCGTGGAACAACTGGGAAAGAAAATGGCACGACGAATACGCCTTTCGCATCAAGTCGCGCCGCCATGTCCTGCGCAAGCTTGGGGTCGCACAGCATCACCGGTATGATCGGGTGTTCACCAGGCAAAAGGTCAAAGCCAGCGTCAACCATGCGTGCGCGGAAATGCGAGGCATTGTCCATCAGTCGGTCACGACGCTCGGTCGAGGCTTCCAGCATGTCGATCACTTTGAGTGTCGTTGCAGCAATCACCGGGGCCAACGTGTTGGAAAAAAGGTAGGGGCGCGAACGTTGCCTCAGCCAATCGACGACCTCACGCTTCCCGCATGTATAGCCGCCCGAGGCGCCGCCCAGTGCTTTGCCCAGTGTACCTGTGACGATATCCACTCGTCCTATGACACCGCAATGTTCAATAGAGCCACGGCCTTTTGCCCCTAGGAAACCCACAGCATGACTGTCATCAACCATGACCATCGCGTCATACTGATCTGCCAGGTCGCAGATTTCTGACAATCGCGCAATGTAACCATCCATGGAAAAGACGCCGTCAGTGGCGATCAGTTTGAAGCGTGCACCGGCCTCAGTAGCGGCCTGAAGCTGTAGTTCCAAATCGACCATGTCGGAATTGGCGTAGCGGTATCGCATGGCCTTGCAAAGACGCACGCCATCAATAATCGAAGCATGGTTGAGCGCATCCGAGATGATCGCATCCTCAGGCCCCAGAAGGGTCTCGAACAGTCCGGCATTGGCGTCGAAACAGCTGGAATAAAGGATCGCATCCTCGAAGCCGAGAAACCGGGATATCCGAGATTCTAGTTCGGTGTGCTCTTCTTGTGTGCCGCAAATGAACCGTACTGAAGACATGCCATAGCCATATCGCGACAGAGCATCTCGTCCAGCCTCAATCAACTCGGCGTTGTCGGATAGTCCAAGGTAGTTGTTCGCACAAAGATTAATTACTTCCCGACCGCTCTCAAGTGCGACGGTTCCGGCCTGCTTGGATGCTATTATCCTCTCGGATTTGTAGAGCCCGCTGTTCTTGAGCTCTTCGAGTTCGGAATTCAGATGGGTCAAGAACCTTTTTGTCATAGCTGCAATCCCTAAGCTGTGCGGCTTTGGTAAGCCTCAAGCCCGAGGCGCGAGTGCTTAAGCATATACTCTTCGACGCAGGCTCGGTCGTTCGCAAGATAAGCAACGGATTCGGAACGTTCTCCGGGAATGTCACCCCAAACCGGAGGGTGTGCTGTTTTTCCGGTTGCGTCATGCACTGTGTCGGGGAATTTTGCGGGGTGCGCGGTTGAGAGCGTTACCATCGGCACCTCCGGATCGGCATAATCATGCGCGACCTTTACGGCAATCGCGGTGTGCGGGTCTGCAATATAACCCGTATCCCTGAAAATGCGCGCGACTTCCTCTACTGTTTCAACTTCAGACACTGCACCAGCGTCAAAACTGTCGCGGATAAACTTGAGCATCTCATCTGGCAGGCTGTAATTGTGATCGTGCTTCAATGCCGCCATCAGATCACGCACCATGGTCGAGTCCCGCCCCGCAGCCTCAAACAGCAAACGCTCAAAGTTTGATGATATCTGAATGTCCATCGAAGGCGTGATCGTTGCTTTGACCGACCCAAGCTTATGATTGCCTGTCGCCAGGGTCCGGGCAAGAATATCGTTTTCATTGGTCGCGATCACCAATCGGTCGATCGGTAGGCCCATTTGCTTGGCAACATAGCCAGCATATATATCGCCGAAATTTCCAGTGGGCACGGTGAAGCTTACTTTTTGCTCCGGTGCGCCGAGCGCAGTTGCGGCCGTGAAATAGTACACGACCTGCGCCATCACGCGCCCCCAGTTGATTGAGTTGACCGCCGACAATTTGACCCTGCTAGCAAATGCCTGGTTCGCAAACATGTCCTTCACCATCGTCTGACAGTCATCGAAGCTGCCATCGATTGCCAGCGCATGGCAGTTATCAGCCCCCACCGTGGTCATCTGCCGTCGCTGAAAATCAGACACTTTGCCATCGGGAAACATAAAAAATGTTTCGATGCCATCACAAGTTTTGAATGCTTCAAGGGCTGCACCTCCTGTGTCACCAGATGTTGCCCCTGCGATCATTATGCGTTCTCCGCGTTCGGTCAGTACATGATCCATGAGACGTGCAAGGATTTGCATTGCAAGATCTTTAAACGCGAGGGTGGGTCCATGATACAATTCCAGCAACCAGTCGTTCGGCCCCATTTGCACCAAAGGTGTCACTGCTGGATGATGGAAAGTCGCGTAGGCCTCTTCGATCATCTGCTGCAAATCGACATCGTCAATCTCTCCGCCCACAAAGGGCGACATCACCGCAAAAGCCACCTCTGCGTAGGGCTTGCCTCGAAACGATCTAATCTCATCGAAGCTCAGTTTCGGCCACGCCGCGGGCACGTAGAGCCCGCCGTCACTGGCCAGCCCCGCCAGCAGCGCCTCGTTGAAGGAAAACGCCGCCGCCTGTCCGCGTGTCGATATGTATCGCATGTTTCGAATCCCTACGTTTTGGGGGCGTCGGCTTAGCTACCTGGAAACAGACGTTCGTCCCACGGATAGACCGACATCGTTTCGAAGCCATCTTCCGTAAGGACGCCCTGATCTTCCAGCTTGACCATGTGATCGCCGCCAACCTCGCCCACCAGCGCCTCGACGCACAGCGTTAGGCCGGGTTCGAGAACGGCGTCAAAGGCACCGTCCACCAATCGGTCTGGATAGGCGATCAGGGGCCACTCGTCGCACATGCCAACACCATGCATCGGAGAAGAGTATTTGAGTGCATCATACTTGTCCTGAAGGACATGCAGCGACCGCGTCAGGTCTTCCATATGAAGGCCCGGCCGCAGGAGTGCGGTGTTATAGCGAATGTGCTCTACAGCCTCGGCATAGCTTTCGCGCATATGTGCCGGGGCCAGATCGTCACCGATCCACCACGTGCGGCTAAGGTCCGCACAGATACCATAGGGGCCGATCAGATCGGTGTCGAAGGCGAGAATTTCACCCTCTGAGATTACCCGCGGCCCGCATTCCTGAAACCATGGGTTTGTGCGCTGGCCGGAGGTAAGCAGCCGCGTTTCGATCCACTCGCCGCCACGCTTGATGTTCTCGGCATGGAGCACAGCCCAGACATCGTCCTCGGTCACGCCGCCGTTGGGGATTTCGGTACGCGCGAAGTCCTCCATGACGGCCATGGCGCGCTCACAGGAATGGATGGCGCAGCGCATCGCGCGCAGCTCGTGCTCTGTCTTTATGCCCCGCGTGCGTTCGGTGACTTCCTCGCCATCGCGGTACTCCAGGCCCGCGCGGCGGATCGCGTCAAGCCCTGCTGGTTGAATCTTGTCAATGCCGATCTGTTGGTGGCCTGGTGCGTGACGGGAAAGCAGGTCTGCGACCTCGGCAGCAAAGGCATCGGCCGCTGGGCCGATCCGGTCACCACGGGCAAAATAAAACATATCTGCACCAGAACGGCTTTCGCGCACCAGCGGATTGAATTCCGCAAGGAACGGCGCGTTCTTGTAGTCCCAAAGCACCATATAGCCATCGGCACAAAGCAGGCAGGCCCGGAACGGATTGTGGGTGTTCCACAGCTGCATGTTCGTGGTGTCGGTCGCGTAGCGGATGTTCAGGGGATCGAACATCAAAAGCCCCCCATAGCCGCGCGCCACGATGGCATCGGTTAGGCGTTTGTGGCGGGCCTTGCGCATTTCGGCCAAGTCGGGCAACGCCAGCCCTGCCTCGCGCCATTCGGCATGGGCGAGTGCGGTTGGCCCGATCTCGACACGGTTGCCGTCATTCTCCGTCCCGTCGCCAAGGCGTGTGCCCTGGCTTGGGTCAATCTTGCGATTGTCGCTATAATGAACGTTCATTTGTTTTCATCTCCGTATGCACAATCTGAGATTTCCTTCATTATCCCGTCGACGTCCCATGTCCCTCATTCCAAATTAGGAACGCATATAGACGCCGTTGGCGTCGTAAATTGGTCCGGACAGGACTTCTGCATCGTAGAGTCTGCCTAGAATTTCCACTTGGAGTGTGGTTCCAGGTGATGCAAATTCGGCGGCAACATAGCCCATCGCCATCGACTGGCCGACATGGTGCGCATAGCCTCCCGAACTGACGTAGCCGACCGGCGTGCCATCTTTCAGAATCGCCTCGTCATGGACGACGTCAATCCCGTCAGTGTCGATGACCATCGTCAGCAGTTTCTGCGAAACGCCCTCATTGCGCGCCGTCAACGTGGCTTCCTTTCCGATGAAATCCTTCTTCCAGTTGATGAAGACATCCATCCCAGATTCGACCGCGTTGAAATCCGGGCGGTATTCCATCGTCCATACACCCCAACCCTTTTCAAGCCGCATCGACAGCAGCGCACGCGCGCCATACCAGCGAAAGCCCAGATCCGCACCGGCCTCTTCGATAGCGTCAGCAAGGCGCATCAAGTATTGCGGTTTGCAGTAGATCTCATAACCCAGCTCGCCGGAGAAACTGATCCGGTTGATAATTACCGGCACACCACCGACGAACGTCTGCCGTACGTCGCGGAACTTGAAGGCTTCGGCGGAAACATCGTCGCGTGTGATCCGGGCAAGCAGCTCCCGCGATTTCGGGCCGGACAGGGCGATGCCGTGCCAGTCGTCCGAAGCATTGACGTAGGCAATGCCTGTGGGCAGGTCTTTTTCGAACCAGCGGCGGTGCGCCTCTTGCATGACCCCCGACCCAAACAGCATGAAATGATCCTCGGCGAGGCAAGCCACCGTCAGATCGCCGTAAAGCTTGCCCTTGGGCGTCAGCATCGGTGTCAGCGTCAAGCGGCCAGGCTTGGGCACGTATCCTGCAAGAATGTGGTTTAGGAAATCGCGCGCACCCGCGCCCTTGAATTCGTGCTTGGCGAAGTTGGCGATCTCGATGCCACCAACTGCTTCACGCACGGCCTTGATTTCCCGCCCGACATAGTCATGCGACCGGTTGCGCTCAAAGGTTGGAATTTCATGCGCGTCGTCGGGGCCATCCCCAAACCAGAGCACGTGTTCGAGACCGAAGCTTTGATCCATCACCGCGCCTTTGGCAATCATACGATCATAGAGCGCGGTCGTCTTTTGCTTACGGCCTTTGGGCAGGGTTTCATTCGGGAAGGTCATCACGAACCGGCGTTCGTAGTTTTCCGACGATTTAATCGAGCCCCAGTCAGGTGTCGCGAACTCACCAAAACGCGCGACATCCATCGCCCAGACATCAATGGATGGCTCCCCGTCGATCATCCATTCCGCAAGAGTCAGGCCCACGCCGCCGCCCTGGCAAAAGCCCGCCATGACGCCGACGGCTACCCAGTAGTTATGCATGCCTGGAACAGGACCGATTAGCGGATTGCCATCCGGGCCAAAGGTAAAGGGACCGTTGATCACATCCTTGATCCCGGCATTGGCCATGGCAGGAAGACGCTCGAAAGCGGTTTCAAGGCGATCGGCCACGCGATCTAGATCCGGCGGCAGCAATTCGTGCCCGAAGTCCCATGGAGTTCCGCCGACCTTCCAAGGGGTTGCCTTAGCCTCATAGGTGCCAAGCAACATGCCCTGACCTTCCTGGCGGCAGTACACGTTGGCCTCAAAATCGATGCCGTGCGGCAACTGCTGACCGAAGTTCACAACTTCGTCCATAGGCTCGGTGATCAGATAGTGGTGCTCCATCGGTTGAACGGGCAGATTAATGCCAGCCATGTGACCGACCTCGCGCGCCCACAGACCACCGCAATTGACCACATGCTCTGCATTGATCGAACCTTTCGGCGTGACAATGTCCCAGCTGCCGTCGGGGCGCTGCGTCATAGCGGTCGCGCCACAATGGGTGAAATACTGAGCGCCATGCGCCCTTGCCGCCTTGGCAAACGCATAAGTCGTGCCGGACGGGTCTAGATGGCCGTCCTGTGCGTCCCACAGTACCGCATGATAGTGGTCCGGATCGATCAAAGGGTGACGCTCGGCCAATTCCTTGGGCGAAATGAATTCCTGATCCAGCCTCATGTAGCGCGCTTTTGAGCGCTCACCCTTCAGGTAATCATACCATTCCTTGGTGGAGGCGGCATAAAAGCCACCGGTCTGATGCAGGCCGACGGACTGGCCGGATAGCTCTTCGATCTCTTTATAAAGATTGATCGTGTAGGATTGCAGACGTGAGATGTTCGGATCCGAACTGATGGTATGAATGCCACCGGCCGCATGCCACGAAGAACCAGAAGTCAGCTCGTCCCGTTCCAGCAGCACAGAATCTTTCCAGCCGAACTTGGCCAGATGGAACAGGATTGAGCACCCAACCACCCCACCTCCGACAACAACGACTTTGGCATGTGTCGGCAGTTTCTTTGCGCCTTTGGTCGCATCAATCTGAATCGTCGGCATTAGTGATCTTTCACGATGTATCGGTTGGAGTCTTTTTGAAGGTCAGAAGTCAGTGGCTGCGCCACCCTCGGCCTTGCGCTTGGCGACAAAGGCTTCAAGTTCTTCCCGAATTGCGGGGTCCAGCGGCGGCGGCTCATAGGCAGCAAGGCGGCTTTTCCACTCGGCATTCGCACGTTCGATCGCGATTGGCGATCCGCCTTCCTGCCAGGTTTCAAAATTGCGCCAGTCACTCAGAATTGGTGAATAAAAGGCATCGCGGTAACGCTCCTGAGTGTGTTCAGTGCCAAAGAAATGGCCTGCTGGCCCAACCTCCTCGATTGCATCTAGCGCGAGGTCGTCCGAGCTGGTCGAAACTGGCTGAAGGAATTCCGAGACCATCTGCAGCAGATCAATATCAAGCATCACCTTCTCATACGAACAACATAGGCCGCCTTCGAGCCAACCCGCACCGTGCATGACCATATTGGCGCCGCCGTTGATTGCTCCCCAAAGTGAGAAAACCGCCTCATATGCTGCTTGTGCGTCCACCGTATTGGCAGCGCACACATTCGAAGAGCGATATGGAATGCTGTATCGCCGCGCCAACTGCCCTCCAACATGCTGTGCCTGCATGTATTCTGGTGTGCCGAACGCCGGCGAGCCGGTCTTCATATCAACATTAGACGTGAAGCCGCCATACATCACAGGCGCGCCCGGGCGTACCATCTGTGTAAAGGCTATGCCTGCGAGAGCCTCGGCATTCTGGAGTGTTACCGCCCCGGCAATCGTAACCGGTGCCATTGCGCCAGCCAGCGTGAAGGGGGTTATTACGACCGGCTGCCCCATCTCAGACAATGCCATCACTCCCTGCATCATCGGAATATCCAGCTGCAGTGGAGAATTTGTATTGATAATCGAAAACATGCAGGCTTGATCACGCATTTGATCTCGCGACAAACCATGTGCAATCCGGGTCATCTCAATCGCATCGGCAACACGTTCCTCGCCAAGCGAGTAGATGCAATACGCCTTGTCGGTAAATGTGATGTAATCGTGGATACAATCCAGATGGCGGACAGACGCATGAATATCGACGGGTTCTACGGGGTACCCCCCCGTCATATGCAAAATATTGTGTGTTTGGGCCAATCGTAGGAAGTTCTGAAAGTCCTTTTGGTTGCCAGCGCGGCGACCATTATCGATGTCCGAACAATTCGGTGCACTTGCCATCATGGCAAACGCAACATTGTCTCCCCCCATGTTTACGTTGTGTTTCTCGTTACGCGCATGAAGAGTGAATTCTGACGGAACAGTTTCGATAGCGCTGTTGATCAGATCGGGATCAAAGCGCACCCTTACGTCACCTTCTTTGACATCAGCTCCAGCCATTTTCATGATGGCACGGGCGTCTTCATGCAGCACATCCAAACCGGTTTTGGAAAGCAATTCCAAGGACGCGTGGTGTATATGTTCTATCTGGTCATCGGAAATGCGTTCAACAGCCGGATATGGGCGTGTGAGTTGCGCAAACGGACGCTGCATGATTGCCGGCGCTTGCATTCCTTCACCCCGACGGCTCCGACGACGTCCGCGTGCTTTTGGGATTGGTTGATCAGCAATCATGAGATGGCGCCTGCATTGTCTTGGCAAAACTGAACGTGCGCGTTCGGCAATTGCTTCTCCTCCACGCCACCCATTCAGGAGACAAATTGTCCAGAAATTAAGGACGTCTCGCCAATGACAAATTAGAGGGGTCATTCATTTTTTTCATGACTCATGCGCCACCACGAATTACGGTTCGGTATATCTGGAATTTCAATGGTCCAGGGCTCGCGAAATATGAAGAGTCTGCCCAGCCTCACTTCGCTGCGTACATTTTCAGTCGTCGGGAAATGTTTGAGCTTTACAGAAGCAGCTAGGCAGCTCGGCGTCACACAGAGTGCCGTCAGCCGGCAGATCAAATCCCTCGAGGAATCTCTTGATCTCAAACTTTTTGACCGCGTTGGAAACAGTATATCTCTGACTATTTCCGGCCAGTCGTTGCACAAGAGGGTTTTTGAGACATTTGGCCTCATGGCCGATGCTGTGAGTGATGCGACTGGTTCTTCACAGCAACAGAAATTAAATATTCTGGCGCCACCGACATTGGCAGCCCGATGGCTCACACGGCGGCTGTCGTCTTATCCTCATGAATTTCCAGAGATTGAACTGGCGGTTCATACTATGGCTCGGCCTGATATCCGGATGGATTGTGTCATTCAATTTGGCACCCATCCGACAGCTGGGTCCGAAAACCTTCAGTTACTGGTTGAGCAGCATATTGCCGTTTGCTCGCGCAAACTCTTCGAAGATCGGGAGGCAATGCGCACTAGTTGTCTCTTACATGTCTTTGACAATGGGCAGCGCTTCCCCCTGTGGCAAGACTGGCTTGAGATAGAACCTGATCATCCAGATTTACCTACGCAGGGGTCCATGGAATTTGCTTCACTTGAGCTTGCCATTCAAGCGGCCAAGAATTCGGTTGGTGTCGCCATTGTGGATCGCAACATGATTGAATACGAGTTGAACGCTGGTAGCCTCGTACAGATTTCTCCTACAACGGTCGTTGGTCCAAATGGTTACTGGCTTGAGATTTCAGCCGAGAACCAGGCAAAAGGGCGCTCAGTGAAATTTTTTCGGTGGTTAAGGAGTCGAAGCCGCGCGAATACATCTACGCCGATCTGGTCATACATATCCAGCAGATCGACCATCACCCAGTTCTCGCGGATCAGGCCGTTCTCGACCCGCCAGAAATCGAGGCTTCGCATGGTGATTTCCTTGCCGAGCGGCGGGATGCCCAGCCAGCCGTCATGGCTGATGGTCTGGATCATGTTCGGCCAGCCGGTCACGGCGGCGTAATCATTGTCACCGAAGAAGTGATAGGTGATCTCGGCGACCTTGCTGCCGCGATCGGGCATGCCGGCGAGGAACGGAATCTGGTGCCAGTTGCGGAAGCCCTCGATGCCGCGTCCGGTGCCGATGCCTGCCGGCCCGTACCAGTTCATCCGCGGATGCCAGAAGCGCGGCATCTCCATCACCTCGGGCCCGCCCTGGCTCGGATGGCGTTTCATATGGTTCAGCATGTCGATGATCAGCTGCTGGCTGGCCGCGCTGCGCGCCGGATCACGCGCCTCGCGTACAAGACCGTCACCTGAAGCCGGGCCGGGAATGCAGAATTCGCGTCCCAGCGACGGCACCATCGGCCAGGCGCCTGCCTGCATCATCACCTCGGGAATGTCCCAGAGCGCCTGCATCTCGGTGATCCGGCCATTTTCGAAACGGTAGAATTCGTGGAAGCGCATATGCGCCAGATGGCCGGTCGGCGGAATCTCGAGGAACGGGTTGAGAAAGGTGCCGACGAAATGCCCGCCGCAGCCGACCCATTCAATGCCGTTCTCGTCCTCGCCGGCCATGACAATCCAGTCACGGCGTTCGGGGATGTGCCAGCCTGAATACCGCGTCCGGCGCGCTGATCCCGTCCAGCACGGCGCGAAGGCCGGTCTCGTCCCAGTCATACTGGGCAGCGCGCAGGCCATCGAGACGGGCGCGGTTGTCGGCATGCCCTCCCATCACTCGGCAGCCTCACCGTAGGGCACGTTCTTGCCGCCATAGCGGCGCACCCGGATGTTGCACTGTTCGGCATGGCCGACGAAGCCTTCCAGCATGCACAGCCGCGAGCCGTACTCGCCGATCATTGTCGCGGCCTCGTCTGTCATCACCTTCTGATAACTGTGTGTTTTCAGAAACTTGCCGACCCACAGCCCACCAGTGTAGCGCCCTGCCTTTTTCGTCGGCAGCGTGTGGTTGGTGCCGATCACCTTGTCGCCATTCGCGACATTGGTGCGCGCGCCGAGGAACAGCGCGCCGTAGCAGGTCATGTTCTCTAGGAACCAGTCATCTCGGTCTGTCATCACCTGCACATGTTCGGACGCGATCTCGTCGGCCATATGCAGCATCTCGTCATAGCTGTCGCAGACAATCACCTCGCCATAGTCGCGCCAGCTGACGGATGCGGTGTCCGCCGTCGGCAGGATGCCAAGGATGCGGTCGATCTCGGCAAGCGTGTCATTGGCCAGCGTCTCGGAATTGGTCAGCAGCACGGCCGGCGAGTTGTAGCCGTGCTCCGCCTGTCCAAGCAGGTCGGTCGCGCACAGCTCGGCATCGACCGTGTCGTCGGCGATCACCATGGTTTCGGTCGGACCGGCGAACAGGTCGATGCCGACACGGCCGAACAGCTGACGCTTGGCTTCGGCGACAAAGGCGTTGCCGGGCCCGACAAGCATATGCACCGGATCGATGGTCTCGGTGCCGATGGCCATGGCACCGACCGCCTGAATGCCGCCGAGCGCATAGATTTCATGCGCACCGCCAAGATGCATCGCGGCAACGACCGCCGCGTTCGGACGGCCTTCGAAAGGCGGTGTCGTGGCGACGATACGCGGCACGCCCGCGACCGAAGCCGTCAGCACCGACATATGCGCCGAAGCCACCATCGGGAACTTGCCGGCAGGCACATAGCAACCGACGGACTGCACCGGGATATTCTTGTGGCCCAGAATCACGCAGCCGGTAGCTCGCAGGCGAGAAATTGTCGAACTTCTCGGCAAGCTCGCGCACCGCGGCGTCGCCCCGTGCCTCGATGTCGGCAAGCGCCGCTTCCACAACGGCGCGGACCTTGGCATCGTCCTCGGAACGTTCCACCTGCGGCTTGCCGCTTTTCAGATATCGAATGGCCATCAGTCTCTCCAGTTCATTCACTTGCCGGGCGCGGCGCCTGACGCTCGCCCCGGTCATAGGCTTCCCAGCCCTCGCCATTGAAAGCATCGACCCCCAGCTGCGCCATCACATGCGGGAAATCGACCATCACCCAGTTGTCGACAATCTTGCCGTCGACCACTTTCCAGAAATCCATGTAGCGGATCTCGACCGTCTTGCCGGTCGGCTCGATCCCCATGAAGGTGCCGGAATGCACCGCTTCCTGACGGCCGAAGGCGGCCGCCCATTCGCCCATATAGAGCCGGGCCTCGTCGATACAGACCTTGTCCGAAAACGCCGCCTGAAAGGGGCGTTGCCAGTTGTCCTGAAATTCCTTGAGGCCGGTTTTGGTGCCGCATCCGGCATTGCCCATCCAGCGGAACCCTTCGGTGAAGAAATCGCCGATGTCGTCGATCCGGTGATCGTTCAGGCCGTCGACCATGCCTTCGATGACGCGGCGGGTCTCGTCGGTCTTCGACATGTCGGTATCGCGGGTCAGTGCCGCCTGTTCAGGTCTTGCGCCGGCCATGGCTCAGCCCTCCCCGATGCGTGCGCCGCTGGCGCTGTCAAACAGATGGCAGGCGGTCTTCGGGATCGAGATCGAGACCTGCTCGCCGATCTTTGCGCGATAATCCTTGGCGGCCTTCACCGCGACCATGCCGGTTCCGGCGCGCGCGGTGACCATCGTCGCGTCGCCGAGCAGCTCCATCGCATAGACGGGCGCGCTGATCTCGCCCTTCGCGGCGATCGAGGCGTCCTCCGCCCGGAAGCCGAGCGTGACCGGACCATCCGCCGCGGCGAGGCCTTTGACGGTGATGTTCTCGGCCATGAAGGTGCCGCCCTTGATGCTGCCCTCGACAAGGTTCATTGCCGGGCTGCCGATGAAGCCGGCACCGCCGGTGATGAGGACGCGTCGGCCCATGTCGTTACCCCCTCTCATCCCTTAATTCTTAAGCAGATCCCCGGCT
>LUMQ01000288.1_pt1 | contig 13536 bp, 41 predicted proteins | sample 729621 | NCBI WGS metagenome assembly LUMQ01 (sample SAMN03860259, study PRJNA289734) | marine metagenome | biome: seawater column; feature: ocean; material: water; isolation source: Red Sea water column Station 12 - depth 25m | place: Saudi Arabia: Red Sea | collected 2011-10-15 | depth 25 m | reverse complement strand
GTTGTTTGTTTGATTTGCGTCTTCCATTTGCTTTATTTTTTATCTGCGTAATTTATTATGAGGTAGATATACTTGCATCGCACAAGTATTTGTACATAAAAAAACCATTGCTATAACTAGAGTCTGGAACTTAAGCTTAGCAATGGTAAGGGTTCTTGAAAAGAGTTGTAAAAAAATTTAATAATCTGTTAACGATCCAACTATTGGAGGCATCTTAGGCTCTTCTGGGAAAGGAATAAGATCATCATCATAGACAGGAGTTCCAAAGTTATACTCGTATTCAAAGTCTTGACCAGAATTACGATCTTTGTACTCAATTTTGACTCTTGGCATTGTTATAAAAGTAAAGTGTTTACTTATGATACATCAAAAGAGTTAGTTTCGAAACCTGGTGCTTTAGTCTCTGGGCTATCAGGAGCTACGAAATGAGATCTAATACCATTAAAAAGTTCAATTGTTTGGTCAAGACTAAGTTCTTGTTCCCCATGAATGGTATCTATAAATATAGGATCTTCTCTTAATCCATCTATAGTTTTTAATAATCCATCAAGTTTTTTTAGAACAGTTGCATGATGTTTTTTTAAATCTGTTTTTTCTTTAAGTTTCATAACGAATATTGTATGTAAATTCATACATAAAGTCTTTACTCTATTAAAACACCTTTTGACGTTTTGTCTTCTTTATCTTCCTAATGTAGTTATAAATTTACCTTGTGTTGCCTCTTGTTCTACTTCACTTCTTTCCGCTTCTTTTCTTGATCTTTTTCTTTCGAAAAATTTTTTTCTTCTAGATTCAGCTTTTTCCTTAGCTTCATTTCTATTAGGATTACCACCAGCTTGTTGTATTAATTCTCTTTCTCTTTGAATTGTAGCTGCTTTTTCTTCTTGATAGCCAGGTTGTTGTCTCTCTAAATAACTACTGTAAGGCTCAGGACTTATAGCTAAACCTCTCTTCATAGCTGCATTTATTTCTTTGGTTTTCTGTGAATTATATTCAGCTTCTGACATTATTTTATTTTTATCGATCTTTCTTGGCTGAGAAACACTTTCTCCTGCCATTCTCTCTGGAGGTTTAGCTGCAAAAAATTTCTCGCTATCTTTAACTAATGAAGCAGCTGGAGTTCCCTCAACAACTGTTACACCATCATTGTTTTTAATTACTTTGCTCATTTTATTATTCTAATCTTTCTCTTCTTTTACTTGAAATACTAAAAGTTCTTCTCCGGGTTTTATATCTTTTAATTCTGGATGAACATTCTTAACTCTATCAAAGTCTCTTAAAGTTATGGTCATCATCCTCCACATAAAGGCAAAGGTAGCCCCAAAGACTACTGCAAAGCAGATGAAATATATAAAGACTGTTATTTCATTCATTTGGTTTTTCGCACGTAATTATATTTTAACTTGGTTGATTATTTAAAAAACGAAAGTAAAACAGATAAAACGAAAGTAAATTAGTGGGGATTATAAATCCTCATCAGGATAACAACCCCTGCTATACCTACAATTATAAGTAATCCGATAAGTAATAACATTTTTTTTATTCAGTTTTTTAATTATAGGAGTTATACCCCCTCCCAGATTGTAGAGTCTTTCTCTTTCTCTAGATATGTTCTACCCTCTAAATCATCAATTAATTCTGCTAGTACTTTTCTATAGTATTCTTTTTTCTTTTGTTTAGAATGCTGACCAAGATCTTGTTTATCTTGCTCAATTCTTTCGTAAGTTATAAATTTAAAACCACACTGGCAGGTTCTGATTCTCCTTTGAGCGTGGCTATATTCTATAAACTTTGTAGCACTTGCTTTAGCTTTATTACCGCATTTAGGACACTTCACTACGCAACCTCATGCTCGATTCGATGAGCCTGGATTTCTGTTAAACGTGATGAGTTATCCCAAAGTACTTGATAGTGAGGTAAGTCTGCACCAACTCTGTTCTTCTTTATAACAACTCCTTTTATCACACCTCTTTTAGATTTAACTGATACATACTTCCTTTGATTGTTAACAAAACCTCCATGAACTTTGTTTGATGTTCTTTCTTTTACTCTGTCGTTAATCTTGTACTTTAATGGCTGCATTTTAAAGGTGTGATAGGGTTTACAGTTGTTGGGGTCTTACGCACCATACTTAGTATCAGTCATGAATAGGGACTCTCAACCCTTTGGTCTACTGACACTCCTCGGTGGGAACCTAGTATCGTGATTAAACAAGTTGGCAAAGAACTGCACAGACCACAAGTTCATCTTATTTAATCAAGGCAGTATGATTAAGGAGACTATGAAACTCCCCTGCCCCAAGGTTAGAAAGGAATCTCTCCCTCTGGTAAAGAATCATCTAATGAATCTAAATCATTATGTTTTAATTTTCTTTTAACTTCTGAGAAATTTTTAAATAAATATTGATCTGAAGCACTATCCCAAGATCCAACTTGATCAATGCTGGTTAGGAGACTAACCATCTTAACCATTCCAGCTGTAGATTTAGTTTGATCTTTTAAATTTTCATCTTTTCTTGCATCTAATCGATCTTGTTCTAAACAACTCATTACCTTTGAGAAAATATAAGCACGATCATTCGGAGATATAGATTCTGTAAGTACTGGTTTTGCTAATCTTACATACTCTCTAGCCTGTTGAATGCTTACACTATATTTCTTTGCCAGTTTCTTACTGACATCCATAGCTCTTTTACCTTTAGCTAATTCGTCAGCAGCTTCATTTATTCGCTTGTCTTTTTCTTCATTAGTTGATCTGTAATTTGTCATGATACTTGTTGTGTGGGTAAAGGACAGTAGCCATCTTCGCAATCTGCTTTTTCGAAGAGGTCTTTTGGTTTTGCATCTTCACATTGTTTCTTTGCTTCTTCTGTGGAGATAATCTCACATCGTATAATCTTTGCTTGATCTCCATGTTTAGGAAACAAAGTAGATAATGCTGATCGAGCTCCATAAGTAGCACCTTCGAGATCTTTATAGACCCCATGTATTTCTTCAACATTCTCTCCAGAATTAGAGAAAACTATATAAGAAAATTCTTTTTTAGTCATGGTGTTTCGGGAGTGAAAGTCCAATGAGTATGTTTCATAGCTAGAAACTGTACAGCGTCTGTTAATGGAATAACAGTCCAACCTACATCTTTTCTAAATACCATAACCTTTCCATAAGGATCTGCATCAGATTGTGTTGGTAACGAGTCCTCATTAAGTATAAAAGTATTTTCTGGAAGCACAGGTCTTAGTTTCATGATGATTGTGGTGGTGTGTAATGTTTTGCAAAGTCTAGATGCTCATCAATGTACTTATTGATCTCCATAAACTTTTCTGCTAAATGCATTCTTTGAACTAAAGCATCTTGGAAATCATCCTGATGATCATAATCACTAGGAGTTAGGGCAGTAGCAGAGATAAGTTTCTTTGCATCAAGTAGATGTTTACGAGCATGCCACAGGTTAGTAGCGAAGTCTTTCACATCATTAGGTGCTGTTGCATTAAAGTTTGGTGGTGGATTCATAATGAGATCGGGTGCTGAATTACAAACGATGTTGTGTTTACTTAAAAGTTGATCAGCTTCTTCATCAGTAAAGTTAAAGACTTGAGTAAGATGAAATACAGCATCATCATATGTCCATCTAATTAAATTACTAAACACATGAGTAATGATGTCAGTTGCATCTTGCAGAGGCATCTCTTCAGTAAGTAATCTTCTAAGAAGTTTCTCGTCTGCTTTGTCGGATTCTGTCTGCTTGTAACTCATTGAGTTCCTCTAAAGTAAATTCATATTCATTTAAAAGGAATGCATCATATTTGCAAGCCCATTGTTGAGGAGTGTTAATAGATTTGTTGGATTCCTGATTCATGAATTCTCCTCATCTTTATGTATGCTAAAAATTGGTTTGTAGATTTCCAAGAATTCCTTATCTTCCATAAGAGCCATGATGATATATCGAGACACCATTTTGGCATCTCGATTCTCACTATGTTGCATCTCTACAAATTGATCAAGGAGTTTCTTATCTCCTTGCTTAATGCGTTGTATCTCCTCATGAAACCTTAATCGTGTTGATTGTATAGTTAATGCTCTACAATCCTCATGATCTCCTCTGTCGTGACAGACAGCTGCCTCATCAAGAAGAACATTCATTAGTTTAAATCTTTGGTCTTGGTTCATTAGATTCACGCTCCTTTAATTGATTTTTTAATTTAATTTTTATCGTTTTTAATTCTTTAGTTCTTGCTCCTAATTGGAAATAAACTATTGAACTAATTAGCTGTTTAAGTTCAGCTGTTGTTAAATCATTACTGCTCATCAACCTCCGTAGATTTAAGTGCTTCTTTTAAATATTCTGGTTTAATTTTTTCTAGAATTAATTGATAGGCTTCTATCGGTGTAATGTCCAATCCCCTAGCAAGTTCTATTGCAGGTTTCTTTAGATTTTCTGGAGCCTCTTCCCATGTGTAACCAGTAGATAAATTTTTCATAATTAAGACCCTGTATAAAATTTAAGAACATCACCTTCAATATCTATACTTTCTATAAATTTATGATCTGTGCCTTGCAACCCATATTTTATGTAAAGTCTATCAATACCTTTCCAAACTTCACCTATGGTGTTGTTTTTTGCACGACCATATAGATCTTCATTAAAAGATTCAAGTTTTTTTGTTGACTCATCATATTCATACCAATGATAGTTATAAATAATTTTAAGTGGTTTATCTACATTGAGATCAAGTGGATGATCTAATTTTTTATTACCTAAACTCCATTCTTTATTGTTAACAGAATGAACAGACCATGTTGCGTATTTAATTTTGAGTAAATCTTCGAAGACATCTAATCTTCCTTGTTCACGACCATACTCAACACCATCATCCCACTCCTTTTCTAGATCTTTTTTTGTAAATGTTTTTTCTGTTGTTTTAGTCATTAGTTTTCTCCGTGATAGATAAAATTTGATCATCATCTTCTCTTGTAAACTCTTTAAGTTCATCAAGATTACCAAGATGTTTCCAAAAATAATTTTCTGCTTTACGTTTAGTTTTAGCTTCTACTTCGTAATAACGAGTGGTGTAGCAACCATGTTTGATAGTAAATTTCATTAATTAACCTCCTCTCCATAATTAAGAGGTAATTTTTCAAAACCTTCTATATCAGATTGCCAAGGATTTTCTTGTGAGATCTCTTTCAATCTACCCATAGCGTGTTGTTGATAATCACCTGAGTTTCTATGAGAAGCTAAATGGTTAACTAATTGTGCAATAATAATTTGATCTTGTGGAGCAAGCTCATCTATTCTGAAATTCCAACCTTGTATTTGTGGCATTATCTTACCATTTTTTCCCATAGTTGGTTTGTATAAAAATGAATTGACGTTCATTGTATTTATGAAAGTAAAGTGAATAATAGAAAGGGATTTGGAAATATCCAAACCCCCTGGAATTACTAGCCTTTGAAGCTAACTGTGTATGACTGGCTAATTATGGTAGCTTTGTTGTTTCTAACCTCCTTAGCTTCTTCAGCTTTCAAATCTGCCATTTGATTATCAAGCTTTTGTCTTTTAGTAATAAGTTTTTCAGAATACTTATACTTTTTCCTAATACTTAAATACACATGAATCTTTTCATCTTCGCTGTGTCTTACTTTAGGATTCTCTTCGCTATCTTCTAAAGCAGCTCTTAAGTCTCCCTTAAATGAATCACGAAGCCCATCAATCTCTGCTTTGATCTTCTTGCTTAAAGCATTAAGTTCACGCAGTTGCATAAGTCTGCTGTCTTGATCAGCTATTGGATCAAATCCTGATTTACTGTTACCAGATACATATCTTTTTTGAGCTATGTCAAAGAGATTATGCTTTGGTGTTGTTTGTTCAGTTGATTTGGTGTTAGTAGTTGTCATCGAATTAACGAGTATGGTGTGCAATTGATGAGTTTATAGTCATCTCAGGACTAATAATTAATTACCAGTTAAGGCTAATGTTTCTTTTGAAGCTCCTGTTTGTTTGTTTAATCCTATGGATTCAGCTTTACTTGATCCGTCTGCATATCCTACCCCACTACAACGAGTTCGTCTACTCCTTGTTCTGTTTGGATATTGCTCATCAAGGAACGCTAACGTAGCTTTCTGTTCTATCCTATTTCTATTTTGTACAACTAATGCAGGTTCATTTAAATTTGGTTTGCCATTTCTTTTCTGCTCATTTTTCATAGCTATTAATCGATCAGCAATTTTTTTAGAAAATCCTTTCTTCCAATTTGTTTTGTAAGTTGTTCTTGCTGTTCCATAGCCTCCAGATTTTTTAGCTTCATCAGCTAATTTATTCATAGTTTCTATTAAATATTCAAGGTACAATTCGATCTGAATCCTATTACTTTTAGATGCAATTACATTCATTACTCTTTTTGGTGGCTCATAAAACATAGAGTTTGATGGAACATAAGTAATGATTGTTTGACCATTAAAGTATTTAGTAACTCCATGAATTAGATTCTGCTCTGGGACATTAGCTTTGCGATAAACTTTACCCACCTGAAATTCAACTACTTCATCTTTCTCTGGGTCATAGTCCTTACAATCTGTAGAAGAAACATTATATTTAGCACATAATTTTTCTACAAATGCAGCAGCATTGGCAGCTTCTCCTGCGTTGCTAGATGTTTGAAGACGCAATAGCTTTGCGATCTTATCTTTGACTTGATTTAGATTCATAGTTCAACTCCGTATTTTTTTAAGTAATCAAGCATGAATAATGCTGACATAGAATTTACTTCATTATCAGAATTTTTTGCTTTTATTAATTCATAAATAAATTTTTTATCCTTAGCTGTTTCTTGCAAAATAGTAGGATCAAACTTATCGAAGAAAGAATAAAGTAAAGCTTTACCATCTTCATGGTCACCACGTTTGAAACAATCAAATGCTTCTTTGACCATGACCTCTAATAGCTTTTGTTGTGGGTGTGTCATAAGAATTGGAATTAAAGAATTTTGTAAAAATTGGGGGTTACTACCATACCTAAAAGATTTTTCATCGACCTCACAGGCGATTCTGAGAGGGCAAATTTTCCGAAAATCCAGGAGGAGACTGGTTTTGCTCCCAATCTTCCTTATCAATAGTAAGAAAGACCTTAACTAAGTAACCAACCCTACCATCATCCATTTGGACTTCAGATACTGGTTCATCAACAAAGACACCTTCAATAGGGCATCGACTAATCCAATCATCAAATAGAACTTTCTGTGAATAATTCATAAATTTAATCAGATAAATAAACTCTTACAGATAATTCTGCATCGTCAGGCAACTCTCCATATTTTTTTTCAAATGCTTCCCACAGTTGTTTGACTATTGGGTTGTAATCTGTGTCAGGAAGATCAACAAGTGAATAGTATTTCATAGTAATCAACCCCACATATCATTAGATTGTCTTGCAGCTGCATCGTTCATGATCTTTCTAGTAACACCAAACTGATACTGATCTAGATCATCATGTTCCTTGTCTAAGACCCATCCACAATCCTCCATGAGTTCATCGTCAGGTAATTGATCAAAGATACATGAGATACCATCATCTCCCATGTATCGAAGAATCTCACATCTGTGTAAAATCTTTTCTCTAGTTTTTGAATCCATTGAATAACCTCCTGAGTTTTTGAATAAATAATTTAAATTTGTTTTTTCTAATTTTTGGAGTAATCATTCTTTTAACTCCTTAACTTTGGATGCATAATGTTGCTCCAGAATTTGATTGTACAGATCTATAAAATGAGGATCTAACTTTAGATAATTCTTCTCAACATAAATGCCAAGGTGTTTCTCTAATAGTTTCCAATCTTTATCATCTAATTCAATCTTCATAATCTCTCCCTCATTACAGGAATAGTATCCATTACAGGTTCTGTTTTTGAAGTGCCTTGGAATACACTTAACGATCCAGATTCATTGCCCTCATCATCTGACATAGGACAAATCGCACTACCATCATCAAAGATTATTAGTAGAGGTTGATAATACCAACCACTTGATTCAGCTTCTTGTGGAGTCATGTAGCGTACAGCCACAATCTTTTTACCACATAACTGCTTTTCGATTTTTTTCTGCCACCTATAAGTTTGTTCGGCAGATTCTCTAATTTCTTTTGTTGTTTTAGGCATTAATTAGCTCCTGAGATAATTTTTGATGGATTGATTTATGTAATTTTTTATCTGAATCACTTCCTCTGTCTTTTACTTCCGAATACCATGTATCACGTAATAATAATCTGAGATAGATTAGTTCTTCTTCTGATAGTTTCATTAGTTATCCTCCACTTGTTGTACTAAATTTTTAATTTTTTGGAGTGCATCATTGTATGACCAAACTTCATACTCATATTCATTTCCATAAAGAGTTTTGAATACTTCATCTATGAAAGCTTTTGACCCCCAGATTACTTCTCCAGAATTTGTTTTAATAAATTCTCCTGCTCTTTCTTTCATTGGTTATCCTCCTCATATGTTTGTTCTGAAATTGTTTCCATTGATCCAATTTTGTGTCCGTTCAAATCTTTAATGATGTAAGTATCATTTGATAATTTGTTTGAATGAAATTCTAAATGTTTACAGAGATCAACAATTATTCTTGCTGACTCTGTTCCTTCACAGTTATCAAATGCACCATTATCAGTATTGAATTTAATAGTAATCATTGTTTTACCTCCGATAATTTTTGTCCGATACTCTTGTACATCTCTTGATCTTTGATGTACATATCCTCAACTTGAAAATAGTAATAGAAGTCATTCCATTTATCATCAAGCCATCTAGCCTCTTCCTTAGTTAGTTTCATTTTTATCCTCCTCTACTGTTCCTAAAATTACGCAAATCTTGTCATAAGTTTCTTGCCCTGATGATGAGAATCTATCGTAATCCCAACCCATGTCGTTAATAAGTTCTAGAAGTTTGTGACCTTCCTTACAGGCTTTGAATACACCCTGTTTGTCTGTTGATTCAATATGCATTTATCTAACCTCCTTATGTGCAGTTGAAAGACCATGCTTTCTAAAATCTTCTGTTAGTACCTCTTCCTCTAATCTGTCAAACCATGTATTTTCTAAAATGTTCCATAATCTTACATAGTTCTTCAACCAATAAACTTGAGAGTTAATTAATTGAAAATTACCATTAAGATAATCATCGGCTGATAGATATGCATCATTGTGTTTTGGCATATCATTCTTGAGACAGAAATCAAAATAGATTTCCCTTAAGTAATCGTGCATGATTTTAAATGAAGTAAAGTGGATTGTAATCAGTTTAAGGACTTGATTAGGTCACTCCAAAATTTAGTTGCTTACATTATCTTCATGGAAGAAGTCATCTTCATCTACATACTGACATTCTCTACACATATAACCCTCTTTAACTCCAATGGGGTTGCCATCATCATCTAATAGATCAGCGTCAGCAGGGATTCTATCAACGAATAACATATCAGAATGACCGTAAGCAGTACTCCTTCCACAATGGACACAGATGTCTCCTATGTCTATGTGTTTCCATGTTGATGTAGTCATTGTGCTTTCTCCTCGAATGTTTTGTAAGTTAATTGTTGTTGATCTTGTTCAGATAAATTTGGATAATTTTCTTGAATTTCTTCAAAAATATTTTCAAGAATTTGTTCATTAATTAAATCTTCCATTAGTTTTCCTCCTTTTCATCGTTCTCATTCCCCCAACATAAACAACATGATCCAAAGTCATACAGTTGACCTTCCATAGATACTGAATAAGCAGATTTATTTTTATCTGCATCCATAAATTCTTTTAAATCATCTATGGATTCTTGAGTATTAGTTTTAGGGTCGCTGTAATAGGCACAGATCTTATCGTATGTCTCTTTATTAAATAGAGGTGCATACCATCCATTCCATCTTTGATGAGGGTTATACCATCCTTCAAATGAGGGTGGCATATCATCAACATTATTACCGCATGGTAGATAAAATAATCCTCTTTCCATTAGCTGTCCTCCTCAATGATGTAGTCCATAGATTTTTGTGCTTGATAAATTATTCCTAACTCCCATTCTGTTTCCTGTTTCAAAACAAAATCTAATTCATAATCTTTACCATCATCTTTTCTTTCATCCAATAGTCTTTCCCTTTCGGCTAAAAGAGTGTTGATGTACTGAGCTACTTCTTTATTCATTAGACTAAACCTCATTCCATTGTTGACACATGGCCTGTGCTATCCCATCGAAGGTAGTTGATCTGATTTTCCAGCGGTCTTTTGACGGTGGTAGCCAGTGAAGTCTATGTCTTTCTTTATTAGGTAAACCTTTGACATCAATAAATTTAGTTCCTTTTAATTTAGGTAAACCTTTTAGCCATAAACCTGTACGTTTTTGTTCTGCATGACCAAATTCATAAGGCTGTATATATTGTGTAGCCTTACCAAGTTTAGAATGTTTTGTTAATGCTCCAACAGGATTCTCAATACATATGCGAGGGCAATCTGCATCCCATATATCCTCAACGAATTTGATAGCTTTTTGCTGTCTACCATCTGCACGTTTTTCTGCCCAATACTTAGCCCCTGACAGGCTGAGGTGGGTGCAAGGTGGATGGGCAATAATCATATCCCATTTTTCATTAGCGATAGCTTCAAGGCAATCTCCTTGAATGTGCTTATCACTTGGCTGATCTGTTGGTAGTAAATCACATGACCAAGCATCCCATCCTTTCTTAGCGAAAGCTTCTCTAACAACTCCGCTATATTCACAGGCAACTAATAATTTTTTCATAAGTGTGTGTTCCTCTAATTAAATGAGTGTGTACAAATAAGGTTGGTGGCCTTGATAATTACCCTATACCCAGATGGTTGTCTCTGTCAAGGTTTATGAAGAAAATTACATAAATGAATTCTTCGATAGGGCAACTCCAGAATTGGGCAGGGGGGTACACCAGAATTCTGGTTTCGATCAATTTCGATTGAAATTATTTTGGGGTTAGGGTTTAACTTTTCCTATCCTCAATTTCTGTTAGCTCAACATTCATATCCCATAGTGGGGTATTAAATCTTTGTTTGGTTTTGGTGTAGGTAATTTCAAAGCTTTCAAACTTTGCAAATTTTTCTACTGTCTCATAAAATTTTTGGATGTGATCTATACCCCCCGAAATTTTTAGACGTATGCGGTGTGCTTTGTTGGTAGTCATAATTTAATAATCTCCACTTGATAAGCATTCGCACCCATACCCCATATGGAAGGCAGTTACAACATCCTCTAATTCTTGAGAATATTGACTACCAAAACCATAAGCAAACTTCTCTTTATAGGCTATAAGATCGTCATATGTGGGGTAATTCTCTTCATATAGAAACACCTCATGAGTAATTAAATAATGACCATCAGAGGTCTTATATTCAATCTCAATAAAGCAAGTCGGTAAGGTAGCATTAATGCATTGCTTACCATAATAGAAAACATTTTCAATAATCTTTTCTACGTGGGGTTTTAAATCCCCATTATCTTCAATCAAATCTTTTTTAAAATCCTTATCTAATTTTGTAGGTACGGATTTAATGTAAGAAGTTGAATTGATGATATAAAAATCATCTTGAAAAGCCATAATAAATTGACCTGTAAAAGTGTACAAAGTGAAAGGATAAACCCTTCAGAATGCCCTATAGAGGGCATTGGGAAAGGATTAAAAATTTTACTTAGTTTTATAATCTAAAACTTTTAAGCAATAACAATTTGAACGTCCGTTCATACTGTTTGCTATTTGTTTTGGGGTTACTTCTTTGGGGTGTTGAACTTCAAAAATAAATCTTGATTTTGTTGATGAAATTTTTAATAAATCAACAAATTTAAATTTTATTAATCCTCTACCACCTTGAACCGTTGTTTTAATTCCTTCGGGTATAGCTTCCTTTTTATGTTCAATTTCAATAGTAAAATTTGTTTTTAATTTAGACATGATTTTAATTAAATAAATTTGAATAAAAAAGAGTTAACCCTTAAAAAGGATTAACCCACGCTTTAACCTTATTAGGGTTTAAAAGTTTAGCTTCAATTAAGCTTTGTACATGAGATTTAAATAACTCATCTTTAATTTTCTTTTGGCCGAATAATTCTTTTAAATCATCAGCATAAATTTCTTTGAAAGTTTCAATAGTTTGTACTTTAGTAAAATACATTTTTAATAGTTCCTTTAATAAAATAAGGGTTAACAGAGAGAGCTTTTTAAACCTCTCAGAATGCCTTAAATACTTATAAAGGTATAAAGGCATTAAGCGAGGATTAATTATTTACTTCTATAGAATTAATGTTGTTTAAATAATCCATAGAATCAGCAATTAAAGTTAATTCATCATTAAATAAATCGTCCTCTAATTCATCTTTGATTTTATCTTCTTGATGTTCTAAAAGTTCAAGTAAATAATTTTTTATGTTGTTAGGCATGATTTTAATAAAATAAGGGTTTACAGAAAGAGCTTTTAGAGGCTCTCAGAATGCCTAAATATTTATAAATATATAAAGGCATTAAGCGAGATTCTTAAAAGTAATAGAGGCTATTTTTTAAGCCTCTACCAATACATATTTAGATGTTGATCCATGTGCATTTATAACTACATCACGTTTAGAACCACTACACAAACTGCATAAACTACAGCTAGTTTTTTGACCCATTTCTATAGATGCTGGGCAATTAATAAATAATTTCTTATCTATTTTTGTATCCTTATGTTTTACATAAAAACATTTGAATCCTAATTCACTAGCTTGCAAATAATCGTTAAAGCTATCGCATGAAGCTTGAACAATTCCCTTATATTGTTGAGCAAAATTTGATCTCCACTGATGTGTATAACCTGTATGGTTCTTACATACTTTTAATAGTGGTTCCCATACTGATAAATCTATTACCGTTGGATCCCCTGCACTTCCAAGCCTTAAAGATCTACCTCTAATTAGTTCTAAGTCAGACTTTTTAAAATAATCATATCTATTATTTTTATATGACTTCCAAACTTGCAAAGGTGCTTGAAACCATTTGACGTAACAAGAATTGTTATTGTAACCAGCATGGGGACAATTTCCACAGACGGATTTATTTAAACCGTCTTTGTGACTAGTGTTTGGGGCATGATCTTGTAATAATATCCAAGTTTGTAGCATGTCCCCAGTCTTTTTATTAGATGTTTTGTTATCTAATCCCGTAATGATAACTACGATATTTTCGCCATCTATATTTGATTTACCTTCAAATAAAATACGGCCATTTGAATTAAATTTGTTTTGCATAATCTTTAATAAAATAAGATTGAATAAAGAGTAATTAAACTCATATAAATAGAATAAATCAAACTTAATAAGTAGTCAAGAAATTATTAATATTCTTAATCAACAAGTTTTTCCACAGAAATTTAACTCCCATCGCATGGCCGTCAGGCCTCTATTCTTTACAAAAATGTCACAAAAAGGGATAAAAATAGGGTAAATTGTCAATATTTTGGGCAAAATTGTTACAAAACCGGGAAAAACTTAACAATTCG
>LUMQ01000598.1_pt2 | contig 13554 bp, 13 predicted proteins | sample 729621 | NCBI WGS metagenome assembly LUMQ01 (sample SAMN03860259, study PRJNA289734) | marine metagenome | biome: seawater column; feature: ocean; material: water; isolation source: Red Sea water column Station 12 - depth 25m | place: Saudi Arabia: Red Sea | collected 2011-10-15 | depth 25 m | reverse complement strand
GGTGTTATTTGTTCTTTTGGTGCAGGATACTCAATATGCTCACTAGTCGTGGAGAAGGTTTAATATGGATACATCAATAGTAATTTTTATAATAACCCTGATTTTTATGAGCTTTTACATCTTTAATGAGGCGAGACCAGAAGGTTCTAAATTTTCTGAAACTATCCGAGATACTCTAAAAAGATTTTTTAGAAAAAGGTAATGTTATCAATCAATTCCTGCAGAGTAAGAAGATTTACTTTAATAGTTGCTGTTATTTTAGCTGCTGCCATAGGGAGTATGGCTTCAACTAGTGCTAGCACTGATTCTTGGTACTTATTATTAAATAAAAGTGAGCTTAATCCTCCTAGTTATGTTTTCGGTATAGTTTGGCCAATTCTATATATCTTGATGATGGTCTCAGCATTCCTTGCTCACAAAAAAGTTTTTTCAATCTTTATAGTTCAATTATTTTTTAATGCTGCGTGGTCTTGGTTATTTTTTAGATTTCAAATGCCTTTGATTGCGCTTCTGGATATATATTTACTAATTGCAATAAATATTTATATCTTAAATTTAATGTACAAAGAAAATAAACTAGCCTTCTTTTTATTTATCCCATACGTTGTTTGGATATCTTTTGCGAGTTACCTAAACTTATTTATTGTTATAAATAATTAACAAATCCTATAACTAGGCCTGTCATACAGGATGCTAAAGTTGCTCCAATTAATGCTTTAAGAGAGACACTTACCAGATCATTTTTTCTTTCAGGAGCCATAGCTCCAACACCAGCAACTAGAATGCCAACTGAAGAAAAATTAGCAAAGCCGCATAGAGCATAAAGCGTGATAAGTTTTGACTGTTCTGATAAAAGACCGGGTTCTAAATTTGCTAATCCTGCATATGCAACGAATTCATTAAGTGCAGTCTTGATTCCCAATAATTGACCTGCAACAACAGCCTCTTCCCAAGGGATACCCATTAACCAACATATTGGAGCGAAAACAAAACCTAGAATTGCTTGCAATGATAAATCCTCGTTTATTATTCCCAGTAAAGAATCAACTAATGCAACTAATGTAATGAAAACTATTAGGATCGCTCCAACGCTCAGTGCAATTTCAAGTCCGTCTCTGGTACCTTTAGTTATTGCGTCCATTGAACTGTTATATAGTTTCGGCAGCTTAGATTCATCAAATGTTGTAACTACATTTGATGGCATCATAATATTTGAATAAATAATTGCTGCAGGAACTGAGATCACTGAAGCGGTTATTAGATGTTGAATTAAATTAATATCTGGAAATTGGCCATTAAGAATTGTTACTAACGCTACCATAATGGAGCCAGCAACCGTCGACATACCTGCCGTTAGCAGTATTAAGAGCTCTTTATTAGTTAACCTTGAAAGATATGGTCTTATTAGCAATGGAGCCTCAACCTGACCTACAAATACATTTGCAGCAGCGCCTAACCCGATTGGGCCACCAATATTAAATAGTTTCTGACAGACCTTTGAAAAAGCATCCACTATTACTTTTAAGACTTTTATATGCCACAACCATGCAGTAAGAGCAGACATGACCAGAATAAATGGCAAAATACCAAAAGCAAAATAAGCAGACTGCACTTGAGCAGATGGGTCAGATTGGACAAAGGGCAAACCTGGACTTGATAAGAACCCAAATAAAAAAGAGGTACCCTTTTGTGTTGCATTTTGAAGAGCAATAACACCATCACCTAGAGATTTAAAAAAAGTAACAATTATTGGAATCTTAATTAAGATAAAAGCTAATAATATTTGAAAAAGAATCCCTACAGCGATGTTTCTATAATTAATTTCTTTGATATTCGATGAGAATGGAATGGCTATTGCAGTTAAGCCAATAAATCCAATTAGAAGCTGCAGGTAATATAGATCCATATTATTAATATAGTTTTATAGCTTTTACTCTTTCTTCAAGGAAATCATGCGCTAAAACACCTTTGTCATCTTCGTTATAAACTGATTTTAAGACCACCTCAGGAGATGGATGAAGGAAAAAAGGCATGCTATATCTTGATTTGGAATCATTAGCACTGTACTCAACAACCCTATGCGGCGTGCTTTTAAGATTACCCTCTGTAATAAGTTGCATCATATCTCCAATGTTACAAACAATACTTTTTGAATTTGGTTTAATTGGAATCCATTCATCATCCTTGTTTTGGACCTCGAGACCACCCTCTTCCGCACCAACAAGAAGAGTAATAAGATTTATATCTGCATGAGCCCTAGCTCTTAAAACATTCTCATCTGAATCAATGGGAGGATAATGAAGGAGCCTTAATGTTGAATTGCCTCGTATAACTTTTTCTTCAAAAAAGTCCTTAGGTAGTTCTAAAACAAGTGCAATTGATTCAAGAACTTTTACTCCTAGATGGTTAAGCGAAGTAAATAAAGCATTGAAATGAGTATTAAAGTTGGACAACTCATCTACCTTTATATTTTCATGTATTCTTGAATCGAAATTTGAATTTACTTCAGGCCCTAGGTGCCAAAACTCTTTAAGATCAGCTACATTCTCACCTAAAGCAGTCTCTTTCCCAAATGGAGTATAGCCTCTAGCACCTCCAATTTCAGGCTTAGCATACTGATTTTTAATATCCTCTGGTAAGTCGAAAAACTCTTTAGCGCATTTATAACTCTCATCTAAAAGAGAGTCATCAATATCATGGTCAATAATCGTAAAAAAACCATGAGTATTCAAAGCTTCTTTTAATATTTTCAAATCAGATTCACTTTGGTTCTGAAGTGATATAAGAGAGATTTCCGGGATTATGGTACTCATGTTTTTATTCTACCAAAAAAAAGGGCGGAAAAACCGCCCTTTTAAAGAATACAATTCTAATTAGAATTCGTATGAGAATCCTAACTGGAATCTATAAGAAGATGAATTAAAGTCTATAAAAGATGATTCATCTCTTGTTCCGGTAATAATCCATCTACCTTGATCATCAAGACCATCAGTCTCGAGAATCTCTTGAGTGCTACCTTTGTAGTATCTTAATCCTTCTGAATCGTTAAAGAAGTTAAGAATATTAACAGCATCAAAATAGATAGTGAATTTATCATCATCCATGAATCCTGGTATCTCTTGAGCGATTCGCATATCAAGTGATCTAAAGTAATCAGCATTACCAACATTTCTTGGCACTATTGATCCAGCATATCTGGAAAGTCCAAGTTTGTTGATATGATCAAGAACCTTAGCCTCACTTACGCCGCTATAAACAACGTTTGGATCACCAGCTTCAGGAATGTATGCAAGTACATTATCATCATAGTCAAACAAGGAGTATCTTCTCCAAGTATAACTGTAAGGTCTACCTGATTGAGCATTCCAGAATAATGAGAATGTAGTAGCTTTTCTAGATCCTTCATTCATAACATAATCTAGTCCGGCTATTAATCTGTGATCAGTATTCCATGCAGATTCACCAAGAGATGGTGTTAATGCATCTGCTCTAGCAGTTCCTCTATAAAGAGACTGAGCTCTAGCTTGAGAGCCATCCCATAGAGAATCAGAATCAACAGTTGTATAACTAGCAAAAGCATTTACGCCATTATCAAATTGCTTATCAATAGATAAACTAAATGACTCCATGCCACCTTTACTTGTATTACTCATAACAATGTTCTGAGTATATTCTTCGTTATAAACAGTTCTTCCATCAGCAGCTACCTGATCAATTCCGCTAGCTTCAACACCTAAGTCAGTAAAATTGACTGCGTCAATAACATCACTCTTGATATAGTTAGCGGTAAGTCTAGCTCCACCTCTTAAATATAATGTTAAGTCCATAGACATTTTTAAGTCTGATGGTACTTGGAAATCAGGATGGTTTGCTACAGCAGGACCTGCACCTGCATAAGCTGATACATCTCCACAATCTCCATATTCATTAGGCTGTGCGTCTGGTAATAAACAAGTTAGATTTAGACCATCATAGTAGTCTCTCCAGTCTCCAGTTCCAAGATTAATATCTGTGGCCCAGTTACCGAAGTAAACCGTAGCAACACCTGTATTAGCTGCTGGGTTTGTCATCCATACTTGAGGAACTCTTCCTGAGAAAACACCAATACCACCGGATAATTCAGCTCCTTCAATTCTATCCATACCACTAATTAGCTTAGTGCCACCGATGTCAAGCTTATAACCAAATCTAGGCTGAACAACTGATGAATCAAGAGGGACAGTATTTTTAAACCCTGCTAATGCTTCAAACGCAGCGTTGTAGCCTGCAGTATTTTCTGGCTGTTCAATAGTATCAACTCTTACACCAAAATTAAGAGTAAGAATATCACTAACATCAACTACATCTTCAATATAGAAAGTTGACATATCTATATCTACAATTGCAGCACCGTCCATGAGATTTCCTGTAACAGGCTTAATGAATCTTAAATAAGATAAATTACCATTTAAGAAGTCATCCACACTGTTCCATCTAAATCTTCCATTTTCAAATGCGATAAATAAGTTTGAAACAAATTTCTCATGCATATCATAACCAACTGAAATAGTGTGATTTCCTCTTAAAAGTGTGGCTTTTAAATTAAGGATTTGTTCATCAATATTTGTTTCGTTAGCACTTCTATACTGTTCACTTGTTGGGTAAGCATATTCACCACTTGATAGAGTAATTCTGTGATGTCCAAAGTTTTCACCACCAAGAGAGTCTTGGTCATTCTTATAAACAATATCTGTATACTTCATTTCAACAGAAAGATCATCACTTAAATCACCAACATAGGCGAAAGTGTTCTTTTCTCTATCAATTGGATATACGTAGTAGTGAGATGAGAATACATAGTTTAAGTTTGGTCTATCATATTCTCTAATGTTTATATCCTGAGTATCTTGATAAATATACTCAACCCTATGATTGTCATTAATTGAATAATCAAGCTTTACCAAAGTCTGTTCTTGAGACTCAGGTGGCGCATTAAATATAGGCCATCCAGCATCATAGTTATATCTCTGCATAAGGAAGTCTTTGATTTGAAGAAGTTCTGCTTCATCCTCTGCAGCTATTGGCTGTGAGTTACTTGGTGAGAATCTTTCAGACTCTTCGTAACCAACAAAGAAGAACAATTTATCTTCAATAATTGGTCCGCCTACTACAAAACCTTTTGTCTCATCAGAGAATTGGTTTACAGGCGATCCTAGGACATCACCAACATTTTCCTGATCAGTATCATAGCCATAAACCTTACCTTTAAGTTCATTGGTTCCTGACTTAGTAACAGCGTTAATGTTTGCTCCACCAAAGTTTCCTTTAGTTACGCTATATGGTGCAAAATCAACTCTGATCTGAGCAAGTGTTTCAACACTAATTGGGTTTCTTACTGAAGCAAATCCATTAGCATTTAGGCCAAGTGGGTCATTAGCAGCAACACCATCAATCGTGAAGTTGTTATATCTATTATTTGAACCTAACGCAGAAATTTGAACATCTCTGAAAGTACCTTGGATTGCAAATCTTGAATCTCTTTTCAAGAAATCACCAATACCTTTATCGATGGAAGCTGTTAAAGCAATATCATCTGCGGTAATTGTTGATCCAGGTCCAGAAGACGAAATTCCAGATCTAACACCAGTTACTACGACATCTTCAATTGCTGTCGAGCTAACAAGCACAACATCAAATGAGTTTGATTCTGCTAAGGTTAAATAAACGTTATCAACCCTTTCTGTATTAAAGCCAGCTGCGCTAGCAGTAATAATATAAGGGCCTCCGGGTCTTAAACCGGAAAAGTTAAAGTTACCAGCATCATTAGCAGCTGAAGACTTTGTACTACCAGTTGGAACGTGTTCTACCGTAATGGTTGCTCCTGGAACATTAACTGAACCAGAAATAGATGAAGACGTGTCATTTGCAGCAAAAGAAAAGCCGATAAAGAAAACTGATAAAGAAATTAGAATTTTTTTCATAATACTCCTCTTAATTATCCGTTTGGGGTTATTAATATTCTACGCCTATTTCAGATAGCTTCAACAATTAAATTCAACAATCTTGTAACAAAAAGCTAATTACAGGTAATAACTTCTTTATTTAGGTACTTTTGGAGTGATTTAGGGACATGAATTGCATTTTTCCCATCATAAAAATTTTCTATAATTGCAACAAGAGTTCTGCCAACTGCTAATGCAGATCCATTTAAGGTATGAGGAAAAATCTTATTCCCATCTTCATTTAATCTTATTTTTGATCTTCTTGATTGAAAATCTGTAAAGTTAGAACATGACGAAATCTCTCGATATTTATTTTGGCTAGGAATCCAGACCTCAATATCATAAGTTTTTGCTGACGAAAATCCTAAGTCACCTCCACACAGTTGAACAACTTGATATGGTAATTCTAAGAGCTGCAATATTTCCTCAGCATTACTTAATAGATCCTCAAGAGCAGAATCTGACTTATCAGGATGGACAACCTGAACTATTTCAACTTTTTCGAACTGATGTTGCCTTATGAGACCTTTTGTATCTTTTCCATAACTGCCTGCTTCTGACCTAAAGCAAGGAGTATGTGATGTTACCTTAATTGGGAGACTGCCCCGCTCCAATATCGAATCGGCATATAGATTTGTTAATGGGACTTCTGCAGTAGGAATTAAAAATAAATCTTCTGTTATTTTAAAAAGATCTTCTTCAAATTTTGGTAGTTGGCCTGTACCAGTAAGGCTTCTTGAATTTGCCATGAAAGGAACATATCTCTCTTGATAACCATTTTTTTCAGCGACATCAAGCATGAATGAAATAAGTGCTCTATGAAGTTTAGCTATATCATCTTTTAAAACTGCGAATCTCGTGCCAGCAAGCTTAACAGCAGATTCAGTATCAATATCTGATGTAATCTCAAGATGATCAATTGAATCATTTTTTTGCACATCTCCAAATGTTTTAATCACTTTATTATCTTCTTCGCTACTTCCTGGCTCTACATCCTGATGAGGAATATTTGGAATATCTAATAAGAAATCATTTAAAAGAGAAAGTGTTTTATTAAGTAGCTCTTCTTTTTCTGAAAGATTTTTTTTAATTTCATCTAATTGATTTGATAATTCAGATGTGTCCTGATTATTTTTTTTAAGTTCTCCAAAGTCTTTTGATAGCTTATTCTTTAAACTTTTTAAATCCTCTACTTCGGTTTGTAAAGTCTTCCTATTAGAATCAATTTCAGTAAATAAGCCAGAATCTAAATCATAGTTTTTGATTTTTAGAATATTTTTTACCTTTTCAGGATCTGCTCTTAGTAAATTTATATCAATCATTTTGAAAAAACTGTAAGGCCTATATAGGTAGCAACTATTGTAAAACTAAAAGTCAAAATAACATAGAAAATGCCGCTTATAGAATTGGAATTAAATAATTCGATCGTTTGTATTGAAAATGCCGACATAGTTGTAAAAGAGCCAAGGAATCCTATAACAAAAAAGAAATACATTGGTGATGATTTGTTAGCAAAATATCCGGCAATACAGCCTATAACAAAACAACCAAGAATGTTTACAGAAAGTGTTCCAAAGGGAAAAACATCAGAAATATTATTTATATGTTCAGTTAAGAGAAATCTTGATACGGCGCCAAGCCCGCCCCCTAAAGCTATATATATAAGACTCATGATAGTTTGTTGAGGAATATTTTATTACCAATACCAAAATTATCTTTAAATTGAATAGTTAAAGTCTCCTCCTCTTCCAAAGATATTTTAAAGACCTGCTTAGTCAATTTATCAGTAATATATACAGAATCCTCAAGGGTGAGTACATTTAAAGAATCGTCATCTTCCGGTATCTTCTTTTTAGAAATAATACTGATTATTGGAAAATCATTTTTAGAGTATTCAAATGTTCTTTGTTGCGAGAAATCAATATCATTATAAGTAATGAAGTTTTTGCTTATTAGATAACTTTCCTTATAAGGAGAAGCAATCTCTAAGTAAATCTGAAGTGTATCTAATATTAGTTTACCTGAGATTACTTCAGTTGAATTTTCTGTAACCTGCTCATATGAAAATCTGTTTTCATTAAGGAAATTATTAATATTATCAATTTGAGAATTTGCATAAATATTAAAAGAGAGAAAATAAAGAAGGATAGCTTTTAAATACATCTAATTTCTTTTTGGGACTAGAACTTCTCTTGATCCATTTGAGCTCATTTCGGAAACTAATCCTGCTGCCTCCATTGACTCAATAAGTCTTGCCGCCCTGTTATATCCAATTCTTAACTTCCTTTGAACAGCTGAAATAGAAGCTCTTCTAGACTCAATAACGAAATTAACAGCCTCATCATAAAGCTCATCATCCTCCTCGCCAGATGATCCAGATGCATTAGACCAACCTGGTATTGGACCGGTATCTTGAAGATCTGATGTGATCTCATCTACAAAATCTGGAGTGCCTCTTTTTTTCCAATCATCAACAACTCTATGCACTTCATCATCTCCAACGAAAGCTCCATGAACTCTTGCTGGGACTCCTTGTCCTGCCGGAAGATATAGCATGTCCCCATATCCTAAAAGCTGCTCAGCTCCTCCTTGATCTAAGACTGTCCTAGAGTCTATTTTGGTTGAAACTTGAAAAGAAATTCTTGTAGGAATATTAGCCTTAATTAATCCTGTAATCACATCCACTGAGGGTCTTTGTGTGGCAAGGATTAAATGAATCCCAGCTGCTCTAGCTTTTTGAGCAATCCTTGCAATAAGGTGTTCAACTTTTTTTCCAAAATTGATTCACCTTTTTCAGCTGCTTCTTTAATTGCTGAGTTAAAGCTTGCTAAATTTCTTACTCCCATTGCAGACATTAATTTATATCTTCTATCCATTTCAGCTACACACCATCGTAATCCGTTTGCTGCATCGGACATATCCGTAATAACTGGCGTTAACAAATGCGGGATCCCATCATAAACAGAAAGCTCTAACATTTTTGGATCAATCAATATCAACCTTACATCCTCGGGGTCGGATTTAAATAATAAACTCAATAGCATTGCATTAATCCCAACTGATTTTCCTGAACCTGTTGTTCCTGCAACAAGAAGATGAGGCATCTTTTCTAAATTTACAACAACAGCTTTACCAGCAATATCCTTCCCTAGGGCAAGAGATAAATGTGACTTTGAATCCTCAAAAGCTGAAGATGCAAGAATCTCCTTGAGTCTAACCATCTTTCTATTTGTATTGGGTATTTCAATACCCACAACAGATTTACCCTCAATAACTTCAACAACTCTGACACTACTAACTGCAAGGGATCTAGCAATATCTTGAGCAATATTTGTAATTTTGTTTGCTTTAGTACCTGGTGCTGGTTGAATCTCAAATCTGGTAACAACCGGGCCTGGCAAAACGGATACAACCTCTGCTTCAATTCCAAATTCATCTAATTTTATCTCCAGAAGCTCTGATAAAGATTCAAGATCTTCTTTGCTTAGTGACTCTCCATCGTCTAATGCTCTATCTAAAAGCTCTGTGCTTGGCATTTTTGTAACAGGCTCCTTGTCTTCACCCATGTCCGACTTAGATAAATCAACTTTATCTTCAGGTTTATCATTTTTAAGATTTATTACACTTTGAGTTTTAGGAACAGCTTTTATCTCAGGAGATTTTTTTGTTGCTGCTTTAAAAGGTTTTGTTTTCGAGGACTCAATCTGTTTATTTTTTTGAATATCTTTTATATTTTCTACTAAAGTTTTCAAACCCTGAAAGATGGCTGAAATAAGCTTTTCTAAAAATTTAAAGATATTTTCAAGTAGCAATCTTCCTAATGAGGATATCTTTAGGATTAATTTACCAGCGTATGCGAAAAGTAACGGCCAAGAAATATTTAAACCAAGAGTTGCTGAGGGTATTAAGAATATTAATAAAAATAATAAGCTCCCTATTAAACCAAAAATTAAAACTAAATTTGAAAAAATAAACTTGCCAATGAAGCCACCTGACGATCCTTGAGGAAATGACTGACCCGCAATATAAAACTCACACAAAGCGGTAAAACATATTAATGAGAGCAGACCACCTATAATCCTAAATAAAAACTTTGGGCTTGATAAATTAAATATTTTTGGTGCAAGTGACTCTAGTGACCACAAAGAAATAAATAACAAAAGAAGATAAGAGCCAAGCCCTATAGTTGATAATAAAATATCTGAAACCACAGCTCCTAAAGGGCCTCCTAAATTCATAACATTTGGATCATTAGTTTGGTAAAAATATGCTGAATCTGCAGCATTGTAAGAAATCAATGAAATTAATATATAAATTGAAAAGCCTATGAGGCCAAAGCCTAAGAAATTGGATAGTATTTTTACTGGTTGATTATCAGTATTAACTTTTTTAATAGCTATTATTATTCTCCGAAATATCAATTATATTAGTTCTTTAATATAATTTCTTCATAATTGAACTATAATTTTACTTCTTAAAGTATGACAAGTAACAAACTAATAATTCTTGGGTCAGGGCCTGCAGGCTACGCAGCATCTATTTATGCAGCAAGAGCAGGATTAAATCCTGTCATTATCGCTGGAGCTGAGCCTGGCGGACAATTAACAACAACAACTGAAGTAGAAAATTGGCCCGGCGACAGTGATGATCTTCAAGGGCCTGATTTAATGGAAAGAATGAAAAAACATGCTGAAAAATTTGGTGTTGAGATTATTAATGATCATATTTCAAAGGTAGATCTAGAGCAGTCACCATTTCTTTTGAGTGGAACAGATTCTTATCAAGCTGATACGCTTATAATAGCTACTGGTGCATCTGCTAAATATTTAGGTCTCCCATCAGAACAAGAATTTCTCGGTAGAGGTGTATCAGCTTGTGCAACCTGTGATGGTTTCTTTTATAAAGGCCAAGAGGTCGCTGTAATTGGTGGAGGAAATACCGCTGCTGAAGAGGCTCTATATCTCGCTAATATTTGTTCAAAAGTTCATCTAGTTCATAGAAGAGATGAATTAAGAGCAGAGAAGATACTTCAAGATAGAATATTTAAGAAGGCTGATGAAGGGGTAATTGAAATACACTGGGACAGTGAATTAGAAGAGGTTCTAGGAGATGCTAGCGGTGTTACAGGTATTAAACTAAAAAATAAAGATAACTCAATGTCGTCGATTGATTTGCATGGAGTATTCATTGCAATTGGACATAACCCAAACACCGAAATATTTAATGGTCAGCTAGATATGAAAGATGGATACATTGTAATTAAGTCTGGTTTAGATGGCTCAGTTACACAAACATCTGTACCTGGAGTTTTTGCTGCTGGCGATGTTGCAGATAAAGTTTACAGACAAGCAATTACTTCTGCAGGGTTTGGATGTATGGCAGCTTTAGATGCTGAGAAATTTTTATCTGATTAAATTACTGTCCAGAAACCCAAAAAAGAGCTGCGGCAACAAAACAAATTACAAGAACCAAAGCGACCCTAGCATCTGACTTTGAATCTTCATTTGATTCTTTATCTTCATAAAATTTTTCAAACTCATCTGACATATTAATCTCCGTGTTTAATAACTACTCTTCCAAGCTGCAATCCATTTAAAATCTTTTCAATCTCAGAATCTAGTTCGTTTAATTGTATAGTCTTTGTTTGTTCAGATAAATCTAATTTCCACTCATCTGCTAATTTTTCCCAAAGATGTTTTTTAAGCTCAATTGATGATTCTGCTGAATCTATGCCAATTAAAGAAATACCTCTTAGAATAAATGGGAAAACTGAAGATTGAAAAGATGCACCAGCAACATTACCACAACATGCAATTGATCCCTTTTGAGCTGTTTGAGAAAGCATCTTAGCAAGAATTTCCCCTCCAACCGCATCAACACCACCACCAAATACAGTTTTATCTAATGGCCGAACACCTCCTTCAAGGAAGTCGTCTCTATTTAGAAAATGATCACAGCCAATTTTTTTTAAAAAGTCTTCTTCAGATGATTTACCTGTAATGGCTGTTACAGAAAAGCCAATTTTACTTAAAATTCCGGCTGCAACTGAGCCAACTCCTCCAGTCGCTCCTGATACTGCAATTGGTAAGGTATCAATGACGCCTTTATCCAAAATAGATTTTACACATGCTGCTGATGTTAGCCCAGCTACACCATATGACATAGCCTCTAACTCTGACATAGCATTTGGAAGATGGACAACCCAATCTGCAGGGACGCAAATCATACTCCCAAAGCCACCATTAACACTCATACCGAGCTTGTAGCCTGAACAAATAACTTGATCACCTTCATTAAATACATCTGAATTAGACTTCGCTACAGTTCCAACAGCATCAATTCCTGGAACAAATGGATAAGAAGCAGCAACGCCTTTAACGCCGGTAGCACACAAGGCATCTTTATAGTTTAAAGATGAATAAGAAACACTTATTAGTAGCTCGCCATTTTGTGGTTCTGGTATTTCAAGATTTTGAATAGATGATGAAAAGACTCCATCACTCTCTTGAACATAGTAGGCTTTATATTCCATTACCTTGGCTTCATTCTCATGCCAGAATCTAGTCTTATAGTTTCCCCATTTAGATAAGAGTTTTCTACTATATGTGCAGCTAATTGACCAAACTCACTTGGTTGGCCAAACCTATGCGGAAACTGTGTTGATTCGAGGAGTGGATCACGAACCTTATCAGGTGCAAGCTGCATTAACGGTGTATCAAATATACCAGGTGCAATTGTACAAACTCTAATTGAATGTCTAGCTAAGTCACGAGCTGCAGTAATTGTTAGCCCAATAACTCCAGCCTTAGAGGCGCTATAAGCAGATTGACCTATTTGTCCTTCATATCCAGCAACTGATGCAGTATTGATAATAACCCCTTTTTCTCCACCTTCATCAGCTTCATTTTTATCCATTAGTTCCGCGGCAATCCTCATAACATTAAAAGTTCCAACGAGGTTTAAGTTAATAATAAATTGGAAAGCATCTAATGGATGTGGTGCTTCTTTACCTAGAATCCTTCCTGGATATCCGGTACCTGCACAGTTGACTGCAATATGCAGTGCTCCATGCTCATCTTTAATTTTATTTATAGCTGATACAACTGGATCTTCCTCCATGATATTTGTTGAGATGAAAGAAACTTTGTCAGCACCAAGGTTTTCTATTATTTTGTTTGCATTATCTTCATTGATGTCTAGGATTACGACTTTTGCTCCAGCAGCAACAAAGTTTTCAACAGTTGCTTGCCCTAATCCAGACGCGCCACCCGTAACCAAAGCAACTTTATTATTAAGATCCATAAATGTTCTCCAAAAAATATTTTCATATATTCTAATGTAACGGGAATAAAAAAACATTATTCAAAAAAGATTAATGTTACAAAATTGAAACTTTTTTAACTTTTTAAGATAAAACTATTGCTTATATTAAATTATAAGGATATCTTATAAGTGCATTTTAGTTTTGCACTAAAGTTAAAATCGTTCAACTCTTCGGAGTCGGAAGTAAGCGAAAGCTGAAGGAACGCGCTAATCGTTCATCTCTTAGGAGACGGAAGTAGGTGAAAACCGA
>LUMQ01000284.1_pt2 | contig 13604 bp, 10 predicted proteins | sample 729621 | NCBI WGS metagenome assembly LUMQ01 (sample SAMN03860259, study PRJNA289734) | marine metagenome | biome: seawater column; feature: ocean; material: water; isolation source: Red Sea water column Station 12 - depth 25m | place: Saudi Arabia: Red Sea | collected 2011-10-15 | depth 25 m | reverse complement strand
CTAACAAAGGAAAAATGTAACTCTGATTCTTTAATTTTTATCATTAAAATTGTTTATAAAATTTACAGAAATTTTTATGAATAGTTTTACAAAACATCGCATAACAGTTTTTGGCATAAATGGATGCCATGATGCTATTAAATCATCAATCATTGATGTTAATCAAGTAATCATTGAAAGAAATTCTCCTGCAGATAACAGTGAAAAAATGAATACTGCACTTACAGAGATACCACAAAATCTAATTGAGAAAGTTGATTCTGAAAGCTTTAAAAGATATGTTGATAATAATAGAGCACAAGGCATCTATATCAAAGCCCAAGCCAAAACCTTTCACGAACTACCGATAGTTGAAAATGAAACTGCTTGTTTTGTTGTTCTTGATCAGGTTCAAGATCCTCACAACTTAGGGCAAATCTTAAGAATTTGTGCTGGTGGAAATATTGACGGAGTTGTTATTACGGATCGAAATAGTGTTTCAATGACAAGCGCTGTGGCGCAGGTCAGTCAAGGAGGGTTCTCAAAAGTGCCGTTATTTTCAGTAACAAATATCAATAAAGCTATTAGTCATTTTAAAGACAATGACTTTTGGATAACAAGTTTCGAAAATAATATTGAAGCAAAAGATTGGTATGCTATTGATCTGAAAGGAAGATCTGTCTTGATTTTTGGAGGTGAAGGAAGCGGTATTAGCAAACAAGTACTTAAAAATTCAGATTTTCTTGCAACGATTCCTATGTCTCATGAAATGAATTCTTTAAATGTTGCTACTGCAGTAAGTGCTATAGTTTTTGAAAGATTAAGACAAGTACTTAGTTAAGTTTGGCGAACTCTTCAGTTGCTTTCCAAACTCTCCATACATTCTTATAGCAAATTTTTTCAATTTCCTCTTCGGTATATCCTCTTTTTAGAAGATGAAAAATAACCATAGGAAACCCTTCTGGGCCTTTTAAATCCGTTGGAAGTGTATAACCAACTCCGTCGAAGTCAGAACCAAAACCTACATGATCAATACCAACTAAATTGACAACATGATCAATATGATCAGCAACTTTTTCAGAGCTAACATATAAAAATCTTTTATCGTATTGCTCTCTTCTATATTCATCGTATGACGCATAATCAGTTGGATCTAAATTATTATCTTTAATATACTTTGCAACATCAGCATCAATTGGAGCTTTGGTATCTTTCGATGCTTGATCTACAAAATATGATGCAAAATTTATTTGAACAACTCCACCGTTTTCTGCAAGTCTTTTAATCATGTCATCATCCATATTTCTTTCCCAATCAGGAGTAAAGTGCCTACATGATGAATGTGAAGCAATTGCTGGAACTTGGGTAACATCCATAACTTGATAAAATGCGTCATCAGAAACGTGTGAAATGTCTACCATAATGCCTACACGATTCATTTCTTTCACAACTTCTCTTCCGTAAGCACTTAGACCATTATGTGTACGTTTTCCAAGATTGTATGATGAGTCACAAATTGCGTTATCTTCTGAGTGCGTAAGTGTAATGTAGCTAATGCCCTTGTCATGAAAATATTGAACGTTGGACAAATCTCCTTCGAGGGGAGCTCCGTTTTCCATACCCATTGGTAATGCTATTTTTCCTTCTGACACGATTCTTTCAGCTTCTTCAGGACTATGAGCAATCTCAAATTTATCTGGATGATCAGAAACTATTCTTTCAACAATAGCTATCAATTCTTCTGCTTTTTCTTTTGCACCACCAGTTACTTGGTAGGTTGCTGGAACATAGATAGCCATAAAAGGAACATCTAATCCACCTTCTTTTGCTCTAACATAATCAAAGTCACCTGGAGACCTTTTTGAGATATCTTCATAACCCCACTTATGCATTCTCCATGGAGTATCAATGTGGCCATCAGTAATAATAAATTTTTGAGATAATTCTTTAGCTTTTTCCATCAACTGTTCATCATTATTGGAATTACAATTCATAATTAGTAGTGTTGAAAGAACGATTAAAAAAGATTTGTATAACTTCATTATTTATATCCTTTTTCATTTGGAGGTTAGTAGCGGGAGTAGGATTTGAACCTACGACCTCCGGGTTATGAGCCCGACGAGCTACCAAGCTGCTCCATCCCGCGATCTGTTTGTATAATAACTATAAATAGAAAAAGGAGGAACTTTTTTTTAAAAAAAACATAAGTATTAATGAGGAGCAAGTTAAAGTTTAAAATTACCTCTTAATTCCTTTCTCTTACCCTTGGTTAGGTTTTAATTTGCTCCTCGAATTAATAAATTCTTTTAGGACGAATTCCAAGCGCAGTAACTAAAACATAAGAAGTAGAATCAATTTTTTTTGCAATGTGATTAATATCAATATTTCCATGCTCATTTGCTCCAAAAATCAATACTTCATCCCCTAAGTTTAAATCAGCAGATCCTATGTCAATCATTAACTGATCCATACAAATTCTTCCAGTAATTTTAAAATCTTGATTTTGAAACTTTACAAAACCATCAATATACCAAGGACGTGGGACTCCATCAGCAAAACCAGCTTGTACAACAGCTATTCGAGTATCTGATTTGGTTTTATAAACTCCACCATAGCTAATTTGAGTACCAGCTTTAACGTCCCTAATTTCAACAATAGGGGCCGTAAATGTCATAACTGGTTTAATTGGAAGCTTTTGAGGTACTTCATCAGATGGAAAAGCTCCATAAAGAAGCATTCCAGTTCTAACCATATTAAATCTGGAATCTTGAACATTCAAAATAGCTCCACTGTTACTACAATGAACAAAATCAAAGGATATATCTAATTTTTTAGAAATTTCTACAACGTCACTAAATTTACTGAGTTGACTATTAGCATAGGAAAGGTCTCCTTCATCCGCAGTGGCAAAATGAGAGTACAATCCCTCCAATTCAATAGTATCAAGCTGATTTGCTTCTTGCAAAAATGCTTCAGCTTCTTCAAATGGGACTCCTAATCTTGTCATACCTGTATCAATCTTTAAATGAACTTTGACAGTATTTCCAACGTGTGCTTTTAGCGCTTTCAAATCATCAAATGATGAGATATTGAGAGTAAGGTTATACTTTGAAGCTTCATCAATTCTTGATGGATCAAATTTTGCGTAAATGAAAATATCTGTTTTAATGCCAGCATCTCGCAATTCAATGCCTTCATCAATAGTGAACACAGCTAAATATCTCACTCCCTCTTCTTCTAGAGCTTTAGATACTTCTACGGCTCCATGCCCATACGCATTTGCCTTTACTGTAGCCATGATAGGAATCTCTCCAACTTCACTCTTAACTATTTGATAGTTTTTTTTCAGTTGGTGTAAATCAATATAAACTTTTGGACCTAAATAACTCATTAATGCGCCTCATACCATGAAGGACCAATACCAAAATCTATTTCAATTGGAACATCAAGCTTCATTGCATTTCTCATATGTTCAATTACCATTTTTGAAATATAATCAATTTCATCTTGATGGACTTCTAATAACAACTCATCATGAATTTGCATTATAAGTTTAGATTTTAAATTTTCTTTATTCATTTGACGATGAATTTTAATCATGGCCAATTTAATCATTTCTGCAGCAGTCCCTTGAATTGGCATATTAATTGCCATTCGCTCAGCCGCATCTCTTCGAATTTTATTTTGACTGTCTGAGTCCCAAACAGCTCTTTTTCTTCCTAATAAAGTTTCAACAGATTTGGTTTCTTTAATCTGTAGCTTAGAATTTTCAATATATTGTTCAATTCCTTGATATTTCTGAAAGTATGCATCTTTAATTTGCTTTGCTTCTCCAAATGGAATATCAAGTTCTTGACTTAATCTAAATGGACCTGCTCCATACATTATCCCAAAGTTTACAATTTTAGCAATCCTTCTCATTTCTGGAAGGACCATATCATCATTATCAACATTGAAAATATTTTTTGCAGTGAAAGTATGTATATCTTCACCATTATTTAGTGCAGAAATTAATGATTCATCTCCACTTAGATGCGCCATTACTCTTAATTCTACTTGCGAATAGTCTGCAGAAAAAATTTGGTATTCATTTGATTGAGCTTTTATTGCTTTTCTTATTTCTTTTCCATCTTCCGTTCTAATTGGAATGTTTTGAAAATTAGGGCTGCTTGTAGACAATCTCCCAGTAGCGGTCATAGTTTGATTAAACGATGAGTGAACTCGCTGGGTATCTGCAACAATATAGGATGGTAATGGATCCAAATAAGTATTTTTTAATTTATAAAGCTTTCTGTATGAAAGAATTAACTCTGGCAAAGGATGTTTATCCTTCAACTCACTTAAAACAGCTTCTGCAGTTGACCTTTTCTTAATCATCGGAAGTTTTAACTTGTCAAAAAGTATCACTGCAAGCTGTTGCGATGAATTAAGGTTGAATTCTTCTCCAGCTAGATTAATTATCTCTGATTCTAATGATTCAATTTTTTTTCCAATCTCATTGGATCTGTTTTCTAAGTATTCTTTATCAATAAAAATACCATTGAATTGCATATCTATAAGTACGGGTAATAAATCTATTTCGATGGACTTAAAATAATTAAACAACTTTTGTTTTTTTAAGTCTTTCATAAAAATTTCAGTCAATTCAATAACAACATCTGCATCTTCTGCAGCATAAAAAGATATATCATCTAAAGAAACTTGATCCATAGTAATTTGATTTTTTCCAACTCCAATTAAGTCTTTAATCGGTACCATTTTGTAGTTCAAATGAGCTAACGATAGGTTATCAAGCTTATATGACCTAGCGTTTGGATTTAATAAATGTGCAGCAATCATAGTATCAAATTCAATACCCTTAAGATCAATTCCAAAACGCTTCATAATAAGAGCGTCGTATTTAATGTTTTGTCCTGTTTTTGGAATGTTTTCATCTTCTAAAAATGGTTTTAATATTCTAATTACTTCATCTAAATCGTTGTTCCCAAATAAATTTTCTTTTTTATCCTTAAATAAAATTGGAACATAAAATCCAGTGTCTTTCTTTGTTGAAAAACTAAATCCAACAATTTCAGCAGACATTGGATTCACAGAGGTAGTCTCTAAATCAACTGATAACCATTTGCCCTGCTCAAGCGACTCAACAAAGCCAATCAAATCTTCTAAATTTAGAATGTTTTTGTAATCTTTCTTTCTATCTACTGATTTTTGTTCAATGGTTTCAGTAGATCCAATTTTTTTAAGCAATCCAGAAAACTCCAACTCTTTGAAAATATCCTCAAGTTTTGACGTGTTCATTTCCTTGATTTCAAAATCTTCTACAGAAGAATCAATGTTTACATCAGTAAGAATGGTTACAAGCTGTTTACTTAATAACGCATTATCCTTATCTGATAGTAATTTATCTTTCATTTTTTCATTTTTAATAGAATCTATGTTTTCATAAATATTCTCAATACTCCCATGCTCTTGAATGAGCTTCATAGCTGTTTTTGGACCGACTCCTTGAACACCAGGAACATTATCAGAGCTATCCCCCATAAGACCAAGCAAATCAATGATGTTTTCAGGTCCTACTCCCCATTTTTCTACAACTTTATTAACATCAAATATTTCTTTTTCTCTTTTTCTAGCTTGAGGAGCATATAGGAATGTTGAATCATTAATTAATTGCATAAAATCTTTATCACCGCTGACAATATTACACTGTAAATCAATATCACCACATTGCTTAGCAACAGTTCCAATAATATCATCAGCTTCAACGCCATCAACTCTTAATACAGGAATATTCATTCCTTCGAGTAATTTCCATAAGTATGGTAATTGAGTTTGTATTTCATCTGGCATTTCAGATCGATTAGCTTTGTATTCTTCATAAATTTCATGTCTAAAATTTTTCCCTTTAGAATCAAATGCAGCTACTAAATAATCTGGTTTTTCCTCTTCAATCAATTGAAAGACTTGATTTGCAAAACCAAAAATAGCGCTTGTAGGAGTACCTGCAGAATTGGTAAGTGGATTTCTAATTAATGCGTAATGCGCTCGATATAAGGTAGCATAACCATCAATAATGAATAATCTTTTTTGTTTTGTTGAGCTCATAATTTAGCGGGCAATAATACCCGCTAAATTATGAAAATAAGACATTAGAAACTATATGTTAATGACATTCCAATTTCTCTTGGAGGGCCAAATGATTTATATAGTTCTTCATGGAAATGAGGAGGTTCTAAACCAAAAATAAATCCTCGATCAGCATATGACTCATCAAGAATATTTTTAGCATAAACTCCTAATCTTAGCTTATTGAATGTATGTGAATAATATGCATTCAATAAATGATATGGTTCTGACTCATATTCATCATGCATTGAATCAAAGACAAAGGCATCTTTACCTGCAATTTCAACCATTAATGAACTGTCCTCAGTGAAATCATAGTTTACAGATAAACTATAGTTCCAATTTGGAGCATGAGCTTTTTGTCCATGGTCAGCGTGTCCTTCATGTCCACCGTGGTCATCATGATCGTCTCCATGGTCATCATGGTCATCGCCGTGATCGTCATGGTCGTCATCATGGTCATCACCATCATGGTCATCGCCGTGATCATCATGATCGTCTCCATGGTCATCGCCGTGGTCATCGTGATGGTCGCCATGTCCATGATCATCATGGTCACCAAAATGAATTTCAGAACTCATATATCCAAGAGAAAGACCCATGGATAATTTATCTGAGAATCTGAATTCACCATGTGTTTCAGTTCCATACTCATATCCTGAATCAGCATTTTGTTTAAAAAATGCAAACGCATTAGGATTTGATGGATCTAACTGCTCAGTGGCCTCAAAGATGTGTCCATCATGTTCTAAATAGAACAATGAAGAATGAAGCTTTACATTGCCTTTATTCCATCTAATACCAGTAGTTATATCCGTGTAGATTTCATCATCGTAGGTTTTATCTTCCATATCTAAATAAGGATTTTGATTAACACCTGCTGGATGATAATCTTCAGCAGCATAAATATACCAGTGAAGATTGCTTGTTGGATGCATTTCATAGGAAACTTTATATGATGTATTCCAATCTCCATCAAGTACAAAGCTTGCACTTGGATTATCAAAATCGAAATAATCAATATCTCTTGCTTCATGTCTAAATGCAACAGCGAGAACCGAGTGATTACCAAAATCATATGCTAACTCACCATAAACTGATTTTGTTACAATATCATATCCTGTTGACAATCCAGTAGCAGAGCCGCCAAAAACATATCCAGCTGCATCTGTTGTCTCTTCGTAATTTGAATTATACAATCCAAATACATAATTAACTTTTCTACCATCATTGACATTAGATCTAAATCTCAAATCAACAGTTCTTGTGTCGATATCTCTTTCAAATGAATCAAAGAAATCATATGATTTAAAATCAAAATCTTCGTCATGATCATCATCGTGGTCATCATCGTGATCGTCACCATCATGGTCGTCACCATGGTCATCACCATGATCGTCACCATGGTCATCGTGATGGTCATCACCTTCCCAGTTTACCCAAAAATCATAATTTCCCCAGTCTGAGTCGTAACTATGCAAGGTTTCATTTTGTGACATACCAACATTTAGGTCAACAATTTGCTCACCTAAGTCATATTTGTAATCAGCAATAAAGATTTGTGACTTCTGACTATCTTTTCCTGGATTATCAGAGTAAGTGATGTTATCGGTATTATTATCTGGAGCCCAATTATCATATCCATTATCAAAATCAGAATGAATCATGGTGTATTTTTGAGTAATTAAATCACCTTCTTTGAGCATTTTAACTCTTAAAGATGTCTCATTTCTATCTGCAGATGCATAATTACCTAATGCAACATTTTCTTTATATCCATCAGATACATTTGAATGACCAACAAGCCTTACTTTCCATCCATTCTCAAATGGTAAATTGTAAACAAGACCGTTAGTATATGTGTTGTATGAACCAAATTGGGTCATAACATAACCACCTTTTTCATCTGTTGGGTCATTAGTTTTAAAGTTTATTAATCCAGATGAAGCTGAAGCTCCAAATAAACTAGTTTGAACACCCATTAATACTTCAACTTGTTGCATATCAAACAATGGTGTAATCATTCCTAGCTCAGATAGATCCATTCCATCTAAAACTAAACCAACATATGGACTTGGTGGTCCTTGGTCTGCATATCTACTCACTGAACCTTCACCTCTAATTTGAAAAAACCTTGGTCTTGAAGTACCTCCAGCATAGTTCAAATTAGGAACCTTTAAAAGTAGGTCACTAAAGTGTTGTCCTTGCATAACTTCTAATTCGTCATTAAAAATTATTGCAGAAGCAGCCAAATCACCCTCATTGACTTGTCTCAAAGATGAAAAAACTTCAACACCTTCAAGTTCGATTGGATTCAATGAATCTGATTCGGTTACAACGTTTTGAGCAAATAATGCACTTATTAATATTATTAAACTAAAGTAGTTTTTCATTTTTTCTCCTAAAATGATTTGTTAAAACTCTGATATCAAATATTTGATATCATCTTGCAAAGATAAGACTATTGTGGTGGGGATTTGTTTAAGAAACAAAATATATTAAACGATATGTAATTAGATACATACTGTTTAAAAATGATATTTTTAAAGTTAATTTTTGTAGAAGTAGTCGATATTTCCACAAAAGAATTGTCACTATTAAACTGGCAAAAATCACAATCCTCCTCTACCGTATTATAATCAGAAGCATGATCTGCGTGTTCAGCATGTTCATGTTCATGCATATGTACATTCAAACTAAGGAAGGTAAAAGAAAGTAGTGTTATTCCGATAATTGTTTTTTTCATTTTTACTTTAAAAATTTATTAAGTTAACATTATGAAAAATGAAATAACTCTCAAAGCCTTTTTTTTAAGTATTTTTCTATCGATAATTCTTTCATCTGCAATGGTATATTTAGGTTTATATGCAGGAATGACTATTTCAGCATCAATTCCTGCAGCTATTATGTCAATGGGGATTCTTAGACTTTTTAAAAATTCAAACATATTAGAAAACAATATTGTTCAAACGGCAGCATCTGCTGGTGAATCTTTAGCTGCCGGAGTTATTTTTACTTTACCTGCTCTATTGCTAATAGGTTATTGGGATACCATTAGCTATTGGGAAGTAACAAAAATTGCTATGGTTGGTGGAATTTTAGGCGCATTATTTACTGTACCATTGAGAAGGGCGTTAATTTTAAAAGCACAACTTCGGTTTCCAGAAGGTGTAGCAACAGCAGCCGTGCTAAAAACTGGTCATGAGACTGATGCAGAAAAATCTCAACAAAGTTTAAAAATTATTGGTATATCAGCTCTTGTTGGAGGATTTGTCAAGCTTGGGGAGTTAGCTTTTAGTATTTGGTCGAGTGCATTGGGTGGTGCTATTGCTATTAAAGGAGCAATATTTGGAATGGGAGCAAGCCTCTCACCTTCATTGTTTAGCGTAGGTTATATTGTTGGAAGAAATATTGGTATTCTTGCCTTTACAGGAGGGTTAATATCATGGGCTGTTGCCATACCTATCTATTCTTATCTATATGGATTTGAAGGAGACAATTATTTTGAAAGTGCCAACATAATTTGGAATGCTAAGATACGTTATCTTGGAGTTGGTGCAATGGTTGTTGGTGGTATTTGGTCTGTTATTCAGCTTGCTAGACCGCTAATTGAAAGCATTCAACTAAGCTTAAAAACACTTAAAGAGAGTTCAGATAATATCTCATTGGAAGAAAGAGATCTACCAATTAACTATGTTTTCGTAGCTATAATAGCAATGCTTGTTCCAATCTCTCTTACTTACTTCGGAATTATAGGTTCATGGACATCTGCAATTATATTGTCATTTGTTATGCTTATTTTTGGCTTTTTATTCTCAGCTGTTGCAGCCTATATGGCTGGAGTAGTTGGATCATCAAATAATCCTATTTCAGGAGTAACAATTGCAACTATTTTATTTAGTTCTCTTTTAATCATAAGCTTCTTTGATATTGATTCTTCAAAAGGAGCTGCAGCTGCAATATTAATTGGTGCTGTAGTTTGTTGTGCCGCTGCTATTGGAGGTGACAATCTTCAAGATTTAAAGACTGGAAATATTGTTGGAGCAACACCTTGGAAGCAACAATTAATGCAATTGGTAGGTGTTGTTAGTGCCGCCTTAACTCTTGGAATAGTTTTAACACTATTACATGAAGCATATGGTATTGGCAGTTCAGACTTACCAGCCCCTCAAGCTGTTTTGATGACTAATGTAGCAAATGGAGTATTTGCAGGTAATTTGGAATGGGGAATGATTTATGCTGGAGCAATTTTAGGAATAATTATTATTTTGATTGACCAATATCAAGCATATAGAAAAGCAGATTTCAGAGTGCCCATTCTAGCAGTAGCAATAGGTATTTATCTTCCTATTGAACTAACTCTTCCAATATTTATTGGAGGTATGTTAAACCATATTGCAAGTAAAACCGCATCTGAAGAAGGTAAGAATAATGGATTGTTAATAGCTTCAGGTTTAATAACTGGTGAAGCATTAATGGCTATTTTTATTGCAGTTCCTCTGTTCTTTGATAAAAACTACTGGCCAGAATTATCCTTACCATCTCCTTTTAATGATTTAGTAGGAATTGCTATAATAGCAATTATTCTTCATAGGTTATTTTTAGTAGCTAAAAAATAACTAGAAACCACTGATAGTAAATTTAGTCTTATTCTTTAGTTTCTTGCTTTGATTAAGAGCTTTATCATAAGAATTGAAATGATTGCTTCTCACATAATAAATCATTTTACCATTTTTAAAAACTTGGTCAATTTGGATATTATTAATTTTTTCTTCATTTAGTGAATCTTTCAATATTGTTGCATTCTCAAGTGAAGAAAATGCTCCAAATTGAATGAACCAAACTCTCTTGTTTGATATTTTTGATGTATTTTTTTTGATTTTATTAGTTGATAATAATTTTTGATAAACTTTTAATGAATCAGACTCTCCTGCCGCATCTAAAGATCTATATAAAAGATTTTTGGAAGACTCACTCTGAAGATGAGTTGGTGCATTAAGATTAAATTCTTTTAGAAGATTTGAAGACGTAATATAAGAGCCTGTCGCATAAAACATTTCAGCTTTTTTAAGCTTTGAAAGCCATACATAATCCGAATCTTCATTTGAATTAATGATGCGTTGATAAATTTGCAATGCCTCATTTGCATTAGTTAGTTTAGTGGCTCTTTCATACTCCAGAGCCAAATCTTTGCTTTGAGCAAATACGCTACTTGATATTGCGATAAACAAGAAAAGGTTATTTAATAATTTCATCTTTAATCATTTCGTTACATAATGAAGAAATAGATTTTCTTACTTCAAAACTTTCAGATTCTAATTTTAGTTTGTTTAATCTAATTGAGTGACATGAATGATTACTTTTCATAAATCTATCAACTAAATCATTGGCATCAGTAACTTCATTTTTTTCTAAAAGAATATCTACTAATCTATTTAAGGCAAAACCGTCAAAGCTATTTTCTAATAATTCTCTGTACAGATTTTCAACTTGATCATACTGTTGATTATCAAATAATATATTTTCTATCTTATTATAAGCCATTGTTCTTTGTGATGGTTTATGTTTTGCATATAGTTTGTAATATGAAATTGCCATATCTGCATTATCTTTATTATGATTAGCAAGTTCTAAGGCTGTCTCTGGATAAATATTTTCAGAAGCTGCACTCTTTTCAAGATAATATACATAATTTTTGATTTTATCTTTTGACTTATAATCCATAGCTATGTAGTAATTCAACATAGATTCATCATTTTTTTTATGATGAATATCTACTTTCATTAATTTTTTTTCATGCTTCAATGCTTGTTTCCAATTTTTATTTTCCGTAGCAATATCTTTAAGCTTTAATAAAGCCCATTTATTTGATGAATCCATATTTAATATGTTATTTAGCTCTTCTTCAGCTTTAGAAGTATTACCACTTTTTATAAAATCTTTTGAAAGAGCAGTATGTGCTTCAATTTTTTTTGATTTTGAAATCTGTGGTCTTAGAATCACAGTTTGATGAATTTTTATTGCTTGATTAACATCTTTTTCTCTTACAAGATCTCCAAGCAACAAGAAAGCATCAATATTATTTGAATCCTTTGAAATAATTTCTCTTAAAAGATGATAAGCCTTATCCTTTTTTCCGTTAACTAAAGCTTTAAGCGCATTATTAAAAGCTTCAGCATCAGTAGGAATATTTTTAGATCGATTACTAACTAATAAGAAAATTATTAAAGATAAAACTACAACAATGATTATGAAAATTTGCAGATTGCTTAAAGCAGAAAATTCCAAAGAATTACTCCTTATCGGAAAAACTAAATTCTTCGCCAACAGCTACATTTCTAAGACCATCAAGCTCTTCTGAAATTTCTTTATTTGTTTTAACTAGCTTTGAAATTTCAGATCTATATGAAAAGACAGATTTGAGAGAAATTATATAACCAATAATTACACCAATCATAATAAAGCCAATAAATGCAAGATACCCAGGAATATCGTAGCCGTTATCTCTGAAAAAGTAAATAGTGATACTTTCACTATTCTTGTCAAATAACAAGAAAGTTCCAGCCAATACAGCTAATAATAATAAAACTCTAATAACTCTAAACATTATGCTCCTGTAATCTCTTTACCATGCAATATTACACCTGTTGCGTCAGATATTTCAACAGGTACGATATCTTTGATATTACTATTATTTTTCTCAATTATCACCCATTCATTGGAATCAGTTCTACCAGCCCAATGCAAATTAGATTTTTTACTTTCTTTTTCAATTAATACTTGCTGAAAAGTTCCTACCATGTTTTGATTAAGTTCCAACGTATGTTTTCTTTGAAGAATTAACATTTCATCAAGACGAGATTTTTTAATATCCTCTGAAATATGATCTGAAAATTGTTCAGCTTTTGTGTAGGGTCTTGGTGAATATTTAAATGTAAATGCAGAATTAAATTTTATTGCTTCCATTAAATCTAAAGTTTCTCTGAACTGTTCATCTGTTTCACCTGGAAAACCAACAATAATATCTGTTGAAAGACCACAATTTGGCATGATTTCTCTAATCTTCATTGCCATATCATAAAAATGCTCTCTGGTGTAAGTTCGATTCATTCTCTTTAGCACTTCGTTTGATCCGGATTGCATGGGGAAATGAACATAATTACAAATATTTTTTCTTGATGCCATCACTTCGAGTAATTCTACATTAATGTCCTGTGGATGTGGTGAAGTATACCTAATTCTTTTGACACCTTTTATATCCGATACAGCTAATAATAAATCTGAAAAAGATTTACCTTCAAAATTGTAAGAGTTAACATTTTGACCAAGAAGAGTAATTTCAACAAAGCCTTGATCAACAGCCTTTTTGACCTCCTCAATAACACTTTCTACGCTTCTACTACGCTCTCTTCCTCTAGTAAAAGGAACTATGCAAAATGAACAAAATTTATCACATCCTCGCATAATCGAAACCCAGGCATTAAATGTATCTCCTCTAC
>LUMQ01000301.1_pt1 | contig 13632 bp, 16 predicted proteins | sample 729621 | NCBI WGS metagenome assembly LUMQ01 (sample SAMN03860259, study PRJNA289734) | marine metagenome | biome: seawater column; feature: ocean; material: water; isolation source: Red Sea water column Station 12 - depth 25m | place: Saudi Arabia: Red Sea | collected 2011-10-15 | depth 25 m | reverse complement strand
ACAGAGGGGTGCAGTGCCATGGTGCGATCGAAATCGGCCTTGGTGGCGCCCATCCCCACGGCAATCGCCGCCATCTGAATGATCTCCGCGGCATGCTCGCCCACCATGTGGCAGCCCAGCACCCGATCGGTGGCCTTCTCCACCACCAACTTGAGTAGACAACGGGGGCCGGAAGCGGGCAGGGCCCGCGCCATGGACCGGAAGCGGGCGCGATGCACAACAACACCATCCACGCCATGGCGTTCGATGGCCTGTTCTTCCGATAGGCCCACGGTCGCCAGCTCTGGATCGCTGAACACGGCACTGGCCACCAGGTCGTGGTTCACCTGCCGCTGACGCGACCCGAAGACGCTGTCGGCGAAGGCACGACCTTCATCAATGGCCACAGGCGTGAGGTTGACCCGATCGGTGACATCACCGACGGCATGGATGTGGGGAACCGAGGTGCAGGAGTTGGCATCGACCCTGATGCGGCCGTTCTCGGTCGCTACGCCGGCAGCATCCAGCCCAAGATCCGCAAGCCAGGGGCGACGCCCGGTGGCCATCAACACACCGCCGCAAGCCAAAGACTCACCATTGCCCAGCCGCGCCGTCAGCGCCCCGGGCTCTCCCTCCACGGCCACCACCGTTTGCTCCAACAGCACCTCGATGCCCTGCTCACGCATGCCACCCAGCACGGCATCGGCCAACTCAGCATCAAAACCGCGCAACAAGCGCGGACCACGCACCACCTGGGTGACCGCAACACCAAGGCCCCGCAGGATGCAGGCGAACTCGCAGGCAATGAAGCCTGCGCCCACCACCACCACGGCTGAGGGGACATCCTCCAGAAGGAACATGTCGTCGCTGACCCAGGTGTGTTCAACCCCAGGAATCTCCGGCCGGGCCGGCCGGCCACCAACCGCCACCAGAAAGCGCGGGGCCGAGAGTTCCTCTCGCACGGGCCCACCGCGTTGATCGGAAATGCCAATGCGATCTGCTGCCGTGAAGCGTCCCCAACCGGAGATCAACTGAACGCCGGCCTTCTCCAGAAATCCGAGATGGAGGGCATTGAGCCGATCCACCTCGGCGCGCACCCGACGCAGGAGATCAGGCACATCCGAACGCACCGAACCGATCTCAAGGCCGTAGGCCGAGGCATCCGCCAGTTGATGGCGGGCCTGGGCGCCGTACACCAAAAGCTTTTTGGGAACACAGCCGCGGATCACGCAGGTACCGCCAACGCGATCGCCCTCCACGATGGCGACGCGGGCTCCATGACGGGCCGCGCGTTTCGCAGCGGCCAGACCACCGGAGCCTGCTCCGAGCACAACCAGATCCAGATCAGCGCCCATAACAGAAGGGTGCTCGAGACGACGGGCGTCATCGTAAAGATGGCGTTATGGTCCGGGGAAGGGGGCCATAAAGGCCCAAGACGAGTCGGTCGTATTTCAACCGCGTTCTTAAACCATGAACCGTTCTTCCAAGCGCCGCAGGCAGCCGCCTGAACCTGAGCTGCGCCTCAAACGATCGCAACGCCGCGAGATCGTGATGATGATCACCAGCGACGACATGAAACTGCGGCTGAAGCAGTTGGCTGATCAGGGCCGCCAGCAGGACTGTCTGGCGCTGATGCATGAACTGGGCGACTGGCAGTCCTATGGACGGGCAACGCTTGCGCCGATCCTGCATGCCCCTTTCATCGGAATCAGCTGAACCCCTGAGCTGGTCGGACCTGGCCAGCCTGGCGATGCCGGAACCGAATCGGATTGAAGGGCCGACCAGTGCCCAGGCCACGTTGCGCCTGTTCGGACAGCCTGAATCCAACGTGATGGTCACGCTGTACCGCGACCACCACGCCTGGTGCCCCTACTGCCAAAAAATCTGGCTCTGGCTGGAGTTCAAGCGCATCCCCTACCGGATCCGCAAAGTCACCATGCGTTGCTACGGCCCGAAGGAGCCGTGGTTCCTGGAGAAAGTGCCCTCAGGGATGTTGCCGGCCCTGGAGCTCAACGGGCGGCTGATCACCGAAAGCGACGACATCCTGCTGGCCCTCGAACAGCAGTTCGGCCCCCTGGGCATGGCGATGACAGCGCCGGAAGCTCTGGAGCTGCGCCGTCTTGAACGGCTGCTGTTTCAGGCCTGGTGCATCTGGCTGTGTTCACCACGGCTGAGTCCGAGGCAACAGGTTCTGGCCCGAGAGCAGTTTCAAGACATCGCCCGGCGCTTCGAACGGGAGCTGAACCGGGACGAAGGCCCATGGCTGCGGGGCCCGGAGCCGCAGACCGTGGATCTGATCTTCGTTCCCTACGTGGAACGGATGAATGCCTCGCTGGCTTACTACAAGGGATACCGGCTGAGGGCTGAGCATCCAGCCATTGACCGCTGGTTCCGTGCCCTGGAGCAACTGGAGACCTACCGCGGCACCCAAAGCGACTTTCACACCCATGCCCATGACCTGCCGCCCCAGATGGGCGGCTGCTGGCCCGACGATGGAGCGGAAGCAAAGCGCCTGGCCGAACGGATCGACCGAGGTGATGGCCTCGGCGAGGACGAAGCCTGCTGGGATGCGGACCATCAAGCCGATCAGGCCGTCATCGCCCTGAGCCGGGTGCTGCGTCACCAGCAACGGCTGCGCGAGGTGAACCCCATGGGTGCTGCAGCCTTTGACCAGCCCCTGCGCTGTGCCCTCACCCGGTTGGTTCGCAACACCCCCTGCCCGCCTCCAGCGGGGAGTGCCGCCGGGCTGCGCTATCTGCGCGATCGCATTTCGGTGCCAAGGGATATGCCGCTCCCGGCCGCTCGACTGCTGCGTCAGGCCCTTGAAGCCACCGCCCAGCTGGATGGCCCTGAGCAGGCCAAGCCCTTGCCGGTGAGGGATCGCTTTGATCAGGATCCCCGACCCTTCCTAATTGGGTCATAGTGCGGGGGCGTCAACGCTGAGTCGTGCCCCTGCGGCTGCCCGCTTACCAACCGATCCCCGCCCCCGATCGGGGGACCGATCTGATTGAGGTGTCAGCGGCGCAGCTGCAGCCGACCCAGTGGTGTGTGGGACTGGCGGAGATCTGGTCGCGCGAGAAGGATTTCGCCCAGGACACCCGTCAGCAACGTCTTGACTACCTGCGCGGCAAACCGGTCCCTTTGATCCGATCTGCCGATGGCGCCATGTGGATGCTGGACCGGCACCACCGGCTGCGAGGCCTGATCGGCATTGATCCAGGGGCCACCACCTGGGGTTACGTGGTGGAGGAGCTGCCAACCGCCGACCGAAGCGCTGTGCTGGCCCATCTGCACAACCAGGGCTGGCTCTACCTCTACGACGGACGAGGCAACGGCCCGCGCCCGGCCGAGCAGCTGCCCACGAGCCTGCTGGGACTGGACGACGATCCCTACAGGAGCCTCGTGTGGAAGCTGAAGCAGGAGGGGTGGATCAAGCCTCAGCCCCTGATCCCGTATCACGAGTTTCGTTGGGGTGCCTGGCTGCGCAGCCGGCCCCTGCCCCCCTTCAGCTCCAGGCGCCTGGAGCCGGCACTCGCAGCAGCCCGCCAGCTGGTGTGCTCAGCCGCTGCACAGGACATGCCGGGCTGGAAAGGTGACAAGAAAGCCTGCCGCTGATCAGCGCTTCTTGCGGGAATCGATCTGCAGCAGATCCTTCACCTTCTGCACCTGACCGGCGAGCTGGGGGTCGGAGGCCAGTTTTTTCTCCACCTGCTCGATCGCGTACATCACCGTGGTGTGGTCTTTTCCGCCGAAGTTGTCGCCGATCCTCGGCAGGCTGAGGTCGGTGCCCTGGCGCATGAGGTACATCCCCACCTGACGGGCCTGGCTCACGGCGCGGCGACGGGTGCTGCTGCACATCTCCTCGGCCGTGACATCAAACACCTCAGACACCTTGTCGATCACCTGTTGCGGCGTGACCTCCACCCCCTGCCCCGTGGGGTCGAGCATCGGTGCCACGGATTCCACGGTCATCGGCAGCCCCGTGATGGAGGCGAAGGCCACAGCCCGGGTCAGGGCCCCTTCCAACTCGCGGATGTTCGAGGTGAAGCGGCCGGCGATGTACTGGATCAGATCACGGGGCAGCGACATGCGCTCCTGCTCCGCTTTCTTCTGAAGAATCGCCATGCGTGTCTCCAGGTCAGGCGACTGAATGTCTGCGATCAGGCCCATCTGGAACCGGGAGATCAGGCGCTGCTGCAACCGTGGAATCTGGCTGGGGGGACGATCACTGGCGATCACCACCTGACGGCCTGCCTCATGCAGGGCATTGAAGGTGTGGAAGAACTCCTCCTGGGTGTACTCCTTGCCCTCGATGAATTGAATGTCGTCCACCAGGATCAGATCGGCGGCGCGGTAGCGATCGCGGAAGGCCTGCATGCCGTCCTTGCGGATGGCCTGGATCAGGTCATTGGTGAAGGTTTCGGTGGAGACATAGGCCACCCGAGCCCCGGGGTCGATTTCCAGCCGGTAATGGCCAATGGCTTGCATCAGGTGGGTTTTGCCCAGGCCCACACCGCCGCAGATGAACAGGGGGTTGAACTCCCGGCCCGGTGCTTCGGCCACAGCCAAAGCCGCCGCATGGGCCATCCGGCTGTTGGGGCCGACCACAAAACGGCCGAACACGTAGCGGGGATTGAGCCCGGGCAGGTAGCGGCGTGGGGAGCCGTTCCGCGCTGGAGCCGATGCCGACTCCTGGGCCGCTGGAGGCGGCGCCGCATCTGCAGCGGCTGAGGCCTCATCGGTGGCATCCGGCAGCGGCAAGGCGGTTTCCGCCAGCACCGTCACCTGGACGGGCTGACCGCTGATGCTGCTGGCCATCTCGGCGATCGTGGGCAGCAGCTGCTCCCGCAGACGAACGCTGGCAAAGGGATTCGGGGCCAGAAGCTTCAGCTCTCCATTGGCAAAGCCGCTGCAACCCGTGGGGCGAATGAAGGTCTCGAAGGTGGGCTTGCTCAGCTTCGCCTGCAACCCATCCCGCACCTTGATCCAGAGCTCTTCGCCCGTCTGCGCCAAAACCGCCCATCGCCCGAGCGCTGAATCTACGCATGCCGATCCGCTCAGGCCGTCTTAAATGCATCAGCACACATCTCGTCGTGATGCCCAACGCCCAGCATTGGCTCGCCATCGCCCTGGCCGGGAGCGCACTCTCCGGTTGCAGCCTGGTGAGAGACCAGCTGGGTCTGACCCCCAAGCCACCGATGACGGCGCCACCGGTGGTGCACGATCAGCCCCGCAGCGCGCCTCTGCAACCGGGGGACAACGTGATCGTGAAGGCGGTGGATCGCGTCGGTCCGGCGGTGGTGCGCATCGATGTGGTGAAGGAGATCTCCAACCCCTTCGGAGGGATTTTTGGGATGGGTCCCTCCAGCCAGCGGCAGCAGGGCCAGGGCTCCGGCTTCATCACCCGGGCCAGCGGCCTGATCTTCACCAATGAGCACGTGGTGCGTGGTGCCGATCAGGTGGCGGTAACCCTGCCGGACGGACGCAATTTCAAGGGCAAGGTTCTCGGCACCGACCCCCTCACCGACGTGGCGGTGGTGAAAGTGGTGGCCGACAACCTGCCGGTGGCGGCCCTGGGCAACTCCGACCAGCTCAAGCCGGGGGAATGGGCCATTGCCATCGGCAATCCCTTCGGCCTGAACAACACCGTGACGGCCGGCATCATCAGCGCCGTCGGCCGCCTCAATGCGATCGGTGACGGCCAGCGGGTTCCCTACATCCAGACCGATGCAGCGGTGAACCCCGGCAACAGCGGCGGCCCGTTGATCAATGCCGCCGGTCAGGTGATCGGCATCAACACAGCGATCCGCACGGCCCCAGGTGGCGGCTTGAGTTTTGCGGTTCCGATCAACCTGGCCAAGCGGATCGCGCAACAGATCGTCAGCACCGGCCAGGCATCCCATCCCTTCATCGGCGTGCAGCTGATGAACCTCACGCCGCAGCTGGCGCGGGAAATCAATGCCACCAACAGCGCCTGCACGGTGCCCGAGCTGAATGGCGTGTTGGTGAAGGAGGTGGTGAAAGGCACTCCGGCCGCTGCGGCCGGCATCCGCCAGTGCGATCTGATCCTCAAGGTGGAAGACAACCCCGTTCAAACCCCCACCGAAGTGCAACTCGCCGTGGACCGCGGCCAGGTGGGGGAACCGATGCAGCTCACCCTTCAACGCAATGGGAAAGAGCTGATCGTGCAGGTGCGCCCGCGGGAACTGCCCCGCAACAACTGAGATGGTGCAGATCGTTGTGATGGCCCGCTGGCCATCACCGGGCCGATGCAAACGCCGCTTGAGCCGCGATCTCAACCATGAGCTGGGCCTGGCCAACAGCAGCGAACGCGCCACAAGGATCCAACGGCGGCTCACGCAGCACACCTCTGCGGTGGTGCGGGGCCTCGCCGGCGCCATGGAGATCGAGCCGGTGCTGGCGGTGAGCGGACTCGGCCCCCGTGCGGCCACTCGCTGGGGGCAACAGCTGGGGCTGGGGCAGGTGCGGCTGCAGGGGAGGGGGCAACTCGGCACCCGATTGCGACGGCAATTGATGCACGGCCATCGCCACAACAGGCCCTGCCTCGTGATCGGCACGGATCTGCCCGAACTCAATCCCGATGATTTGAGGCAGGCCGTTGAGCGGTTGAAGCAGCATGACCTGGTGCTGGGGCCAGCCTCCGATGGGGGCTACTGGCTGCTGGGGATCGGCGCATCCCTAATCCGCAGCCCGCAGCTCTGGCCGCTGATCGGCATTCCCTGGGGCGGCCCCAGGGTGCTGGAGGCAACGCTGGAGGCGGCGCGCAGGCGGCAGCTCTCATCGGCCCTCGTGGCCCAACGAAATGATCTGGATCACTGGAGCGATCTGATGCCATGGCAGGGCTGAGCGTTGTGATTCCAACCCTGGATGAAGCCAGCAGGCTGCCGCTGCTGCTGGCGGATCTGCAGCGATGGCCGGGGGAGTTGGAGGTGATCGTCTCGGATGGCGGCAGCAGGGATCACACCCGGGCGGTGGCTCAGCTGGCCGGCGCCACCGTGCTCGACAGCCCCACCGCCGGGCGGGGTCCACAGCTGCGCTGGGGCGTTGGCCACAGCTCCCATGCCTGGGTGCTGGTGCTGCACGCCGACAGCCGCCTGCCGGACACCTGGCACCACAAGGTGGAGCAGATTCTGAGCAGCCCGGAGGGCCAACTCAGCGCCTGGTGCTTCGACTTCAAGGTGGAGGCGCATGGGCGGCCGATGCTGTGGCTGCTGGAGCGGATGGTGAACCTGCGCAGCCGTTGGCTGCAACGCCCTTACGGCGATCAGGGCCTGTTGATTCAGCGCCAGCTGTATGAGCGCGTGGGCGGCTACCGGCCTCTGGCGCTGATGGAAGACCTGGACCTGGTGGAACGCCTGAGCCAGGTCGCTCCCCTCCGTTCACTGAACTGTGCCCTGCTCACCAGCGCAGAGCGCTGGCAGAAGCGAAGCGTGCTGGTGCAGGCCTGGCGCAATGCCCGACTGCGCTGGCTGTGGCGGCAGGGGCGATCAACGGAGCAGCTGTTGCGGCTCTACCGGCGCTGAAGGATCCGATCAGTTGGCGTACCAGAAGGCACAGCGATGGCCCTGGGGCTCGAGATCCCAGCCCTGGCCCTGATAGAAGCTGACGACGCCCGGATCGGCGAACAGGCTGACCCGCTCGGTTCCCATCTGATCAAGGGCCTCGAGGATGTAAGCCATCATCTGCTTGCCCAGACCATTGCCCTGGTACAGGGGATGCACGGCCACGTCCCAGACGGTGGCTTCGAAAACACCATCCCCGGTGCAGCGCGCAAATCCCACCAGACGGGGCACCCGTGGGTCGTGCCGCCAGAGGCCAACTTTGAGCAGGCTGTGGCTGAGGGCTTTGCGCACCCGGCGAATCGGCCGGCGGCTCCAGCCCACCGCTTCCAGCAACTGCTCGAGTTCCACCAGATCGAAGGGGTACTCCTGGCTGAACACCAAGGTGATCTGGTCATTGGCGCAGGGGCAGAGACGCGCCCCCTGGCCGTACTGCTCCAACAGAGGATCAGCAGGCATGGGCAGAGGAGCGATCACAGACGCGCCAACCCCCGCTCCTGCAGATCAGCCAGCTGGGCGTAGAGCCCGCCACGGGCCCTGAGCTCGCGATGGGTTCCCTGCTCGATCAGTTCACCGCGGCGCAGCACAAGAATGCGGTCCGAGGCTTCCACCGTGGCCAGGCGATGGGCAATGACGATGGCGGTGCGCTTTTGCAGAAGCCGATCAAGATCAGCCTGCAGCGTCGCCTCCGTTGAAGGGTCCATGAAGGCGGTGGCTTCATCCATCACCAACACCGTTGGCTTGCGGATCGCCACCCGGGCCACCGCAAGCAGTTGGCGCTCTCCTGAAGAGAGGTTGCCGCCCCGCTCGCGCAGCTCCGTCTCCAGGCCGTTGGGAAGCTTGGCCAACAGCTCGTTGAGACCAAGCTCAGCACAGACCTGAGCCAGCTCTCGATCACTCACCGACGCATTGAGCCGAAGGTTGTCGGCCACATTGCCGCTGAACAGGAACGTGTCTTGAAGCACGACGCCCAGCTCACGCCGGAGATCGGCCATCGGGATCGTGCGGATGTCCCGTCCATCCAGAAGGATGCGCCCCTGCTGGGGTTCATACAGGCGGCAGAGCAGGCGGATGATCGTGCTTTTGCCCGACCCCGTGGGGCCCACCAGGGCGACATGTTCTCCGGGGGCGATGCGGAAGGAGAGGTTGCGGAGGATCGGATCGTCCGGCCGATAGGCGAAGCTCACGTTCTCGAAGATCACCTCACCGCCACCGCCACTCACGTGGGGGAGAACCCCTTTGGCCTCAGCGATCTCGAGGGGCTCCTCCATCAACTCGCCGATGCGTTCGACCGCCGTGAGCCCACCCTGGATCTGGGTGAAACGCTCCGCCAGCTGACGCAGCGGATCGAAGAGGCGTTGGGAGGCCAAGATGAAGGTGGTGAGGGTGCCAAGACCCATGGCGCCATTGGTCACCATCAAGCCGCCAAGGGCCAGAACCAGGGCAATGGCGGCCAGAGCCACCCATTCCAGGAAGGCTGAAATGCTGCTGTCGAAAAAGATCGTTCCGTTCACAGCGCTGCGGTAGTGCATGCCGGTGCGCAGGAAGCGGGCGCTGTTGACCGTTTCACGGCCATACATCTGAACCACCTCGAGGCCCTGGAGGTTCTCCTGGAAATCGGCATTGAGCTGGGAAAGCTCTTCACGCACGCGGTAATTGGCCTTGCGGTAACGGCGCTGCAGCCAAAGCACGGCCAGGGTGACGGGCACCTGCGTGAACAACAGCAGCAGCCCCAGCCTCCACTCGATGAACAACATCGTTGAGGCCAGCACCAGCAGGCTCACCAGATCATTGAGCACCCCCACGGCACCACTGCCAAACACCTCAGCCAGGGCATCCACATCGCTGGTGAGCCGTGTGAGCAACTTGCCCACCGGCATGCGGTCGTGAAACCGCAGGGACAGCGACAACGCATGTTCAAACAGGTCGTCGCGGATGCGCGCGGTGAGCCGTTGTCCGACGGCCAGGATGCTGAATTGCTGCACCCCCTGCAGGCCGAGCCGCAGCAGCACGGAAACGAAGTAGAGCCCGATGATCACGCGGATCGAGGCAGAGAGGCTCATCCCCGAAAGGAAGGGAAGACTGGGCTCTCCGCGCAGGACGCTGACGGCCTGACCGAGCAGAACGGGTTGCAGTGCTCCGGCAAAGGCCAAGGGCAGCAGCAACAGCAGGGCGACCAGCAGCCGCCGGCGATCCCGCACGAGATAACGGCCCAGGCGACGGACCCGGCGCCAGTCGGCGACGGCTCCCATCAGCTGGAGCTCCCGACGGGTGTTGCTGCGCGGATCGCATCAACGATGGAGGCCAAGGGGCCGTGATCGAGGCGAACCGACAGGGGGTGCCCCACCAGTCGAGCTGTGGAGTGGAACAGGTCTTCGATGGCGATCAGGCCGTTCTCCCGCAGGGTGCGACCGGTGGCCACCAGGTCGACAATCGCTTCTGACATACCGGTGATTGGCCCCAGCTCCACCGAGCCATTGAGGTGAACCAACTCAACGGGAAGGTCGAGGGCATCGAAATATTCCCGGGCGCAGTGGGTGAATTTGCTGGCGACGCGGCAGTGGGCGGGCAGATCAGCGGCCCGGGTGTAACCACTGCTCTCCTGAACCGCCACAGCCATGCGGCAGCCGCCAAAGCCCAGGTCCACCAGTTGAGCAACGGGGAGTTGATGCTCCTTGAGCACGTCGTAACCCACCACCCCCAGCTGAGCCTGGCCGTAGGCCACATAGGTGGGCACATCGCCGTTGCGAACCAGCAGGGCCCGGGCGCGCCCGCAGGGGGTGGGCACCATCAACTGGCGGTTGTTCTTGTCCAGAACAGCGGAGAAATCAAGACCAGCCGCCGCAAAGCGGGCCACCGAGTCTTTGAGCAGCGCTCCTTTGGCCAACGCGACGGTGATCATGGGTCCAGCGCTGACCGGTTAACCAGGCAGGACTTTAACGATGCATTCCTCACTTCATGCCCTGCCGGTGCTCCAGGACAACGTGATCTGGATCTGGGTGAGGGGCGCGGAGGCCGTGGTGATCGACCCCGCCGTGGCGCCTCCGGTGCGCGAGTGGCTGGACGAACGGCAGTTGAGCCTGGCCGCCGTGCTGCAGACCCATCACCACGCCGACCACATCGGCGGCACACCGGAGTTGCTGAAACGCTGGCCCCAGGCTGCGGTGATTGCCTCCGCTGAGGACCGGGAGCGGATTCCGTTTCAGACGATGTCGGTGCGGGATGGGGACCGGATCACTGTTCTTGGTCACGCGGTGGAGGTGCTGGATGTGGCGGCCCACACCAGGGCCCACATCGCCTTTTTCATCCCGAACCCGGAGGGCGGCGAGATCGGGCCCCTGTTGTTCTGCGGGGACACCCTGTTCAGCGGGGGCTGTGGCCGACTGTTTGAAGGCAGCGCTGAACAGATGCATCAGGCCCTGCAGAAGCTGGCGGAACTGCCCGAGGCCACAAGGGTTTGTTGTGCCCACGAGTACACCGAGGCCAACCTGCAATGGGCCGTGGAGCAACGCCCCAGCGACGCAGTTCTGGCTGAGCGCTACCGGGAGGTGCGGAGGCTCCGTGCCCAAGGAGAGCTCAGCCTGCCCAGCAGCATTGGCATGGAACGCCGCACCAACCTGTTCATGCAGGCCGGTTCAGCAGCGGAGTTGGCCGTGCTGCGTCAGCACAAGGACCAGTGGCGGCCGGCATGAGCGATGGGGAAGCAGGGGATCACCAACGGCGATGATCGTGGTGACTGCTGTTGAGAACCAGCCCATGAGCGCCAAGGCCATCACCACTCAAGACGCACCTGCACCGGTTGGGCCTTACAACCAGGCAGTGCTGGCCGGCGAGTGGCTCTATTGCTCCGGGCAGATTCCATTGGATCCAGCCACCGGCGCGATGGTGGGGAACGGTGATGTGGCGGCGGAAACACATCAGGTGCTGAAAAACCTCTGTGCTGTGCTGAAAGAAGCTGGCGCCACCCCGGCTCAGGTGGTGCGCACCACGGTGTTCCTGGCGGACCTGGGCGATTTCGCAACCGTGAATGGCATCTATGCCGAGGTGTTCGGCGAGGGGGTCAGCCCAGCGCGCGCCTGCGTTCAGGTGGCAGCCCTCCCCAAGGGAGCACGGGTGGAAATCGACTGCGTCGCCTGGCTCGGCAGCTGAGCCTGGCCCGCGGGGGCATAGGTTGGAACTGGCTTCAGTGGTCCTATGCCTCAGGCGAAACTCACCATCGGTGAATTAGAGGCGGGCTATCCGATGTATTGCAAGGCGCTGCGGCGTCTCCTCCAGCAGGGAAAAACCGTTCAAGACATTGAACGCACCGTCTGCTGGGGGCATCTGGAAACGCTGAACCGCTGCCTGCCCACCCGCTACAAATCGCCCTCCTACCTGCTGGCCCTGATCCGCCGCGACCTGGAGAACCCAAAAGAGGATTGAGACGGGTTGTCTCAGCGTTTTCCCAGCGTTCTCGTGGCCAACGCTTCAATTTGAACTGAAAACAAGCGTTAAACCAGGCTGAGAAGCAAGGGCCTGGCATGACCCGCTGTATTTTCCGCAAGCCCAGAAGGCGACTCAAGCTGAGTGAGGGACTCGGCGTAGTCACGGTGATGCTGGGAGCTGCCCTTTGCCTGGAACTGCAGAGCGAGCTCAATCCCAAGCCGTCGACGATGCAGGGGACACCCCTGCTGGGAGAACGCGGGACAATGCAGGGATGGAGATCGAACAGCTCGAGCAGATTGCCGCAGTGATCGTGACGGCAGGACTGGTGGCCGGCAACTTCCTGATGTTCACCCCCTGGCGCAATGGGGAGGATCCGAGGCAGCGGCAACCGCAGAGCCTGATGCCCCAGAACGAGTCTGTTGTTTCTGATCCCGCGGAGGCGTACGCCATGCAGGCATCCCAACGCTTGGATTCGTGATCTCCTTAGGGTGATTCGATGCACCCACTCGAGCTGTTCGATCGTTTTCGTCGCTGGTTTGGCTGGGTCGCACCAGGACGACAACTCTGGAAACGCAACCCTGAGCAAGTGACTCCGGATCGCTCTGATGACTGGCTCTTGGAGCCGCCGAGCCTGGAGGAAGCTCGTTTGTTGTTTCCTCAGTTGGATGAAGAGCGGGCCTTGCTTCGCTATCAGCAACTCCGCCTGGAAATGCGGGAGCGCGACGGCCGCGGTTTTTGATCAGCCAGCCCACGGTGCAGCCGGTGCCCTGAGTCAATGCGCCAGTCAGCTCATGTATCGGACCGAACAGTTGAGCCATAACTGAAGTTCTACGGGACGGGCCAAGTCCAGCTACATCAAGGTGAATGCGTCAGCCGGGTTGCGATTGGAGACAGCACCCGGCTTTCTTATGCCGCCACGGTGCAGCCCGATCTAGCTCGCTCATCCGTCTCTCAACCAGTTTCTCTACGAGCTTCTGGGTGGAGTCCATTCAGCGATGAACCAGGAATGCCAGGACGTAGCCGATCAGCAGACCTTTGCCGAAGGTGATTAGGAGCATTTGGTATTTGCTCAGACCAAACTGCTGCCTAATCCTTTTTATGTACGTCTTGTGCCAACGCGCGACCGGGTTGGCCTTCTTCGTCTTCTTGGATTTCATTGCCATAGATCAATCATGGCCCCTGGCTATTCCGCTTGTGTAGCAAGTGATGCGTCTGGTCGTTAAATACTAGGTCTAAGACTGAATTGCTCGCAGTTGATTTGCACCTCTGAGAGCGGCGAGGACACCTCTGAGTAGGGGGTGGCTTCGCTTGTCTAGAAAAAAGCCCTCGAGCAACGAAACCTGGACGAGGGCTTCCCCCACTAAGACAACATCATGGCAAATCACTAAGGGAGCTGGAGGGTTTAACTGGTGAGACGCAAAGCAGCTATTTACGAACGCCACCTGACATTGAGCTGACTGACTGAAAAAAGTGAAGTGAGAAGACAATGCAGTCGAATGTCTTGCCCTTATTCCGGCAGCACCATTGCTTCGTGAGATTGAGGCGATGTACGGGGCGAGATTGAGTCAGAAGCTGAAGACTGTTCTGAAGGGTTCTCCTCAGTGCTTGTTTCAGAGGCCATATCTTCAACCTCTGAAAACGGTTTATC
>LUMQ01000277.1_pt1 | contig 13726 bp, 9 predicted proteins | sample 729621 | NCBI WGS metagenome assembly LUMQ01 (sample SAMN03860259, study PRJNA289734) | marine metagenome | biome: seawater column; feature: ocean; material: water; isolation source: Red Sea water column Station 12 - depth 25m | place: Saudi Arabia: Red Sea | collected 2011-10-15 | depth 25 m | reverse complement strand
AAATAAATTCTTCCAACCCAATTTTTAGATTTAAGTTCCCCTTTGTACTTATCTTGTCTTACGTAAATATGTAATCTTCCGTCTTTTTTATGAATTACTTGATGATCTTTTTTTTCTTCTTCAGTATTATTCTCTTTATTTATCTTTTCAGCATCATTGTTTTCATTATTATTAATATTTTCATTTAAATTTGTTGGTTCAGCCGAGGATAAATTATTATTTGCATCATTATCAGAAGATTGATCTTGATTTTGGGGTGTGTTTTCAGTTTTATTTTCATCTTCAGCCTGTTTAACGTCTGAAACACCAATATTTTCATTTTCAGTCTTTATAATTTCATTTTCTGGAGATTTTTCCTCAACTTTTGGTTGTTCACTCTCAATATTTTTATTTTCTGGAGATTTTTCTTCAACTTTTGGTTGTTCACTCTCAGATTGATTCTGCTTGTCTATGATGACACCAAATTTTTCTTTCTCTTTATCATCCATAATTTTTCAAAATTTTTAATTCTCTAACACAATTTTTCTAAAACTCTAACACAAAATATAATATTGTCCAACACAAACTTACTTAGGATTAGAAAAATTTATTCAAAGTTTCAAAAAAGCCAATAAATTCGCCATTTTTGATAAAATGGCATCTAAAATATTATTTCATAAATTTTAGGGCAATTGAATCTGACTCTAACACAATTAAGTTTTATAGAATTGTGTTAGAGTTATTAAAATATAACACAATTTTAAAAAGCTAGTATTTTCAACATTTTTCTAATTTTTTATAATTTCTATTTTTTTTGTGTTAGAGTAAAAATTCTTTGTGTTAGAGATAAAAAAAGATGAAAATTTTTTATAACTTTTATAATGAGGATACTCCTTAAAGAAGGAAGTTCAAGATTGAATTTAAAAAAACTTAAAAATACACCTCAAAATTGATATTTTTTTTCTAATTTGAGGTGAATTTTTAAATTTTTTCTAAATTTCAATTAATTTTAGCGAAAATAAGAATTGTTTAGCAATCTTTCTAGCTTTTCCATGTTTAAATTATATTTTTAAAAATTATTTTTAATTTTTTATGATTTAGTTTGTCTTTATGTTTAATAATTAAATTTTAAAAACTATCTGCACCTAACATCTCTACTAATTTCCATCAACAACGAGAATTGTTAGATCATCTTTCTGAATTTTTCCTGATTTAATTATATCTTCAACAATTATTTTTAATCTTTCATGATTTGGTTTATCTTTATGTTTAATAATATAATTTTGAAAACCATCTGCACCTAACATTTCTCCATTTGGATCTTTAATTTCAGTAATTCCATCGGTAAAGACATACATTGAGCTGTTTGCAAAGTTAATTTTTGTTTCTTTATATTTTATTTTTGACATTATACCTAAAGGTGGTCCTGCTTCTGTATGATTAGAAAATTTTCCATCCCTAGAAAAGATAAGTGGAGGTTCGTGGCCTGCATTTGATAAAAGTAATTCATTTTTTTTACTATCATAAATTCCAATTAACATTGTTACAAACATCCCACGTGAAGTTGTCTCACATATTTCTTTATTTAAAAGATCTAGCAAGTCTGATGCAGAATAAATTGTTTTACTAAGACATCTATACAAACTTGATGCTTTAGACATCAACAAAGAAGATTTAATTCCTTTACCAGAAACATCTGCAACTCCAAAACCAAACTTACCATCTCCTAAATCAGAAAAATTATAGAAGTCTCCTGATACAATCTTCGCCGGAATATTTATTCCAGCAATAGGAAAATTTTCTTTTTTGTTTTTTGATAATAAAGTTTTTTGTATTTCACCAACAATCTCTATTTCTTTTTGAATTCTATTTTTATCAATCAGTTCTTTTGCCATCTTTGCATTTCTAATTGCTAACGCTGCAGGTGCTGATAAAGTTTCTAATAATTTTCTATCGCTCTCCTCGAATAATTTTGAATTACTTTTTTTATTTAAACAATGAATTACTCCAATACATTCGTTTGCAGCAATGAGTGGTGAGCATAAAACAGAATATGTTGTAAAATTTGTTTTGTTATCTAAATCAAAATAAAATTCTGCGATTTCTCTTACATCTTTTCGAACGTTTCCAACTCTTATACATTTTTTTTGTAAAACTGCTTTACCCATTACACCTTGTGTCAAAGGTATTTCATATTCATCCAGATAAGATTGATATTTCGAAGCGATACATTGAAAAACTTGTTTCTTTTCATCAATTAAAAAAATATTTGCAGCCTGGGCATCAATTCTTTTTATAATTACTTCGAGAGCAGTTTGTAAAGTTTCTTTTAAATCAAGAGATGTTGCAAACTCTTGATTCATTTTTGTAATGATTGCTAAATCTTCATTTAAGGCTATGTTTTCTTTGTTTGGCTCAATTTTTTTTTGTCTAAAAAACATTTTTGTATTTGGAATTACACTTTTTTTTTGATAATTTAAACCTTTATGGAAATCATAATTAATACTCCTGGTCTTTACATACATTTGCAAGACGCTGTTGTGCTTATTCAATACTGTATTGACGGAATTATTAATATTGCCTCCCAATTTAAAATTTAATTAGTGTTTTTCGTACTATTTTTTGTTTTAGGCTGCATCTGGGGAAGTTTTTCTAACGTTTGTATCCATCGTTTACCCATGGATAAAAGTGTTATATTTACTCGATCTTTTTGCCCTAGTTGTCAAAAAACAATCAAATGGTTCGATAATATTCCTTTAATCTCCTTTTTATTATTAAAAAGAAAGTGCAGAAACTGTGACTACAAGATTAGCTTTCAATATTTTATTGTAGAACTAATAACTGCAATTTCATTTACTATTATATATTATTTTTATGGAATTAGCATCACCTCATTATTGCTAATAATACTAAGTGTTTTTTTTGTTATTATCTTCTTTATTGATCTAAAACATTTCATTATTCCAAACTCCTTAACATTTCCATTAATGTTTATTGGTTTTATAAAATCATTTGATCCTAATTTAGATAATTTATTATTTCCAAACTATATCAATTCATTAGTTGGAGGTGTTATTGGATATTTAATTATATGGTTAATTATTTTTGTATATAAAAAAGTAAGAAATAAAGAAGGTATGGGTTTAGGAGATGCTAAACTGTTATCGGCTATTGGATTTTGGTTTGGCTGGGTTTCAATACCTTTTGTATTATTTCTGTCATCCGTAATAGCTTTAGGATTATCTTTGCCATCATTGATTAACAAATCTAAAAACTTGTCATCTCAAATACCATTTGGTCCGTATTTAATTCTTGGCATAACACTCTATGTTTTCATAAAACATATGATCTGAGAGAAATTAAATTTTATTTTCTTAATGTTTATTAACTAACATTAATTAAAAATTTTCTTGCCAGCTGCCTCTATAGACTTGAATATCTTTATCACTTCCTAGCAAGGTTACTAAGGTATCTGCTTGATCATCTGACTCTGTTGTTACGTTAGCAAATAGTTTATTTCCTGAAATTACAAACTGTGAAAGAATTCCTTGTTGTAAATAATAACATCCTGCTCTTTCATCAAATTCACTTTCAGATCTCACATTTTTTTCTGCAAACTGAATTTTTTCTGCTTGATTAATACCACACTCATCATCAGCTGCACAAATAAATGCTTTACCAACACTACAAGTTGTTTCTCCTTTTGACGGTGGCTCATAAACAGGATAGTAAACAGTTCCACCAAAAATAGTTGGTATTGCTGTAGCCTTTCTATATCTATTATTCGCATCTCCTTTTGGATTTTTATTAAATTCAGGGTTGTCGAGTTTAAATATCCATCCAAGTCTTCCTGCCCCAGGACAATCCTCCATTCTGTTCCTATCTCTTGTATAACCACAATCAGCTAGATCTGGGAATTTGTCATCAACAATAGGTGCGTTTGCAATCGCTCTAAGAGCTCCTTGTGTAAAATTAGAATTTCCATTTTCATCTTCAGAGGATGCTTTTGGAACTTTGATTTCATCATGAAAAAAATTCGGAAAGTCTACATCTCTAATACCAAATAATAAGTTATCCATTCCATCAATCCTAGCACCAACGTCTCTAAAATCACCTGTTCCACCAAACAACCATAAATTTCTTGTACTTTGACCATACGCAGCTTCCATACCAAAGTAACTTACTCTTTGATTTATATCGTTTGCATTTATATTAAATAAGGTTCTTTGATCAAATATATCAATTTCTGAATTGTCCTTTTGCTGATTTGTTAAATTAATCTTTGTAACTTTTCCTTCTAAATCATTAATGTAAACCATAGCACCTCTCCAAGGCACACCTCTAAATGTATCAGGAGTCACAACAACAGGATCACCAGTAACAGAATTGATTATGCCATTACCAGGTACATCAGCAATTTTTATTGGACCTAGATTATCATCAGACCCAAATATAGCCCCTCCATTGTTGGCTGGATCTTCAAGGTCAATTAAAAACAAATTAGAACCTATGCCGTTAGTAGCACCAAAGCCACCAGGTAAAACGGCTACATAATTATCATCATTTAAAATACCACTTTTTGTTGTTGGTATTCTTACTATTCTTGGGGTTGCCCAAGTTTCACCTAACATAGAGTAATCATACTGCATATTCTCTGCTTCCAACCCTGAAGGTAGCATAATTGTGAAAGGAATATCCTCTTTATCTGAAGTTAAGCCTGTACTTGCATTATAAACCATTTCAGAAGAGAAGGTAAATTCAACTTCACTACCTTGTCTATTGACTTTTGCAACTGGGACCTCTGTGATTGATCCATTTTTTTCAAAAATCACAGTAAATTTAGATGCATCTACTGTAGTCAAATTTTCTAAAGCATCAGTAACAAATGTGAATGTTAATCCTGCGTAACATGCACTACCATCATCATAGCTAGCATTAAAAAATTTCGCATCTGCTCCAACATCTGAATTTGACATACATGAAGATTTTGCATCTCTATTAGTAAAATCATTCCCATCTGCATCTAAAACTATATCTGCTTCTCGTGCTTCTTGTTCGATTCTTCTTGCAGCAATAGCTTCTAAAGATTGGTCTATCCCTAAAGTTTCACTTCCATAAGGATAAGCAGTAATCAATCCATTTTCATTTGCATGTAAAACTCTTCCATTTGCTCTATCATTATAAATAGAATACATATGAATAGGATTTAACGGATCTGTAATATCTAAAACCGAGAATCCAGGTCCACCTCTTCCATATGGTATAAATAAAATCGTATGCCAGTTTTTTGAGTCTTGTTCTACAACAGTTCCTGCATCATCTATTCTAAATCCTTTTATATAAACATCGTGAACAACTGGCGATCCGTCAACTGCAAAGATAGCATTGGTACCTCCTCTTCCTTGCCCGAGAACATCATTTAATCCCTCATTTACTATAGTCGGTAATTTTGCAGCGATGAATGGGGGAACGAATGCCCAAAGTTCTTGACCAATATTTCCACCATGTCTTATCTTTCCTGAACCAGTTCTTACTGCGTGAAGTGCTCCATCATTTGCTCCAAAATACATTACATCATCTCGAACAACAGTTCTTGCCCAAGTATCATAATTATTAATATATCTCCAGTACGCCTCTTGATGTGTAGATGTGAAATTTGTATTAGCTTTAGGTCTTCCAACTTCTATAATTTGTGAATGGTAAATATCTCCAAGGACTGATGCTCTCACATTATTAGTATTATCACATCCTCCGTAAGCAAAATAATCTTCTCCTCTTACAAAATTAATTAGTCCTTTAATATCATCAGCGTTAGTGTCCAAACCCGGAACGCTTGCAAGCTCATTTCCACAATATGACGAAGAGTTATGAAAATTTGGAACAACATCACCAAAAAGACCAAATATTCCATTGATAGTGTCAGCGTTATCTTCAGTAAAATTATTATAGTCTGATGTATAATCTAAACCTTCATATACAGTCCAAATATTTCTATTATTACTTAATGCCTGTCCCTGAATTATTGTTGCAACATCGTAAACACGTTGATCAGCCAAATCATCTACAATTGTTCCATCTTCTCTTACATGCTTTCTTATAAGTGTACCTTCCCATTCACCGTGTAATGCATATTTAAATTGTGCTTGGAATAAACTTCCACCTTCTTCCCCAGATAATTCTGCTGTAATAGATGGAGCTGTAAAAGACAATCTGCTCGCTACTATTCTTTCAATTTCACTTTTTAATTTAGTCAATAAATCGCCAGGAGTTTCAGCATCTATTCTATCTCTGCAATCAGAACTATTTTCATCATCGCAAGTACCTGCAATAGCAATTTCTTGGAATTTTTTCTTTCCTTTTTCACTAATATCTTTGCCATAGGCAATAACTAAAGTTTTGACACCTCTTTCAGTTCTTAAATCTTCTATCCGTCCTTTAGCATAATCATGGTTTCTCCACTCACCATCACCGATTACAATTACATAATTTTGTTGGCATTCTAATCTTTCAGCTGGGTTCTGTGGAGCTAATGGTTTGCCCTCTCTATCTACAACCTTATCATCAGTGTAATAACCATGTGCAAGTTGCGCAAAAGCTCTAGCATCAGTTCCAAATCTAATACCATTTGGTTTTAAGGTATTAAGTCTATTAATTATACGTTGAGAATTATTTTTATCTATACCCACTCTTATACAAGAGTTATTAGTGCATTGAGCTGTTCTTCCTAGTGGATGATCGCCTTTCCATCCACCATGTTGATAATAATTACAATTTGGATTACATTTTTGCCATGGCTTCATCCCTGGTTTCTTTTTTTCACAGTTACATGCATAATCACCATTTATTTTCCATAAATCTTCTGCCTTACCAGTTTTTTTAACCTCAATTTCTCCAGCGTTCCATTCACCAAAGCCAAATCGTGCACCTTGTAATAAAGAACTATCATTTACTACTGCTCTTATAGCTTTAATTGCCCCATCAATCCTACTTAATCTACTAGATCCCATCTCATCAACCCATTTAACTCTGTCTCCGCTAATATCATATTCCTGTATAGAAATTTTATCACCACCAGTCCAAACTCTATCTGTTCCTACAAACAAGGCATTTGTTCTAAACATATTAATTAATGCACTTTCATCTTCGTTAGCCGCCGCAGCAGGCGTTTGATTGTTATCGTCAGCACCACCAATTTTAATGCTCTCTGTTAAAGTATTTTTATCACTTGAAATTGTTAGCTTTTGCAGTGAGCTTGAGTTTGCGCTTGTAACATACATTACATTTGTATCCTGGGGATCAATTTCTATTTGAGAGGCAGTATTATAATCTGATTTTCCCGGAGCTCTTTCAAATTTATAAACATCTCCATCTACAGTATAATTATCGCCATCTTTTTTTAATTTCATTCTATATATAAATCCATTAGCTGATGAATATAAATACTCTCCATTAGGATCTATGGTCATTGAAGTAGTGTGCTGAAGAGCTTGTCTATATTTGTCATTTAAATTATATTGTTTTACAGTTCCAGTTGTTAAATTTTTTGAGTACAATTTTAAATCAAATACATAAAACTTATTATTTTTACATCGTTTTTTATTTTTATATCTTGAGCACCATATCTCCATAGATGCAATTAGAAGGTGATCCTCTCCACCAATTGTTCCAATTGTTAAAGATTTAGGATGAAACTTATCTTTTTTTTTAAAATGTTTTCTACCTAATTCACCACCCCATATAATTTCTAAACAATTTCCGTCTGCGTCCATCCCGATTACTTTAGCGTCCGGACCTGAAACATATATAGCCTCACCCGTGTGATCTTTAACATTTGAGGATTTAGCCATAGCTGTGACTGTTGAAAAGCCATAGGGTTGGCTCACACCATATTCCAATGCACATGTAGTAATGGTTTTATTCGCACGAACTGATCCGTTGGTACCAAAATTCCTATCAAATTCCTCATCATCATAATTCATTTTAACGATGCCACCATTATTCATTTGCCCGACAAGAACATCGCCACTATTTAATAAAACAACATCGCCTACAACTTCTAAGGTGTCTCCTCCCATTGGATTTGCATTCATACTAGCTGAAGTATCTAAAAGTATAAGTATATTCGCTGGAACATCTCCTGCTCCAGATCCTGGTGGTAAGGGTTTAGCAATTCCAACTCCTGTAATATTTAAGAGTGAAATTAAAAAGCCTATAAAAATTATTTTAAATTTATTTATCATTAAAAATATGAATAAAAGAATTTCTCATTTGTTATTAGTAACTCCTCTGCCAATTTTAATTTTTCCTTTACATAAAGTTTATCATAAATGTAGAGTTTTCCCGCTGCTTTCCAATTAGCTCCTCCATTTGTATCTATAGGGCTAATTTTTTCTACTTCTTGGATTTTAAAATTTTTTTTAACATAATAATAGATCAAATTGTCCTCATTAAAATTCTCCTCATCATATGTGGAGTTTTTAAATTTAATGCCTATTACCTCATCATCTCTTATATAAACTTGCATAATCCCGCCATTCATCCCGCTATCAGGACACACATAATTTGTTTCTTGTTCATAATAATCAAGATAAGTTTCTTCAATTATGCTACCTTTTTCTAAACCCATATCGTTAAATATTTTTTCAACATTATCACCTATATCGAATTCTAATTCACATTCGCTAGACATTGAATATGACGTAGATAGCAGGAATATAAATATTAAGAGTTTAAAATTAATTTTTTTGATCATAAGTTAATATGGCATAACAGTCATTGAAGTTAAAGGGACTATGATGTTCACCCTGGTCATATTTTGGTTAAACATTAAACCACATCCATATACTTTGTAGGCTGAGCCTTGTCTTGCCATATCAGCAGCTGATGCAGTTTTGACACTCCCACCCATAACTGTGCCTCCACGAAAAGTTGAATAGCCGACATGTTGGATAAAAAACGTATATCTAAACCTTCTTAAATATTCCCTTTCTTGCTCTAATACTCTTGCCTGTTCTGCTGCAGTAAATCCTAAACGAGGCGTATTAAGTTCAATTAAATGATTAGCTGTAACAATTGGGCCAACAATATTCCAAAAATCTCCAAGTCTTGGATGATCATCTGGTAACTCATATGCAATTTTAATTGGAGGTTCTGATGTTTTAAAATTTTTGAAACTTTGCATACATAACGACATGTCGTCTACATCTATTTCAACAGTATTATACATGATTCCTTTACCCCAATCATTTCTTGCTAAACTTATTGGCGCATCATCTTCAACTGCAATTTCTCCAAATTCTAAATTATCTCTGTAATCATCAAATTTTGTTCTCCTTGCATTCTGTAAATTATTGAGTTCAATTGCCTCTGCTTCAGTCCTGGCACAACTAGCAAGATCTTCGCCATCACGCTCACACCTATTTCTCCAGGTACTATCAAAGAAATCATCACCTACTTCATCATAAACTAAATCATCCCTAGATGAGATCCAATGTCCCAAATAATTATCAACAATATATTTTTCACCCTCTATTAAAGCAGTTTCCGCAACATAAAAAGTTTGTTGATACTCATCACTTGTATTATTGTTTTTATGATCTCCCGATGCGACCACAATTAATGCTCCACCCATCAGAGACATCACTAGCAAAAGGACAAGTGATAAAACTAAAGCAAAACCTTTCTCAGAACTTTGTTTCATTAAATATCACCTCCTCCAATATTTCTTGTATGCACAGTTAGAAAAATTGTATCTCTATGAAATCTGGTATCAATTTGTTTAGTTCTTTCATTTGTAAAAGATTTTACCATTCTATTTATTTTATTTTTGAAATATCCTTTTTGTGAGGATGATCTAAAAGTTAATCTTAAATCTACTGTCCTTATGCTCATTATATTTTCCATATTTGAAGGTTGAGCCTCAACCATCAATCCGTTTTCATTTAATGCTATAAATTCCATATCCTCTAAGTATTCTCTAACTAATTCTGCACGGTAACAATCTGGACACGCACCACTTTCAGAGTCATGAACCCATTCTCCACCAGTGTCATCACCTAATGGTTGAATCCAACTACTTTTAGATCTATATAATCCATAATATTTTGTTGGATCCTCCTCGTTTACCCCAAATTGTCTACTAGATGATCTTTGCATAGGTACAGCATAGTAAGTAATTTTATATCTTTTGTAAGGTTGGTCTGGATCTGTTTCAACAAAGTCTCCATAAACAATATGAATCCTATCGCAACAAAAGTCGCCTTGATTGTGTTTTGTATTTACATCAACTTCCGTATAAGATCCTGAAAGATCAAATTCAGGACTAATTTCCTCGTAGTTTAATGTATTCTTATAAATTACTATCGGCGCATGACTGTCTGCTCTTGTTGCCTCTGTATCGCCAGCGACAAATTCAAGATAATCTCTTTTTGGATAGTTTGGATCAGCGTTTGAGAAGGTACCATAATGATACTTAAAGCCTGCCAATCTAATATCTCTCATCATTAGTGTAACAATGTCTCTACCTGATCTACTTATTCCAGCTACATCGCTTACTTGACTGTATGAATTGCTTACTACCGTATAGGTCGTAAACATTGCTGCCATCATAATTGCAGAAATAACTACTCCAATTAAAATTTCAATTAATGTAAATCCAGTTATATTTTTTTTATATCTAGCCACCAAACCCCTCTAGTTCATCATCATCTCGACCACCTTCTGTTGGAATATAATCTGAATAAATATTTTTAATTTTATAATCTGATTGAAAATATAAAAATTTTCTTTTTTTACCGTCGTTCAAGTTTATTTGAATTCTTCCAACATACATTGCTTCATCATAAATATTAGGATTAAATATTTGACAATCCCAAATACACATTTCAAACATATCAACAGTTTTAAAATCTTTTTGGCTTTTGCACCGTATTGATCTATCTTCTCCTAACATACGTGTCCATTTGATCACTTTATTATTTACAACATTTTCGTCTGTTTGAGCTCCTGGTCCATGAATTGGTTTTAAATTATCTTTGGTGTAACTGCTGGCGGCTCTTTGATCACAATTATCAAATTTTAGTGATCCAGGTGTCACTGTTCCAGTTGTATAAGCGTGATTACTCCAACCTGGATTATTTCCCATTTCAGGTTCATCTCCCCCTGTAGCTGATGAACATCGAGGCCTATTTCCTCTTGAAAGAGCCATATAATATTCTGAAAATTTGAGACACCTTATATCCTCTGATTCATTATTTATAAAAGCTTTTCCATCCTGATAAAAAACCATTTCCTTGTCAGCATTATTTAAACCACCTATCGAATCTTTATAACCAATAAAACCTTCAGCTATCATCGATGATAAGAAGTTTGCTTTGGTTCTTTCACCAGAAGTATTTATGGAAGTTACAGAAAAATTTACCATTTGAAATATGGCTATAAAACCTATTCCTATCAGAGCAGTTGATATCAGTGCCTCTATTATAGTTAGTCCTTTTTGCTTAAGATTTTTCATTTATTGAACTATCCATTGACTTGAATTTGAATTCCATTTCTCTAATTTGACGTTACCAAATCTTGACCAGCTCACAACATAAATTACGCCGCTGTCTCCCACTTCCTCTGGTTGATCACCCCCTACTTCTGTTCCAGTTAATCCGATGTCATCTGCTTCTGGGTCCTCACAAGTTTCAGTATTACGGGAACAAATAAAAATAGTTTCAACTACATTCATGTTATCACCAAAATCTAAACCACCACTAAATAAAGAGCCATCTTTGGAAAAACATACAACAGCATTTGATACATCGACTTTAATTTCATCTGTTTGATAAAATCTGACCTCTGCATTTTGTCTATCTGCACCAAAATGATCCCAGTAATCCTCAGCAAGATCGCCAGATTGACATAATTCAGGCATTCCAACAAAAACTCTTGTTGCAATGTTAGCCATAAGCATTCCGTTGGTACTAAAAGATACATTTCTTCCTGAAACCTCTACTTGAAACTGTCCAAATCCATATAATCCTCTTTGAACTTGTGAGGTAATACTAGTTACTATATCTCTTACTCTTTCTGCTTCAGCTCTTACTACTCTGTCTTTATTCCAAGAATTAAAATTTGGGATACCTATTGCTGAAATTATTCCTACAAGGGTAAGAACAATTATTACTTCTAAAATTGTAAAGCCTTTAACTTTCTTTGGTATTGATTGCATCAATTTTTCCTGCTTGAACTAGATTCTCCAATGATTTTGTCATCGTGATCATTCCATCTTTTACTGCAGTCTGCATGATGCTTGGTATTTGATGAATTTTTGCTTCTCTGATTAAGTTTTGTATTGGAGCATTACATTTCATTACTTCAAAAGCACCAACTCGACCGAGTCCATCTTTAGTTTTTAATAATCTTTGAGTTACAACCATTTTTAAAGATGTTGATAATTGTGCACGTATTTGAGCTTGTTGCTCTGGAGGAAATACGTCAATAATTCTGTTAATTGTATTGGGTGCTCCACTAGTGTGAAGTGTTCCAAATACTAAATGTCCAGTCTCTGCAGCAGTTAAAGCTAAACTTACAGTTTCTAAATCTCTCATCTCACCTACTAATATAACATCAGGGTCTTCTCTAAGAGCAGCCTTTAATGCGCTTGCAAAGGATTGTGTTTGTTTTCCTACTTCTCTATGAGAGACTATACTTTTTTGGTCTTTATGAATGAATTCTACTGGATCTTCTACTGTTATAATATTAGCAGTTCTTGTTTTATTGATTTCGTTAACAATTGCTGCCAGTGTAGTTGATTTTCCAGATCCAGTTGGTCCGGTAACCAAGACTAATCCTTTATGCATATCAATTATATCATAAAGAACATCTGGCAAATCAAATTGACCCATCTCTGGTATTTTGCTTTCTACACGCCTTAATACCGCTGCTGGACCATTTAAAGTTTTATAGAAATTAGCTCTAAATCTTAATCCACTTATAGTAACAGCAGAGTCTAATTCGTGGGTGTCTTGAAATTTTTTAGTTTCATGCTCATTGCAATTCGTAGTCATCATATCGATTAGATCCTGTGGCTTAACTACAACATCCTTAACCATTATGATTTCTCCAGTTTGTCTATAAGCAAGTGGAGAGCCTGATCTAATATGAAAATCAGAAATTTTTTTATTGTTTTTGGCTAATTCTTCTAATTTTTCAAACATTTTATTATTTATTCACAGATATAATAAAAAAACAATAATATACTTTCATCAAATTAACCAGAATAGGTCGTTGTTTTATCTAATTTAAAATATTGATTTGTAATAAAGTTTAGCTTGAGCACCAAAGGTCTCTTGGCTCGAATAAAGACCATCTAAATTTATAGAAAATAAACTATTGTCTAAAGGTTGAAATTCATAATCTAATCCAGCAGTGATAGTAATTTCTCTTGATAAATCATCATCTGCTTGATACTCCGCTAATACATTGTTAACACGAAACTCTTGAGTTTCTTCCATAATTGCTTCTCTGAAATCAGCTAGCCAATTGAAATATAATTTTGATTTATCATCACTTAAAATCAAATATTCATCACTAAGTGCTACTGATGCGTTTATAAAATCCTTTTTTTCCCATTTGTAATAGTGGCTTTCTTCGTGATTAGGAGTGAAGCTATAACCTATGGAATAACTAAAGTCAGGTGTCACATCATTTAAGAACTTTGTTCCAAAAACAGCATCATAATTAAAATAATCATCCTCTATAT